>Ga0164290_1000123_pt1 | contig 290838 bp, 260 predicted proteins | sample Micstemetagenome_FD_108782 | JGI IMG/M metagenome (GOLD analysis project Ga0164290, IMG submission 108782) | Contaminated culture microbial community from soil near Moab, Utah, USA - Microcoleus steenstrupii SON62 (Illumina Assembly) | ecosystem: Environmental > Terrestrial > Soil > Soil crust... | reverse complement strand
GCGACCGCTCGCCAGCTTGCGGCGCAGCACCGGCACCGGCAGCTCCAGCGCCGCCGCCAGCACCTCCATCGTGGGTTTCACCCCGCCGGCGCGCATCTCCAGCTCCAGCTCCGTTTCCTCCAGCCTCATCAACTCCTGCACCTGGCGGCCCAGCGTGATCTCCTGCTCATGGCTCAGCAACGGCACGCGGCCGATGTCCCGCAGATACGAGCGCACCAAGTCGCCGTCCACGGGGGGCAGGGAACGGGGCAGAACCACGGGCCGGGGGTCGGCATCGGCCAGCGACTCGACGGGCCGGGACGGGGAGAGAGCGACAATCACGGCGTGGTGTTTTGACAGTGTGTAAAGCCTAACCTGAAGAAGTGTGAAGTCCCTCTCATCTCGGACTCTTCAGGGCGACATTCCCCTGAGCGCCACCCAGAGCAGCCAGGGTCTGAGCAGTGCCGGTCGCCACCTTCTTCCTGCCCTGGCGCTCGCTGGCCAGAGCCGCTCATCCACCCACAACGCAGACCCTGCCTGGGGAGTGGGCACAGCCACCCAGCTAGAGCGGCATCCCGAGTGAGTCGAGCAGCCAGGTGGCGGTCCTGAGGTAGATGAACACCCCTGCCACGTCGGTGGCGGTGGCGATGAACGGCGCCGACATCAGCGCCGGATCGAGCCCCAGCCGATCGAACAGCAGCGGCAGCGCCGCGCCGGCCGTGGCCGCCAGGGTGGTGATGGCCACCAGGCTCAGGCCCGCCGCCACCGCCACCAGCCAGCTGCCCGACACATAGCGGGCCCAGGGCACCACCACCAGCACCATCAGCACCCCCAGCAAGGCGCCGGCCACGGCCTCGCGCCAGATCGCCGGCCAGGTGCCGAGCGCCTGGATGCGCTGGGTGCTGAGGCCGCGGATCACCACGGTGGAGCTCTGCGAACCCACGTTGCCGCCCGTGCCGATCAGCAGCGGGATGAAGGCCGTCAGCATCACCACCCGCTTCAGCACCGACTCCTGCGAGGCGATCACCGCCGCGGTGCCGGCATTGGCGATCAGCAGCACGAGCAGCCACACCACCCGGCGGCGGGCCACGGTGAACAGGTTGCTGCGGAAGTAGTCGTCCTCATCGCCCGCCTGAACGGCGCCGGCCGCGTAGAGGTCACGGGTGGCCTCCTGCTGGATCACGTCGATCACGTCGTCGACGGTGACGATCCCCACCAGCCGCTCCTCGCGGTCCACCACCGGCACCGCCAGGAAGTCGTAGCGCTGGATCACGCGGGCCACCTCCTCCTGATCCGTGGCGGTGGTGACGTTCACCACCTCCCGGGTCATCACATCGCCGATGCGGTCCTCCGGGTCGGCCATCACCAGATCCCGCAGCGACAGGATGCCAGTGAGGTGGCGCGAAGCGTCGGTCACGTAGAGGCTGTACACGGTTTCAGTGTCCCGGGCCCGCCGCCGCACGATGTCGAGCGCCTGAGCGGCGCTGTGGAACTCCTTGAGGTCAATGAACTCGGTCGTCATCAACCGGCCGGCCGTTTCCGCCTCGTAGCCCAGCAGCTGGGCCGTGACCCGGCGCTCCGCCGGGCTCAGCTCCATCAGCAGGCGCCGCACCACCTTGGCGGGCAGTTCATCGAACAGCCGCACCCGGTCGTCCGGCGACATCTCCTCCACCAGCTCCAGCACCTCGCCGGAACGCAGCCGCTCCACCAGGCTCTGCTGCACATCGCCATCGAGGTATTCGTACACCTCAATCGCCTTGTCCTTGGGCAGCAGGCGGAAGGCCAGGGCCTGCAGCGTGCGCGGCAGGGTGCCGATCGCCTCGGCGCAATCCACCGGCTGAACCGGCTCCAGCAGCAGTTTCACGCCGCCGTAGTTGCTGGCCTTGAGCAGGGCTTCCAGCTGGCGGGACACCACCTCGGCCACCTGCAGGCCACCGCCGAGCACGATCGTGGAGCCGCTGATGCTGCCCACCGCGCCGCCGCCGTACTCAGAGCCGCCGGACTTCCCTCGGCCGTCAGGATCCTGGCGGCCATGGCGGGCGCCGCCGCTGTCGAGCTCGCTCATCGGCCCCGAAGTGGCGGCACATCGAGTGTATGGGGAGGGTTCCTGCCACGGCCTCGCCGCAGCGGCGCTCAGCTTCTAGGGTCAGCCGGCAGCGACAACAACAACCATGAGCGTGAGCGTTTCCAATGTGGTGGTGCGCAGCGCCACAGGCGCGGAGACACCGCTGGCCGGCTATGCCGGCTCCGTGCTGCTGATCGTGAACGTGGCCAGCCGCTGCGGCTTCACCCGCCAGTACGCCGGCCTGCAGACGCTGCAGGACACCTACGGAGCACGCGGCTTCAAGGTGCTGGGCTTCCCCTGCAACGACTTCGGCGCCCAGGAACCGGGCACCCTGCCGGAGATCCAGCAGTTCTGCTCCACCACCTATGGCGCCAGCTTCGAGCTGTTCGACAAGGTGCAGGCCAAGGGCGCGAAGAGCGCTCCCTATGACGTGCTCACCCAGGCCGAACCGGCCGGGGATGTGGAGTGGAACTTCGAGAAGTTCCTGGTGGGCAAGGACGGAACGGTGCTGGCGCGCTTCAAGAGCGCCGTGGATCCCACCGGCCCTGAGCTGACGGCAGCCATCGAGGCGGCCCTCGCCGCCTGAGCCGGTCGCTGGGGCCGAGCGGCTCCATGCCGCTCACCGCCGGCGGCGACGCAGGGCGGCCATCAGCCGATGGCTGGCGGCGGCCCCTGCGGCCGCTGCCAGCAGACCCAGCACCAGGCTGGCGAGCAGCAGCCAGAGTCCCTCGCCGGCGCGATCGAGCTCGGCCAGCCGCACCAGGCTCAGCATCCAGCTGCTGAAGGTGGTGAGGGCCCCGCAGAAACCGATGCCGAGGCAAAGCACCAGCGGCGTGCGCCAGGGGATCGGACCCGCCAGCAGGCCCAGCACCAGGCAGCCGGTCAGGTTCACCAGCAGCTGCGCCCAGGGGACACCGCCCAGCACAGGGCCGAGATGCACTTCCGCCTGCCAGCGCAGCAGGGCGCCGGGCACCGCCCCCGCAGCCACCAGCAGCAGCTCCACGAGCTCGAAACGCAACCGCCGCGCCTGAAGATCGCCCGGGTCAGGCACGGGCCACCGCCTGCCCCAACAGCACGGCCAGCACGCCCAGCAGCACGGAGGCCGCCAGCAGCGCCAGTGTTTCGCGTCGCCTGCCGGCCTGCCAGGCCAGCAAGGCTTCCAGCATGAAGGTGGAGAACGTGCTGAAGCTGCCGAGAAAACCGGTGCCGATCAGCAGCAGCAGGGGGCTGGCGGTGCCGCTGGAGCGATCGAGCGCCACCACCAGCCCGAGCGCGAAGCTGGCGGACACGTTGACCGCGAGGGTGGCCCAGTGGCGATGAGGCAACAGCGGCTCAAAGTGGTTGACCAGCCGCAGCCGCAGCCAACTGCCGGGAACCGCACCGACGGCCACCAGCAGGGCCTCATTCACCCGACCAGCCAGCCGCGCCGGGCCGTTCCGGCGGCAGCCGCTGCCTCGACGTGCAACCAGCGTTCCCCCTCGGGCTCCTGCCACACGCGCAAGAGCCGCAGCGGCGCGCCCGCAGACACGGGCAGCAGGCAGGGCGCGCGGTGATGGGGAGAAGCGCGCAGCACGCCATCGCGCGAGCCCTCAGCAAGCAGCGGATCGCCGTTCTGGCGGCGGCGCAGCTCCGGCGTGCGCCAATCGGCGCCACCGGCGGGGAGGGAGGCCGGAGCGATCAGGGCGAAGCCCAGCACCCAGATCCAACGCCAGGCCATCAGATGTCGAGCTGAGCGAAATCGAGCTCGGCGCTGTGGGTTTCGATGAATTCGCGGCGGGGCGCCACTTTGTCTCCCATCAGGATGGTGAAGATGCGATCCGCTTCAGCGGCATCTTCGATCTCCACCCGTTTCATCTTGCGGGTGGAGGGATCCATGGTGGTTTCCCACAGCTGCTTGGGCATCATTTCGCCCAGACCCTTGAAACGCTGAAGGGTGTAATTGGCCTTCTCACCGAAGCCATCAAGGGTTTTCCTGAGGTCCTTTTCGTCGTAGCAGTAGGTGTGGTTCTTGCCGCGCTCCACCTTGTAGAGAGGCGGGCAGGCGATGTAGATGTAGCCGCCTTCCAGCAACATCTTCTGGTAGCGATAGAAGAAGGTAAGCAGCAGCGTGCGGATGTGAGCGCCGTCAACATCCGCGTCGGTCATGATCACGATCCGGTGATAGCGCAGCGAGGATTCATTGAATTCTTCTCCCTTGATGCCCAGCCCCAGACCGGTGATCAGCGCCTGGATCTCGGTGTTCTTGTAGATCTTGGCGTCGTCGGTTTTCTCGATGTTGAGGATCTTGCCACGCAGGGGCAAGATCGCCTGGAAGCGGCGGTCGCGGCCCTGCTTGGCGGAGCCACCGGCGGAGTCGCCTTCCACGATATAGATCTCGGATTCGGAAGGATCGCGGGAGCTGCAATCGGCCAGCTTGCCGGGCAGTGTGGAACTCTCGAGCACCGATTTACGCCGCACCAGTTCACGGGCGCGGCGAGCCGCCTCAGCGGCGTTGAAGGCCTGGATCGCCTTCTCCAGGATCAGGTCAATCACCTGGGGGTGGAACTCAAGGAATTCGCTCAGCGATTCGCCCACCACGGTGTCCACGATGCCGCGCACCTCGGTGTTGCCGAGCTTGGTCTTGGTCTGACCTTCGAATTCCGGATCGGGCACCTTCACCGACAGCACGGCGGTGAGCCCCTCGCGGATGTTCTCGCCCGCCAGGTTGGAATCACCGTCCTTGCGCTTGCCACGCTTCCTGGCGAAGGTGTTGAGCGTGCGGGTGAGGACTGTTTTCAGACCCTCGATGTGCGTGCCGCCGTCGACGGTGCGGATGTTATTGGCGAAGCCGAGAATGCTGTCGGAGTAGGCGTCCACGCACCACTGCAGCGCAGCCTCCACCTGCACGCCGTCCTTCTCAGCATTCACATAGATGATGTCGGGGTGAAGGGGATCCTTGCCGTCGTTCATGTAGGCGACGTACTCGCGGATACCGCCTTCGTAGTGATAGATCTCCTCGTGGGCGCTGCCGTCGGCGCCGAGGGCCTCGCTGCGTTCATCGCGGAAAACAATCCGCACACCACCATTGAGATAGGCCAGCTCCCGCAGCCTGCCGGACAACGTGGTGTAGTCGAAGTGGATGCCGCCGGAGAAGATCTCGATATCGGGCTTGAAGCGCACCGCCGTGCCAGTGCGGCCGCTGGTATCGGCTTCCGAGCGCAGGGTTCCGATCGGGGCGCCGCGCTCGAAGCGCTGACGGTGCACCTGATCCTGCCGGTGCACGGTCACTTCCACCCACTCGCTGAGCGCGTTCACCACCGAAACGCCCACGCCGTGCAGACCGCCGGACACCTTGTAGCCGCCACTGCCGAACTTGCCGCCGGCGTGCAGCACGGTGAGCACGGTCTCCAGGGCCGACTTGCCGGTGCGGGGGTGCACGTCGGTGGGGATGCCGCGTCCGTTGTCGGTGACCTCTGCGGAGCCGTCCTCGCAAAGGCGCACCAGGATCTCGGTGCAGTGGCCGGCAAGGGCCTCGTCCACCGAGTTATCCACCACCTCATACACAAGGTGATGCAGACCCCGCGGCCCGGTGGTGCCGATGTACATGCCGGGGCGCTTACGCACCGGTTCCAGGCCTTCGAGCACCTGAATCTGTTCGGCGCCGTAGGCGTGCTGAACTTTGGAGGAGTCGCTCATTCCGAAAGGCTCAGGTGGCAAGTTGCGGCGTGCGCCGGTAGCCGGGTGAAGCGGTGCAGCAGCGGCACAGGGCGCTCAAAAGGCCAATCGAGGTGTCGATCTTACCACTGCTGCTTCAGAGGGGCGCCCAGGGGGCGCTCAGCGCCCGTTTGCGACAGGGATGCACCCCCCAGTCGCATCTCTGCTCCGTCCGTCCCGCGCCGGGACCGCCCGCAGGTCTCCGGCGCATCCCCTCGGGCCGTTCCTCAGCGAGGCTCAGGTCACCCCGCGCGCGCCCTGCGCAGACGCCCCCCGGATGGCCGCTTCGCTTCCCCTCGTGCTCGTGCTGCTCGGACCCACCGCCAGCGGTAAGTCGGCCCTGGCCCTGGAGCTGGCCGGCCACTTCGACCTCACGGTGCTCTCGGTGGATTCCCGACAGCTTTATGCGGGCATGGACATCGGCACCGCCAAACCCACCGCCGCCGAACGGGTGCGCGTGCCCCACGGCCTGCTCGACCTGCGCCCGCCCGACCAGCCGCTGAACCTGCAGGAGTTCCGCCAGGCGGCCGAGGCCGCCATCGCCGCCGAACACCAGCGCCGCGGCGTGGCCTTTCTCGTGGGGGGCAGCGGGCTGTACCTGCAGGCCCTCACCCAGGGGCTGCAGCCACCGGCGGTTCCGCCACAGCCGGCCCTGCGCGCCCAACTGGCGGCGCTGGGGCCTGCCACCTGCCACCAGTTGCTGCGTCAGGCCGACCCGGAGGCGGCAGGGCGCATCGACCATGCCGACACCGTGCGCACCCAGCGGGCCCTGGAGGTGCTGTACGCCACCGGCCGGCCCCTGTCCAGCCAGCAGAGCCAACGGCCACCCGCCTGGCGGGTGCTTGAACTGGGCCTTGACCCCAGCGACCTCAGGCAGCGGATCGCCCGCCGTACCCGTTCGCTCTATGCCGATGGCCTGGTGGAGGAAACGCAGCAGCTGGCCCGGCGCTTCGGCCCCAACCTGCCGCTGCTGCAGACGATCGGCTACGGCGAAGCCCTGCAGCTGCTGGCGGGCGAGCTGAGCGAGGCGGAGGCGATCAGCCGAACCGACCAGCGCACGCGGCAGTACGCCAAGCGCCAGCGCACCTGGTTCCGGCGCCGGCATGACCCGCTGTGGCTGGATCCGGCCGCTGGCGCCACCGATCTGCTGCGGGCCGCCATGGTGGCGGTCGAAGGGGTTCTAGGGTAAGTGTGAGTGCTCGACGGCTGTTCCCCGTGCCGGCCTCCGCTACGCCCCTCGCTTCTTTGAATGCCTCCTCGTCCTCGGTTTGATCGTCGTGCTCCCGTGCGGGAGCTCCCCAACATCAACGAACGCATCAGTTACCCCCAGTTACGGGTGGTCGATGCCGACGGCAGTCAGCTCGGCGTGATCACCAGGGAGGAAGCCCTCGAGGTCGCCAAGGACCGTGAGCTCGACCTTGTGCTGGTGAGCGAGAAGGCGGATCCGCCGGTGTGTCGGATCATGGACTATGGCAAGTTCAAGTTCGAGCAGGAAAAAAAGGCCAAGGAAGCCAAGAAGAAGTCGCATCAAACCGAAGTCAAGGAGGTGAAGATGCGCTACAAGATCGATTCGCACGATTACCAGGTGCGCATCGGTCAGGCCATCCGCTTCCTCAAGGACGGCGACAAGGTGAAGTGCACAGTGATCTTCCGCGGCCGGGAGATTCAGCACACGGCGCTGGCTGAGCAGTTGCTGTATCGGATGGCCAAAGACCTCGAGGAAAGCGCCGAGATCCAGCAGGACCCCAAGCGCGAGGGGCGCAACATGATCATGTTCCTCACGCCGCGCAAAACGCCGCTCACCAAGGAAAAAGATGCCGCTGCCCTGGCGGCCAAGGCGGTGCGCACCATTCCTTCACCGCAGCGCCAGACCAGCGCCGCCGCTGCAGGCGAGGGCGCCGAGGGCTGAGCGCGCACGCAGGCGCAGAGCGTTGCTCGCTGCTGCGGTATGCCCATGTTCAAAGCGTGGTGGCGAACAGTTCCAGCATTCCCTGCCAGCCGGCGGCGGCAGCAGCGGGGTCATGGTCGGGCCTGGCCTCGCACATGAATCCGTGGCCCGCCTCCAGTTCGATCAGCCGGTGGCGCCCGCCCGCCGGATCGGCCTTGCGTAACGCAGCCCCAATGGCCGCCAACTCAGCGGCCGGCATCAGCGGATCGCGCCGCCCGCAGAAACACCAGACCCTGCCAGTGACCTCCGGTAACACCTCCAGGGTGGGGGGGCCGCCCCCCGGCCTGCCGCTGGCCACCCCTGCCCCGTAAAAGTCTGCGGTGGCAGCGATCTGGGGCAGGCTGGCCGCCAGCAGAGCGGCGTGGCCGCCGAAACAGAAGCCCACGCAGCCCAGCAGGCCGGCCCCGGTGCGTTCCTGCAACCACTGGCAGGCCACGTCCAGATCAGCCAGCAGCTCGGCGCTGCTGGTGCGGTCCTTGTGGCTGCGTCCTTCGGCCAGATCATCGGCGCTGTAGCCCAGCTCCAGGGCCGGAGCGCTGCGGGCGAACAGGGGCACCGCCAGCGCCGCATACCCCTCCAGAGCCAGCCGGTCGGCGACCGAACGCACCCAGGCGTTGATGCCGAAAACCTCCGGCAGCACAAGGATGGCGCCCCGTGCGGGCTGGGCGGGAGCAGCCCACCAGCAACGCAGCGGCACCGAAACCACACCGGTGCGCTGCGCCTGCTCGCCTGCCAGCGAACCTGCCGGCCTGTCAGCAGCCACCACGCCAGGAGCAGCAGCAGCGGGGGCTGCGGGAAGGGTGATCCACTCGGCCACGGATGCTGTCGCAGGGGTCGGCCCACACGATGCCACTGCGGTGGTTGGGCCAGTGGCGGAGCAACCGGCACAGTCTCTTATGACAAACAGGGAATTGTCACCGGGGCCGAAGCTCCGTAGGGTGTCCCCAGACGTTCAGGTCCGGGCCGGCGTGCGATTTCACATCCAGCAGGAAAGCGACATCCCGGCGTCGACCCAGCTGTACAACCAGATCTGCTTCGCGATCGCGGCCCGTCATTACCCGCCGGGCCATCGCCTGCCGAGCACGCGGCAGCTGGCCATGCAGACCGGCCTGCACCGCAACACGATCAGCAAGGTCTACCGCCAGCTGGAGAACGACGGTGTCGTGGAGGCGATGGCGGGCTCCGGCATCTATGTGCGCGATCAGCAGAAGCCGCGCGAGCTGAAGGCACCGCCGGGCCTGCGCAACCGCCTGCGGCCCGACATCGACCGCGAGGTGCGCCAGTGCGTCGACGGCCTGCTCAACGCCGGCTGCACGCTGCAGCAGGCAAGGGAGCTGCTCACCCGCGAAATCGACTGGCGGCTGCGCTGCGGCGCCCGCGTGCTGGTGAGCACACCGCGCGAGGACATCGGCGCCTCGCTGCTGATCGCCGAAGAACTGGTGCCCGTGCTGGAGGTGCCCGTCGAAGTGGTGCCGATGGAGGAGCTCGAGGCGGTGCTCGAGAGTTCGAGCAACGGCACGGTGGTCACCAGCCGCTACTTCCTCCAGCCCGTGGAGGAGTTGGCCCAGCGCTTCGGCGTGCGTGCCGTGGCAGTGGATCTCAACGACTTCCGCCACGAGCTCGATCTGCTCAAGGAGCTGCGGACGGGCAGTTGCGTGGGCCTGGTGAGCATCAGTCCCGGCATCCTGCGGGCGGCGGAGGTGATCCTGCACAGCATGCGCGGCAACGAGCTGCTGGTGATGACCGCCAACCCCGACGTGGGCAGCCGCCTGCTGGCCCTGCTGCGGGCCGCCAGCCACGTGCTCTGCGACCGACCGAGCCTGCCGCTGGTGGAGCAGACCCTGCGCCAGAACCGCGCCCAGTTGATGCGGCTGCCCCAGGTGCACTGCGCCCAGAGCTACCTGGGGGCCTCCACCATTGATCTGCTGCGCAAGGAGATCGGCCTCACCGGCCAGCGCGATGGCTACGGCGATCCCGAAACCATGAAGGTGGGATGAGCAGCGCGAAGCCATCTCCGCCCGGCTCGATCGGGCGGTTGCTGCGTGCGATCGGCGCCGACCTGCGCATGATCAAAGAGCGCGACCCTGCCGCACGCGGCACGGTGGAGATCCTGCTCTGCTATCCGGGCTTCCATGCCCTGGTGCTGCACCGTTTCAGCCACCGCCTGTGGCGGCTGGGCCTGCCTCTGGTGCCGCGGGTGCTCTCGCAGGTGGGGCGCAGCCTCACCGGCGTGGAGATCCACCCGGGCGCGCAGATCGGCCATGGGGTCTTCATCGACCACGGCATGGGCGTGGTGATCGGAGAAACGGCCGTGATCGGCGATCGCTGCCTGCTGTTTCAGGGGGTCACCCTCGGCGGCACGGGCAAGGAACACGGCAAGCGCCATCCCACGCTCGGCGAGAACGTGGTGGTGGGGGCAGGAGCGCAGGTGCTCGGCGCGATCGTGGTGGGATCGAACACCCGCATCGGCGCCGGCTCGGTGGTGCTGCGGGATGTGGCGCCCGACAGCACGGTGGTGGGCGTTCCCGGCAGGGTGGTGCATCAATCGGGGGTGCGGATCGATCCTCTGGCGCACTCGCAGCTGCCGGATGCGGAAGCCAGGGTGATTCGCAACCTGATGGAGCGCATCGACACGCTCGAAGGTGAGGTGGGTCGGCTGCAGAACTGCCTGCGGGAAGTGGCCGCCGGCCGCCCCCTGCGGGACATCTGCGGCGGCAAGGCCCAGAACCTGAGGGACCGCGAAATCCTCGAGTTCCTGGGCGATGGCCCCGGCGATGGGCCGGGTAGTGGGCTGCTGACGGCGCCGGCTGACGGCGCCGACTGACGAATGAGGTGCTGCGGCGCAGGCTCAGAAGCTCAGCCGGTGACCACCGTTTCGGCGGTTTCCATGCGGGGCTGAAACATGAACATGGAGTAGATCACGTTGCGGCGCATGGAGGTCATCATCTCCAGGAACATGTCATAGCCCTCGTTCTTGTATTCGATCAAGGGATCCTTCTGCCCGTAGCCGCGCAGACCCACCGATTCACGCAGGGCATCCATGGCCTGCAGATGTTCGCGCCAGAGGGTGTCGATCTGCTGGAGGATGAAGAACCGCTCCGCCTCTCGCATCAGCCCAGGCCTCACCTGCTCGATCTGGCTCTCCTTGAGGTCGTAGGCGTTGCGCAGCTGCTCGCGCAGGAACGCCTTGAGCTCTTCGGTGGAAAGGCCCTGGAGCTGCTCGGGCGTGAGATCGGCCAGCAGGTACACGAACTCCTGAACCTTGGCCACCAACCGGCCCAGATCCCATTCCTCGGGCGGCAGATCAGGGTTCACATAGGCGTCCACAATGTCAGACATGGTGCGTTCGCCGTAACCGATCACCTGCAGCTTGAGCTCCCGGCCTTCGAGCACGCGCCGCCGCTCGGCATACACCGCTCGGCGCTGGTTGTTCATCACTTCGTCGTACTCGAACACCTGCTTGCGGATGTCGTAGTAGTAGGTTTCCACCTTCTTCTGCGCCCCTTCCAGCGAGCGGGTGAGCATGCCCGATTCGATCGGCATGTCTTCTTCCACCCGGAAGGCATTCATCAATCCGGCCACACGTTCACCGCCGAAGATGCGCAGGAGGTTGTCTTCCAGCGAAAGGAAGAAGCGGGTGCTGCCGGGATCGCCCTGGCGCCCAGCCCGGCCGCGCAGCTGGTTATCGACCCGGCGCGATTCGTGCCGCTCGGTGCCGATCACGTGCAGACCACCGGCCTGCCGCACCCGCTCCTCCTCCTCCTTCACCACCACGTCGTACTCGGCGCGGACCCGGGCGATCAGGCTGCGCAGCGCCTGAATCTGGGGGTCGTCGGTGGGGGCCTTCTCCGCCGCCTGGGCGATCCGGTCTTCCAGCTGCAGCACGCTGAGGGCCCGGTCACCCCAGGCTTTCACCAGTTCACGGGCCAGCTCCACCAACGATTGCTCGGTGGCGGGGGTGAGAGCGCAGGGGAAAAGAGCGCCGATGGCACGGGCCTCGCTGGGGGGCGAGGCTGGCAGGGCGGCACCGGGAGCAAAACCGGCCCGGGAAGCCTCCCGGGGCAGGGGGATCGGGGGCCGATGGCCCTCCTCGGGCCGCACCAGCAGGGGCAGGAGCACTTCCCTGAGCTTCAGCCGTGCCATGTAATCGGTGTTGCCGCCGAGGATGATGTCGGTGCCGCGGCCCGCCATGTTGGTGGCGATCGTGACGGCTCCGGCCCGGCCGGCCTGGGCCACGATCTCCGCCTCACGTTCAACGTTTTCGGGCTTGGCGTTCAGCAGGTTGTGGGGAATGCCCTGCTCGGCCAGCAAAGAGGAAAGCAGCTCCGACTTCTCCACGCTGGTGGTGCCCACCAGGATGGGGCGCCCGTCGTGGTGAATGGTGGCGGTTTCCAGAGCCACCGCCCGCCATTTGGCCACTTCGTTCTTGTACACCTGATCCACCAGATCGGTGCGGGAGCGCTGCCGATTGGTGGGCACCACAGTCACTTCGAGTTTGTAGGTTTTCTCGAATTCCACTTCTTCTGTCTTGGCGGTGCCGGTCATGCCGGCCAGGCGTGGATAGAGCAGGAAGAAGTTCTGGTAGGTGATGCTGGCGAGTGTCTGAGTTTCCGGCTGGATCGGCAGATTCTCCTTGGCCTCGATCGCCTGATGCTGCCCATCGCTCCAGCGGCGACCGGGCATCACCCTGCCGGTGAACTCATCCACGATCACTGCGTCTTCGCCGCGCACGATGTAGTTGACATCTTTGATGAACAGCTCCTTGGCCTTGAGCGCATTGGTGATGTAGTGGGCCCAGGGATCGGCGGGGTCGAAAAGGTCCTCCACCCCAAGCAACTGCTCAGCCTTGGCATACCCCTCGTCGGTGAGGGTCACATTGCGCTGCTTCTCATCCACCTCGTAATCCCCTTCGGGATCCACACCATCTTTCGAGCTGCCTTCAGCACGGATGAGCTCATTGGCAATATCAGCAGCGCGGCGGTATTTCTCCTGGGGCCTCTCCACCTGCCCTGAGATGATCAGGGGCGTGCGGGCTTCATCCACCAGGATGGAATCAACCTCGTCAATCACGCAATAATTGAATTCACGCTGCACCACTTCTTCGATATCATTCGCCATGTTGTCACGAAGATAATCAAAGCCCAGCTCACTGTTGGTGGCATAGGTGATATCGCAGCCGTAGTTGCGACGCCGCTCGCTGGGCGGCATGTCCTGCTGGATCAGCCCCACGGACAGCCCCAGGAAGCGGTGCACCTGCCCCATCCACTCGGCATCACGACGCGCCAGGTAGTCGTTCACCGTGACCACGTGCACACCCTTGCCGGTGAGCGCATTGAGATAGGAGGGCAAGGTGGCCACAAGGGTCTTGCCTTCACCCGTCTTCATCTCGGCGATCTGCCCCTCGTGCAGCACCATGCCGCCGATCAGCTGCACATCGAAGTGGCGCATCCCGAGCACCCGTTTGCCCGCTTCGCGCACCACGGCGAAGGCTTCAGGCAGGAGCTCATCGAGAAGCTGGCGCTGACGGGCCGGAGTTTCCGCCTTTGCCAGGCGCTCACGGAAGTCGACGGTCTTGCGCCGCAGGTCGTCATCGTCGAGAGGGGCCACCTCCTCTTCAAACAGATTGATGTCGGAAACGAGCGGTTGGTAGCGCTTCAGCTTCCGGGCATTGGGATCTCCCAGGAGGAGCTTGAGCATGGAAACGGACCATTCGTATGGCCTCACCCTACCACCGCAAAATCATGGTCGGGAGCGGAGAAGCCAGCTGCTGCAAGGGTTTTCGGCACCAGCGCCAGCGGGAATCCACCACTGCTGGTCGTGTGAACGGCCTTGGCGCGCCGAAGCTGGCGCCTTCAGCTGGGCAACGGGCGTCGCTGATGCCCTACAGGCCAGAGCAAGCCAGAGGCTCGCCCAAACCGAAGGCCGACGGTGGCGGGGCCACCAGCGAGAAACGAACGTTGCTGGGATGCCGTCAGGGATGGCCGGGTCGGCATCGATCGGCCGGCGTCAGCCCCCCACACCAAAACGTGAGGACAAGCCGGTCTGGCAAGGTGCTCGCGTCATCTCCTTGACGGTGGCAAAGTGCCTGCTGCGCGAGCATCGACAGGCTGCTGAAGCGGCTTAGAGCGTCAACGCTATCTTCACGACGGTGAGGCGGAGGGTCTGGGGGAAATCAACAGACATAGGGATAGGTGTGCGTGCGCTGGGGGTGACGGGAAGGGTCCAATCTCCCTACAGAAGGGATTCACTGCAAACCAAACGCCTGCATCGGATGGCTGCAGGACGCTTCGGCAGGTGCGCAACAGGGTGAACCGTGGGTTATTCGCCCTTCTGCTCATGGCGTAACCGTTCAAGCTCTTCACGTGCTTGCTGCAGGGAATGCCAATGCTGCTCAGCTTGCAACCTGTAGGGCAGGTGGTTACGCTCACCCCACTGGCATTCAGGCCGCAGTTCAGCAATCTGGGCGAGAAGGCTGCCCTTGGCAGTGAGCAGCGGCAGGATCTCCCGAAGCGAATTCAGCCAAGCGGGTTCGCTCGTGCCAAAACTCAAGAGGCCCAGGCCATGGCCATGGAGAAGGCCTAACCCATGGGTATCGGAACGTTCCAGCAGCTCGTTCCATAACCTCCAAACACCAAATCCACGCTCCCTCACATTGATGTCGTGAAACAGCACCACGGCTTCGGGCTTCAATAACGGTCGCCAGGTTTCGAGATCGTGCTTGACGGCGTCATACGTGTGCAGACCATCGACATGCAGAAGATCAATGGCTCCGGATGGAAAGTGAGTAGCGGCTTCATCAAAGCTGGAGCGAACCAGCCGCGAACGACAACGGTGGTTGCGGTCCTGCTCGCTCTGAACCCGTTGATAGACCTCCTCTCCATAGCCCCCCGCATGCTCGTCTCCCTGCCAGGTGTCAACGGCATAGACAAAGGTTTGGGGTGAAAATGCCTGTGCCGCCTCACAGAATGCGAAAAAGGAAACTCCAAAATGGGTACCAAGCTCCACGACCGTCTGCGGTTGGAGATGCTCCACAAGCCAATGGGCAATGGGCACATGTTCCCACCACGCCGAGGGGGCCAGGTAGCGGGGCAAAAGGGCAAGATTTCGTTTCATCGGCATGATCATTGACGGTGGCAAGCTCCCAGCTCCTTGCTGGATGGGCTGTCTTGGTGGGGTAAACAGCCAAACTCGATCTCCTGCATCGGCAGCCCTGCAATGCCGGCGTACATGGCACTCGATTCGCTATGGAGGATCAAGGCATCATGCTGCCACTGCAGCTGACGGTGGTCTTCCTGTGTTCCTGCCGCCAGGGACACGGCAATGGCGTAGTCACCAGGAGCAAGCACAGGCAGGGTAAATCGAAAGCGAGCGAAGTAAGTGTCTCCGGCCGCGACTGTGAAGGTGGGATCCGGATGGGATAAACAGGTGTTGTCTCCGAGTACCGCCATCCCACGAGAATCTTTGAAGATGAATCCCACAATGGGCTGGCGGATCGCTGCGTGGGCACGGGCTGTGATCGAGAGATCGACAAGCTCTCCGCCCATGGCCGTGCGAAGCGGCAGGCCACTCGCCGCATCAACCAGGTGCACGCTCTCCAGACTGGCCTCCGCGGTTCCAAACGAGCTGGAGAGCAACAGGGCCTGATCAAAAGGCGTGATCTCAATCAAATTACCAAGCCCTGCATTGAGCCGTAGCTCCTGTCGGTAGTCGCGCCAACGGGTGTAATACTCCTCCGCAGGCTCAACAGGTGGCTTGGTGGCCATGTCTGGAGCCGTAACTGAACGGCCAGTCGATGCGTCCTGGGCGATGTAAAGGTCCTCAAGGTAGAAGTCGCTGACTGTGGACGCTTCTCCGGCGAACTTGATGCGACCCGCCTCAAGAAGAATGGCTCGATTGCATAGGCTACGCAAAGCCTGCGTGTCATGGCTCACGAAGAGCAGACACTTCTCCTCTCGCTGGCGATTCAGAAAGCGAAAACACTTCTGATTGAAGAAGGCATCTCCCACGCTGAGAGCCTCATCCACCACAAGGATGTCTGCATCCACATGAGCAACGACGGCGAACGCCAGCCGCACAGACATGCCACTGGAATAGGTTTTAACCGGTTGATCAACGAAGTTGCCAATGTCAGCGAAAGCGAGTATGTCGTCGAGCTTCTCTGCGGTTTCTTCTCGACTAAGACCGAAGAGGGAAGCATTGAGATAGATGTTTTCTATTCCTGTGAACTCAGGATTGAAGCCACTACCAAGCTCCAGCAAGGCAGCAACCCTACCCCGCGTTTGCACCTGCCCTTCGCTCGGCGTAAGGGTGCCACAAAGAATTTGCAACAAGGTGCTCTTGCCACTGCCGTTGCGCCCGATCACACCAAGTGTTTCTCCGCGGCGCACCTCAAAGCTGACATTCCGCAAGGCCCAGAACTCGCGAAAGAATTGGCGACGGCCACGCCAGAGGGCCTGCTTCAAACGTTGCGTGGGATCGTCATAAATATGGAAGCACTTTCCCAAGTCTTCCACGTGGATCATCAGATCATCCGACTCAATAGTCACGTTGGAAGTGGCAGCAGGGACGCCGGAGAAAGATTATAGTTCATGAGGTGGCGCTTCTTACATCACATCAGCGAAGGCCCCTTGAGCCTTTTGAAACACACGTAGCCCCAGCTCAGCGATCACAACCCCAAGCAGAAGGCCAACAACGACATAGCCAAGCTCAGGAGCCTCCCCCTGAATAGCCACGCGACGCGTCTGCTCAATGACTTGTGCCAGGGGGTTGAGCTGCAACAGGGGCTGCCAACGTGGTGGCATCGCGGACATCGGAAAGAAGACCGGGCTCAGAAACATCAGCATGCTGACCACCACCTGCACAACCTGGCCGATATCCCGCAAAAAGACCCCCAGGGCAGACAGCAGCCAGGTGATCCCAAGGCAGCCAAGGACGAGGGGTATCCAAATCACCGGCAGCCAAAGGATGGAAGCTGGAATGGCCTGAAATGCAACCAGTTCGAAGACAAGAAGAATGACAAGGCTTGCGAGCGCATGGAAGGCGGCACTGCCAAGAGCAACAGAGGCCAGGATCTCCAACGGAAACACAACCTTTTTCACATAGTTTGGATGCGACAAGACCAGGTCGGGCGCCCGATTCGCACACTCAGCAAAGAGGTTGAATACAATCAGACCAGCGAATAGATTAACGGCAAAAGCCAATGATCCCTGATTTTGCAAGGTGCCCCAACGGGACTGGAACACTTGCGAAAAAACAAACGTATAAACGAACAACATCAACAGCGGCTGAAGAAAGCTCCAAGTCCAACCCAGCAGCGAACCCCGGTAGCGCCCCAACACCTCACGCTCTGTTAGCCGCCACCAGAGCTCACGATTTTTGAGAAGCACGGCGGGAAACTGCAACCTCCACCTACGTGATGAGCTGAGCGGATGGCGGCCTGGGCTATGGCCAGGCGCACTTCGAGTTACAATCATTGCGCGCTGATGGGGGCAGAGAAATCAGGATGGCTAGCAATCTATTGTAGAGGCTTGTCACTCCTCAAGGAGCAACGATCAATCTGTGGCCTCTGAGCATCCGGAACAACCGAGGGAGGCTATGAAATCGCTGGTGAGGTCATAGAAATGTCCTCAATGAAGAAATGCCTTTGAATTGACGCTAAAAGCGCTTGAATGAACCATAGAGCGCACCTAGAACTCGCGATCCTGAAACGCCACCAATGTGGAGATCTTCGCTCCAGTGAGATAAGAAAAGAGGGCCACAGAAAGGGATACCGAGGCCAGGAAAGCCAACTGACTGATGGCACGCTCAGAGAGCGAGGCGTTTTGGTAGGCATGCAAAACAATCAACATGAGCGCCGTACCGAGTGCCAGCATGACCACCGAAGACTTCATGAGGCGATCGATTCCAGATCGACCATTAAGCAAGCGATCAATCAACCGGCCGCCACGCCCGATGTGGTTGCCGTAGCGTTGCGCAAAGAAGAAGCGGGTAACCACATAATCAGAGATCAGCGCACAAGCAGAATAGAACAGGAAACCAGCAACCAGGAGCGAGGTTGTGCCGGTGAAGATTGAAAGCTGAGTTGCATAGGAAGAGTACAACAGCAGCGAGGCCACCAGACACACAGATCCAAACCCTAAAAAGGCATAGCGCGGACTGAAAGAAAGCATGAACTTGAGATGCCTCCAGCCATCTCGCCACGTACGAAGATGGGGGCGGCGACCCGGTGGATTGGGGCGAAGATCCGTAGGGATCTCAACCACGTGCAGGTCACGAAGGCTGGCCTTGATGACCATCTCGGAGGCATATTCCATGCCAGTGTTGCAAAGGGAAAGGGCCAGGATTGAGCTTCTGCGGAAAGCCCGCAATCCACAGTGAAAGTCACCGACGTCAATACCAAACAACATCCTTCCCAACAGGCTGAGCACAGGGTTGCCCAGATAGCGATGCAAGAACGGCATCGCCCCTGGTGAAATCGTGCCGCGGAAGCGATTGCCCATCACCAGATCAGCCCCGGCTTGCAGCGGCGCGAGGAAGAGCGGTGCCTGATCGAAGCGATAGGTGGAATCTGCATCCCCCATTAACACAAAGCGGCCCCGTGCCGCCTTAATACCAGCAGAGAGAGCCGCTCCGTAGCCACGAATGGGAACGGGCACCACGCGTGCACCCTCCTGCTGAGCGATCTGCACAGAGCCATCTGAGCTGCCATTGTCAGCCACCACGATCTCAAAGTTGAGGCCCGTTGCTTCCCCTCCACGATGGCAATCACGAATCGTGGCGGCCAGAGTAGGCGCCTCATTCAGGCAGGGAATCACAAAACTAAGCTGAGGATCGCCATCAACTTGCAAATCCAATGCACCACTTCTGAATTCCCATCCTATTGGGCTGATCCGCCCGGCGGCGTTCGGCTGAAGTGAAGAAACTCAACGCAATGAAACGGAACAGAGGCTGAGATCCTCCACTCCCTTGCTCGTTTGATAAAAAGAGCAGGTTCCCGCCTGGAAACCAGCAGCAGTGATCTCGGGGGCGTCCGCCAAGAACGCACGAAGCCGCTCCTCTGGCCGATCAACCCCACCTTGAAACATCAACACCAGAAACGAGTCGAAACCGCTCTCCAGCAGCTGACGCTGAATCCGCTGGTGAACCATGGGCAGCTTCGAGTGATCCACTGAAACCGGGGCGATCCCCGGGTTCCAGTGCAACAGTGGATTGTTGCTGGCCAGGGTGTGCGACTTGATCCAACCGATTGGTCGATCGAGCAGGACAACGGGCACACCAGCAGGGAACTGAAGCCGACCATCACGCACGGGCACGAGCGCCGAAGGGGAGGTTGCGCGAATCAACGTCCAGTGCTGCTGGAACCCTGAGCGCCCCCAGCTCGGCGTGATCTGGCTCGCCAGGCTGAGCGCCAGCAAGGCAGCGAGAAGGAGCGAGGGGTTCAAGAGCCGTGGCGGCAGGGGCAGGGCGGCAAGCAGTTGCCGGCAGGCCATGGCGATCACCAAGCCCATCAGCAGTTGCAACGGAATGGCATAGCGGCCGATGCCACTGAGAAAGAGCCAGAACACATAGGAGGCCGCAAGACCCAGCACCAAAGCGCGTGGCCTCCGGCCCAATCGTTGCTGCAGGGCAGGGAGAACCAGCAGAGCCAGGCTGCTCAGCGCCCAGAGCAAGGTGCGCAGATCCCTGAGGCCGACCTCCGAACGACGCGTCTGCAGGTTCTTCTCAGGATTGAACGGAGGAAAGAAGCTGTCGGTGAAATCAAACAGGGGAGCGAGCAGAAAGGCGGCTGGTGAATCAGGCTGAAAACGACGTTCGTGGGGGTGGACGTCTTCGTGAAGCGGCGAGCGGAAAAGATTGTTGAACAGCGGGAAGAACGGGCTCCCCGTATTGCGGCTGGAATGAAACAGCTGCGGAGAGGCGAACAGCATGAAGCTGATCAGAAAAGGCATCAGCCAGGTCACCAAGGCCAACCGCAACCGGGAGAGCAGCGCTGGCCATCCCTGCGAGGCGGGCGGGCCCAGTAGCAGCACAGACACCAAGAGCGGCAAGGTGATCAGAAAGGTGAGCTTCATCCCTACGGCCGCGCCTGCCATGCCAGCGGAGAAGGCCACCAGCGCACGCCTCCGCCCTGGTGCAACAGATCCCCTCACCGCCAGCAAGGCCAGCGCAAGGCTGCTGACGCTGAGCAGCGACAGGGTAAGGTCAGCCATCGTGTTGCCCGCCTCGGACAACACCATCGGGGCACTTCCCCCCAGCAGTGCCGCCAGAAATGACAGGAGGCGATCGTGGGCGAACAACAGCAACCCGATCGCATAGATCACCAGCAGAGCAACGCCCTGGACCAATGAGAACAGCAGCGTCGGCAAGAGCGGTCCAAGCACATGGCTACCTGCCAACATCCATGCCGCTGGCAGGCTGGCCAGGGGGTTCAGAAAGGTCTGAGTGCCACCGGGAAGAAGATCGGCTCCGTAATCACCAGCGAGAAAAGCCAGTGCGGCGTAGAGGTGATAGTTGCGAGCGTCGTAATTGATATCCTGGCCATGCATCCAGCTGTAGACAGGAAACACTGCCATCAGCAAGGTGGCCAGAAGCCAATCCAACCGAGTCAACTTCGAAAGAAGCACCAAAAGCCTGAGTTGGTTCGCAAACACTATCAGGAAAGATCCCAGCCCACTGGATGGCGGTGGAGGCGAAGATGGAACACTGTCGTCAGTTCTGCCAGGAGCCAGGCCTGTTGATCACCGTGATTCGCCACCGTGCAGGTGCTCCCAGCCTGCGTCTGGGACTTGGACCAGGGCTGAGGCCGGTGGATGCGATTGGCCAACTGCAGAAGCTGCTAAATTGCAACAGTTTTTGGGCCACGGCACGAAGCCGGGTTCAGCTGCGAACGATGCTCAAAGGTAGCTCCGTTGTGGTGAGTGCCTGGAGCGGACAGCAGCTTGTGGGCTTTGGCCGGGCCAACAGTGATGGCGTTTTTCGTGCCGTGCTTTGGGATGTGGTTGTGGCTGAGCAAAGCCAGGGGCAAGGGTTGGGGCGCCAACTGGTGGAAGCGTTGCTGGCGGCACCAGCCTTGGCACAAGTGGAGCGCACCTATCTGATGACGACGAACTGCGAAGGTTTCTACCGGAAGCTGGGATTCAACGCCGTTCAGCACCAACGGCTGATGAGGCGTGAGGCCAGCGGGGAATGAGCAACTCCTCCCTGCGGGTGCGGGTGGCCATCCCCCACTACTTCCGTGAGCGCAGCGGCGGCACAGGCTATGGATCCGGCAAGCCAGGGGCCCGCTTTGAACGCTGCCTGGCGCTGGGCCGATGCCTGGCCGCCCTGCTCGCACTGGAGCGCAGCACGGAAGATCTGGTGCTCAACATCGGCCAACGTGTGCTGGAGGGCGCGGGGCCACTGCAGTTCGGCGACAAGCACCGACTGGCCTCGATCAGCCTCGACTTGCATCTGTTCACCAGTGAGGGCCATCAACTGGAGGAAGCGATACGGCCCTACGCCGATCGGCTGACCCTGCACAGCGTGTCACTGGAGGATCCGCGCCAACTGCCCCTGGCCGCCCGCGACTTCCTGATCCAGGCTGACCCCGTGCTGGATCTGGCTCTTTACCTGGAAGACGATCTGGTGATCGGCGATCCCCTCTTCTTCGACAAACAGGCCTGGTTCCTTGCCGGCTGTGAACACAAGGCGGTGCTGATGCCGCACCGCTACGAACGGATCCCCGGCCAGGCGGGCCAAAGGCTGCTGGTGGATGGCCCCTTACGCAGTGATTTCATCGGCCGGTTCACCACGCCCCAGGCCGCCGTTGGCCGCGGGCGGTTCTGGGATGGACAGGAGATCGTGTTTGATCGAACGGCCAATCCACATTCTGGCCTCTTCTGCCTGAGCAACAGCCAAGTGATGCAGTTGCGGGGTCAGTCCTTGCCCAAGCAGGGGTTCGTCGGTCCGCTGGAAACCGCCGCCACGCTCACCGCCCTGCGGTTTTTCGCCGTGCTGAAGCCAGCGCTGGCACACAGGCAATTCCATTGGGTAGAGCACGGCCACCCCTCGTTTCAGCCGTACGCCAAGCAGTGGCCGCACGCCTGAGCACCACGCCAAAGCCTGGGAGCACGGTGATAAGGTGACATTGCATTTTGGATTCAGCCATGCCGGTTCGAAATATTATCTTCAAGGGGCGCCAATTCGTGATCGAAGATCTTCCCGAAGAAGCCAGGCAGGTGTTCGGCCTGCTGCAGGCTGCAGGGGAGCAGATCACCCGCGGCCAGGCAAGTGTGGCTGTGGCGGAAACTGCCCGGCAGGTCTTAACAGCAAAGCTGGATCAGTTGCTTCATGATGTGCCTTCCAGCGAAGTCACTCAGCCATAGCGTTGGAGATGTGCAGGCTCTCTGAGAGGAGAAGCCGGCACAACCATCAACATTCATCCTCCCCGATCCGTCGCGAGACTACCTGCCGCCTTGGTAGTGTCTGCGACCCTGGTTGTGCACCCGGTGGAATGGGCTGTGGCCATGAACATGCCACAGCCCTCATCTTATCGCCGCTGCCTCAACAGCTCTGAACGCCACACCGCCGGCAAGAGCTGGCGGCAGATGGCCCTTCAGATATGCCCATGAAACGCATCTTGAATGAGCGCGTGGTGACGGGCCAAACAATCAGCGCGATCGTAGTGGCTGATCACCGTTCGGCGTGCGGCAAGCCGCAATGAAGCATAGGCCTCTGGATCACTCAGAACAGCATGCATCTGATTGGCAAGTGCATCGGAGTTGAAATAATCCACAAGCAGGCCATTCTCACCGTGGCGAATCACCTCCCGCACCGGTGCGGTATCTGAGCCCACCACGACGCAACCGGCCGCCATGCTCTCAAGCAACGACCAGGAGAGCACGAATGGAATCGTGAAATAGACGTGGCAGCTAGAGATAGCCAACAGCCGCAGAAAGTCTTCATAGGCCAGCCGGCCAGGGAAATAGATGCGATCCAGATTGATCTGCCCTTCAAGTTCAGCCAGCAGCTGCTCTTTGTGGGGGACTTCGGGACGGGCACCATATCCGCCTTCGGATGTACCCACGATGATGATGTGAGCCTGCGGGCACAACTCCTGAAACTTAGGTAGAGCGCGCATGAAGCGGTGAAAGCCGCGGGCAGGCTCAAGCGATCGGCTCACGAAGGTGACAACGGGATCGGCTGCAGTAAGCCTGCGGCCGCGCACCTCAAGATAGAGATCTTTCTGTGGCTTGGCATGGCGGGTATCGATGCCATCGTGAATGATGCGAATGCGTGAGCGCAGCTCCTGCGGATAGGTGCTGCGTTGAAAACGGGTGGGGCTCACACCTACGCTGACCTGCTGAAGCGACAGCAGGATGCTGGCATTCTTGCCTCGCAGCTTTTGCAGGATCAGGGAATCGCTGGAGCAATACTCTGGATCGAAGCCGAGATCAAATCCATCAGTGTTGTAGTAATACTCACAGTAACCTATCAACTTCGCAGTAGGCCATACATCCAGCAGAAAGAGATCCTCACCCCAGCCTGTATGCGTGCAGATCACATCAGGGATGAATCCCTCATCACGTAGCGTTTGTGCGGCTGCTGCACAGCTCCGCGCGCGAATCATCTTGCTTTCAAAGTCCACCGCCAGGGGGTCAGTGTCACGGCCGCTGGAGCGATCAAAGCCGTAGTGGCGATAGGGATAGGCTTTAGGAAAAGCGGAAAGGGGACGAACATTGCCAAGCGCCAGAACCGTGTGGCCCTTCGCCTGGCAATAGGGCAGCAGATGCTTGTACTGGCCGGGAAAATTCTGATGAACGAACAGGATGTTCATGCAGGTGGAACTCAAGCGTCAACGGATCGAACAGAAAAAAAGCGGGGCCGAAGCCCCGCTTGAATGAGAAGGAGAAGAACAGACTCAGACCAGTTCAGAGCCGGTGAACAGGCTGTTGTCGAACACACCCAGCTGGCGCAGTTCGCTCGCTTGCACAGTGTAGGCCTGGGGATTGGCGAAGTCGAAGGACGACTCGGTATAGAGATACAGAGCCGTATCCGTTTGACCCTGCTGGACGATCAGGGCTTGGTTGGTGACGGCATCCACAAAGGTGAGGATGCCGACGAGATCACCAAGAGCAAGACCGTTACCAATCACACCCACGGCATTGATGCTTTCAGCAACAGCGTTGGCATCGAACAACTGGGCATCGGTGAGGCTGCGGGCCGGACCGGTGAGGTTGAGGATGTTGCGACCGGAGAGGTTGTTGCCCGGATTACCCGTGGAGCTCAGGCCACCCAGGGTGAGCTGGGCATTGGTCACCTGGTTGGAGAGCAGCCCGCCGATGTCGGTGAGCAAGCCACCGGTGATATCGATGGAGTCAGCAGCAGCGGAGTAGCCGGTGATGAAGTCACCACCAGTGCCTGTACCACCGGTGCCACCATCATTGCCCGTGTTGTAGCGGACAACTTCGACTTCGGTGGTGAGATTGATGGTGTCAGCACCGCCATTGCCGGCCACTGTCACGTCGTCACTGGGATCACCAGCGAAGTTGGTGAAGGTGTCATTGCCGGCACCCAGGTTGTAGGTGGAGTTGGCGTCGAGTCCGGTGGTGAAGACATCGACAGCCTGGCCCTGAACGAAGCTGGTGGCATTGAGTGTGAACCCAGCCCCATCGTCGTTGACGTCGCCCTCAATGTTGACAGCCAAACGACCACCGGTGGGCAGAGGCAGCAGGGTGGTGTCAAGAACCAGGGTTTGGTTCGCGGCTCCAGTAGAAACGTTCAGAACTTCAATGTTCTGAACTTGGACGCCGGTAACGGTGGTAGTGGAACCAATTACGGCATCGAGTCCGAAGACGAGAGTGTCGACATCGGCACCACCATTGATGCGATCGCCAGCGGTGAAACCACCAAGTTCATCGGTATGAATGATGCCGCCTGATGCGAGGGTCGTTGACACGCCCAGGACAATCAGATCATTGCCGGCTCCAGCAGTCACCGAATCATCGCCCAGACCAACCAGAACGGTGTCTGCGCCGGCACCAGAGGAAACCGTGTCGTTCTCGACTTCAGTGCCATCGGCGGTGCTGATGGAGTCAGCGCCAGTGCCGGTCACGACCGAGTCAGCACCGAGTCCAGCCAACACGGTGTTGGTGCCATCTCCGGCATTGATGGTGTCGCCACCTGTGCCACCAACGATGGAGTCGTTGCCGACACCCGTGATCACAGAGTCTTCGCCAGTTCCACCATTAATGGTGTTGTTACCAGTGCCGCCATCGATGGTGTCATTGCCACCGTCAGCGAGCACGGAGTCGTTGCCTTCGCCAACGCTGATGGAGTCAGCACCACCCTGGGCATTGACGCTGTCGTTGCCTCCGCCAGTAACAATGGAATCGTTGCCAGTGCTACCGAAAATGCTGTCGTTACCACCGGCCGTTACAACCGTACCAGCCGCATCGAGGTCGACGGTGTTGTTACCGCTGCCTGCATCGATGAACAGCGAACGCTCGATGTCGTTCAGGAAGTCGTCGCCACCGGCAGTGAAGATCGACTGAAGCCCAGGAGCAAAGAAGAGGCCAATTCCATCAAAGCGGACCGGTTGGTTGACGGCCGCAGGGTTGAAATCGAAGATTTCGATGTTGCTGATGTTGGTGAGGCTCAGCTGCAGAGCCAGTGAGGCGAGCGGGTTGCTGACAGCAAACTCAAGCTCAAGGGTGTCCACCCCGCCGAGGCCATTGGCGAAATCGCCGACTTGCACGTCTGAGAGCTGGAAAGCCGTGAACGTGTCGTTGCCCGCAGTGCCGACAAGATTGTCGGCGTTGGGGGTGTAGAAGAGTGCCGTGTTGATGGTGACGAAACCAGGCGGCACACCCACAACGGAAACGTTGAGATCGGCGCTTTGCTCAACGATGATGCGCCCGGCCAGCAGCGGATCAGCGCCGGTGAGATCGATGTTCAGCGTGGAAACCGAACCCGCCAGCAGAGGAGTGGCGCGGATGATCAGCACATCATTGCTATCACCAACGAGGCTGTTGAACTGGGCAACACTGAGGTCGCGCAAGTCAAAGGTGAAGGTCTGAGGTCCATTCACCGATGAGCCAAGCTCGATAACCTCAAGGCCCGTCACATTGATGAGGTCGATGGCGGTGACATCTGCCGAATCCAGAATCAGCAGCGTGTCTGCGAAGGTTTCATCCGCATCAAACAGTGCTTCACCGAAGGCGAACACAGATTCGGGGCTGATCAGCTCATCACGGATGATGATGGTCTCGCTGTCGGTGTCATCCTGACCGGAGTAGCGGATCGAGATGAGATTGCCAACAAGATCCACTGGGCTGAGGAAGCTCAGATCCAGGGTCACATTGCCGGCATCATCACCAGAGGTGAACACCGAGAAGATGCGTGAACCGATGTCATCAGACGTGCGGACCAGCTCGTCGCTGAGGGTGATCGAGTAATCACCGGAGGGGCCAATCAGATCAAGGGCTTCGATCCGGCTCACCCGCAGGGTTTCCGAACGAAGCAGGGTTCCACCATTCGCGAGAGTAATGGTATCGATCCCAGCGCCACCGTTGATCGAATCGGCAAAGGTCAGGGAATCGGTGTCGATCACCAACTCATCGTTGCCCAGGCCAAGCAGAACAGTGTTGGCGAAGGTGTCGTCCTGGATCACATCATTGACAACCTCACCAACAACGACGAGGTCATCGTCATCGCCAGCATCAACGAGGTTGGCGCCGCTGCCGGTGAACACAACGTCAGAGCCAGCGCCGGAGCTGATGGTGTCGTCGCCGGAACCAATCACATCGCCGGAGATGATCACATCACCAACGATGAAGTCTTGGCCGCTGCCGGTGGTGATGGAGTCGTCGCCGAAACCACCCGTCACGTCGTTGTCGCCGTCACCAGCGTTCACAACGTCGTCGTCGGCGCCAGCGTCGATCGTGTCGTCACCGGAACCAGAGGTGATGGTGTCGTTGCCATCGTTGGTGTCGACAATGTTGTCGCCATCGCCGGCCTGGACAAGATCAATGCCATCACCGGTCGTGATGGTGTCGTCGCCAACGCCAGCGGACACTGAGTTGCGGCCATCGCCGGCATCCACCAGGTTGTCGCCCTCACCAACGAAGAGGTCGTCATCGCCGCCCACGGTGAAGACGGAGTCGTCGCCGTCTTGGGTGACAACAAAGAAATCGGTGGGGAAGGTTGGGGACTGGGTTCCAAGCTCAAGGAAGTTGTCCCCGATCGCCCCAAACACGCTCACATCCGGGAGGAAGTTGTTAATAACATCGCCCAGGATCGAGGTGTAGCGCAGGCTCAGATCACCATCCAAAGCAAAGGCATTGATGGTGCTGATGCGCCGGTTGTCATTGCCGGCAAGGCCGAGATCCGTGGTGATGTCGAGGGAGGCATCACCGTCGATCACCAGGGTGGTCAGCGCATCACCAACGCTGAGCTGGTCGAGCACATTGGTGATCGAGCCAAGCGAGGTGAGCGCAAGGGTTTCGATGCTGGCGTTAGCACCGAGAGGCCCTTGGGTGAAATCAAGGCCGAGGGCTTCACCGGAGGTAGCGTCGACCGGTGTCTCTTCGATGACGACACTGACCAGATTGCTGGAACTGGCTAGTGCGTTGACGTCAAAGTTGTATTCGATCGTGCTGAAGCTGTCGGTGATTTCAGTGGTGAAACCAACGGCCGACTGGATGTCCTCAAGGAAGAGGAGCTGAAGCTCTGACTGATTGATGTTGATCTTGGTGAGCCCATCGGCTGCGCCGCTCGCGCCATTGAGGCCGAAGGCACGGCTGAGATCGACGGAGCCAACATCGAAAAGATCTTCACCAGAAGGATTCAGCTCCAGGGTCTGGATGCCAAAGCTGGTGAAGTTGTCGATGGTGAAGCTTCCATCGGTACCAATCAGCAGGGTGGATTCGGTGCCGGCGCGGCCGGTCAGCTGATCGTTCTGGCCGAGGGTCTGCTCATTGCCGATGAAGGTGAACTCGGCCGCCGTGGTGGCCGTCACCACATCGGTTGCTGTGGTGAGAACCGTTGAGGTGACTGGGGGAACAGGGATGTCATTGATCACCACCGAGTCGCTACCAGGCGGCTTGGAGAAGACGATCTGGTTAGGGAAGCTGATCTCCAGGGTGTCCGACTCGCCGGAAATTGAGTCGTTAGCGATGGTGACCTGGATGACGCCCACGCCGGTGGCGCTGATCAACACATTGCCCACCAGCTGCCCACCAACCACGTCAGCGGCCAGAACACCGCTGAGCTCGTAGGCAATGGTTTGGCCGGCCAGACCCGGGATGGTCTGAATCAGGAAGATGACCGTGCCGCCTTCATTGACGCTGGTGGCGTTCGAGCTCAGCAGCGCAACGGTGCCGACAGGGGGCAGGCCATCGATGGAGGTTTGGGTGGCTGCCGGCGAAGGAATGGTGGCCGTGGTAGTGACGGGCACCAGGAAGTCGACGCCGAAGGTAGCCGCGAGCGGACCGGCGTATTCAAGAGTTGCCGTGACATCCGCTGCCACAAGGCCGGTCCAGGTTTGGGAGGCCGTCTGCTTCGATTCCAAAGCCACACGGTCGGGCGAACCAGCAGGCTGGGCCAGAGCGCCTAGGGCAATGAACAGGCCCACGTCCTGGATCGAAATCTCACCGTTGTTTACCTTGGCCGTCCAGAACTGAAGGCCGGCTGCATCGGCCTGACGCCCAAAGGCATTGACGTAGAACGAATTGATGATTTGTTCTGTGGTCTTGCCGGCGGTCGTCTGGGCAAACTCAACGTCTGAAGCAAAGAAATCAGCGACTTGATCGAGGGGCAGGGCAGCCTGAGGGCCCGTTGTCCAGTAGGCGAGGCCGGCTGGATCCGCTGGCCTGCCGAAATAAGTGATGTAAAGAAGTTGAGTTTCGAGGGCAGTTGCCATTCGTGGAGTTCTCCAGGCTTGGGGAAGAGGGGACGGTCTCCGCAGCTGGGCTGCGGCTGCGGCTGCCGAGAAACCTTAAGGGTCTTGGCAGTTCTGTCAAGGCTGTTGCCGCAGTGGCAGACCCAGCAGATCCGCCCAATCATACCCGAGCATTACGAGTTGAGACCAGCTTTTGCCGGTGTGATATGCCGCTTCGCTGACAGATCTTGGACTGGACGTACAAAGCTAGCAAGCGACGACTGGGCTCGGAATACTGCACTACCCCATGTGGCCTGCGCGAAGCCCAAAACCCACCACTTCCTGCTATCTGCTAAAGAGCCGCTTGGATCGCCTCTGCGGAGCACGGCTGCTGACACAGGTGGTGACTCGTGAGCCGTTGCGGCTCCTGAGCCGTGTGGGTAAGCAGTTGAATGACGGCGTGATCCCTTAGGCCCACGAGTCATTTGATGGTCCCTATCGACAGCGCCTCAATCACGCCGACGGTTTCCTGCCTGGTGGTGTCCCGCAACGCCTCACTGCTGAACCGGCTGGTTCGCAGCCTTGGCGAAGCACGCCGGTTCTGGAATGGCAGCGATGAACTGCTCTGTTCCTGGAATGGAAACCCGGAGGATGAAGGCCTGCTTCAAGCTGATGCCCACCCGCCACTGAGAATCGCTTGCCGCTCAGCCTATCATTTCGCCACCAATGTGAATGCCCTGGCTGATCAAGCCCGCGGTGACCTCTTGGTGTTGCTGAACGACGACGTGATTCTGGATCGGGGCAGCCTGGATCGGGCCATTCAGATCCTGCAAAGCCGGCCCGAGGTGGGCGTGGTGGGGGGGCGGTTGCGCACCAGCGATGGTCGCCTGGGTCATGCCGGCATTCTCTTCGCGAACCAGGGTGTGCCGTACAACCGCTTCCGGCCCGATCGGCTCGGCCCCCTGATCAACCCCGATGCTCTGGCCGTGCGGGAGTCAGGGCCCATGCCCGCCGTCACAGGTGCGCTGATGGTACTGCGTCGCGAAGATTTTCAGGCCATCCGGCTGCGCGAGAGCTTCAGCGTGTGCGGGGAGGATGTGACCCTTTGCCTTGATCTTTGCGACAAGCTTGGGAAATGGGCTTATTACGCTAGCGATGTAACGGCAATCCATGACGAGAAAAGCACCCGCGGCGAGACCCTCGATCACTTCGACCTGCATCAAGTGGCGGAGCTGGTGAGGGAAAGGCTCAGCAAGAACCCCGCCTTACGCGCACAACAGGCCTATTGGGCAGTCCAAGAAGCTGATGAACTCGAGGGGGTCGTGCATCGGCTCAACGAAGACAACAAGCGCAGGGAAGAGCGGTGGAGCGAGCAGCGGAGCGAGAAAGAGAGGGAGTGGAGCGAGAAAGAGAAGGAGTGGGCGATGATGGCGGAGGCCAGCGAGAGAAAGGTGCTGGAACTGGAAGAAAAGGAGAAGAACTGCTTGGCCGTTCTGGAAGCCACCCGGGAAAACGTGCGCGAACTTGAGATCGCCCGACAGAAAGCCGCTGATCAACAATCAAGGGATAACAGACGGTTGGTTGAGCTGCAGGGACAACTCAATCGGGCCCTGCTTGATCAAGAAAGTCTCAAGCACAGCCGTTCCTGGCGGCTCACCGCTCCCTACCGCCGCCTTGGACGCCTCCTTCAGCGTTGGCGTCGCAGCTCCTGAAGCCAGGCCTCAGCGCCCGGCAGGAGACACTCAGGCGAGGTTGCCGTGCCAAGCGGCTCCGAGAAAGGCGTGGGGTGATGGGCCGGGCGCAGCAGCCGCTTGATCCGCTCCTTCACCGTGCTGAGCCGCCGGCGCCAGCGTTGCCGCCGGCGGGGTCTTGCTGCAGGAGGCTCAGGACTCATCGGGGCATCGGGGCTTGCCAACGAGGGCGGGCCCAGGCATGGCGCTGGCTCAGCTCCCGGCTGCAGACCAATCGCCTCAACGAGCTGATCAGCACTCTGACTCCAGGACTGGGGGGTGAACGGCGCCGGTCGGTGGCCAGCTGCTGCGGCCGCGTTGCCAGAGATGTCCTCCAGAAAACGGGCGATGGACTCGCTGAGGGCTTGCCGGCTGGCCTTGCTGGGGAAAAAGCTGGCATGGCCGCCGGTGACCTCATGGAACACCGGCAGATCCCGCAACAGCAGGGGCAAGCCAAACGAGGCGGCTTCAATCAGCGGAATACCGAAGCCCTCCCCAAAGGAAGCCCCGATCAACCCTGTGGAACGCTCATACAGGCACTGCAACAGGGAATCTGACGCCGCATCAAACCAAAACAGCTGGTGGTGAAGCAGGGGATGCCGCCGGATCGCCGCCACCGTGGCCGGCAGGGTTCTGCGGTCTGGATCCGGCAGGTCGGTCCAGCCTTCACGGCCCACGATCACCAAGTTGAAGGTTGCCCCGTTCTGCCAGAGCGCCGTGGCCGCTTCCACCACATCGAGGTAAGCCTTGCGTGGTTCGACCGTCCCCACCATCAGCAGGGTGGGCCAGGGGCCCAGGGCTTCCACGGCTGTGATCTCCTCCTGGCTAGGCGCGGTGGCGGTACCACGTTGAAAATCAGCTCCGTGGTGAAACCAGCCGAGCCGGAACGGACTCTCGTGCACCGCCGCCTGCCGCTCCAGCCGCCAACCCTTGAGCTCCTCCATCACGCTCCTGGAGACACACACGGCCCCGTCTGCCTGCAGAACCACATCAAGCCAGGCGCGATGCCGTTCCGACGCACCCGGTGGGAAGCATTCCGGCAGGAAACAAGGCAAGAGGTCATGCACCACAAAGTGCACCTCCACACCTTGCGCACGCAAGAAGGCGTAGTAAGCCCGTTGGCTCACAACCACGTGGTGGCTGAGGTCGATGCCCAGAAACACATCACCGGGGTACCAGGCAACAGGCCCATCCTCCAATTCATCAACCGCCGCTTGCAGCAGATTGGTGGTGAAGTGGCGCGCGTAGCGATAACCCAGGCCGTCCGAACAAGCCACAACAGGTTCGACGCGGAAACCAACCGGTGGACGCGCCAACAACTGCTGACAGATCGAACGCACCACACGCTGCACGCCGCTGCCCAGATCCTGCTCTGCCAGGGCCGAGACATCCAGGAACAACTGGCGTTGCCGCGGCTCGGCAGGAAACAGCAAGCCGAGCGTATTGGCCGCCTTGACGACCTGCTGAGGATCTTCAGGCAGCTGCCGGCGAAATGGGGTGAGCAGCTGCTGGCGGCGCTGAGCTTGCTCGCCAGCGTGATGCAGGGCCTCCGCATAGCGAGCGGCGCAGTGGTCGGGGCGATGGCGCTCGGCGATTTCGCGGCGGCCACATTCCACGAGCCGCCGCCGCCGTTCTGGATCGCGCGCCAGCGACTCCAGCGCACTGGCCAGCTCTGCCGTGTCGCAAGCCTCTGACAGGCGGAGCGCACAGCTTTCGGGGATCTCCCGAAGGCTGCCGTGGTCGTTGACGATCAGGGGGACCCCGCCAGCGAGGCAATCAAGAACCGTCCCGGAGGTCTCGCCCCGCGAAGAGCTGCGCAGCTGAACGGCAAGGTCGGCGGCCGCCAGGTAGCCGAGGTAGTCGGCTGTATCAATCCATCCGGTGATACGGACCTCCGCCAGGAGGCCACCGTCCGCACGTGCCCGCCGAATGGCCCGGCGCATGCGGTTCAGCAGCCGTTGATCACTCCCAGCCGAACCAGCGAACACAAGGGCACAACGGGGGTCGCTCGCCAGGGACGACGCCAGGAACGCCTCCAGCAAGAGCAGGCTGCGCTTGGCCACCCCAAGGAATCCAAAGGTGCAGATGACGAGGCTGTCCTCGGCGAAATCAAGGCGAGCACGCTGCTCAGAGCGATCGGTGGGCTCAGATAGAACCTCCTGCTTGAGATGGGGAATCAGGGTCCAGAACTCACCGCCGGTGGTGCCGTAGAAGGATTCCGCCAATCGCAGTGCCTCGCGGCTGTGAACGATCACGCCATCGGCCTGCTGAAGCAGCGGCAGGTTGCAGGGGTAGGCCCAGATGAAGTGATCATCGCCGCCTCGCTGCGACGCTTCGTAGGCGAGGCAGGCCTGATAGCCGTGGGAGGCGTAGAGCCTCTGCAGGCAGCTTCCTCCGAGCCATTCATCTGACTCTGAGCTGCACACCACATGGCCAAGAAAGAAGTCATGCAGAACCACCACACCAGGGAAAGCCCCCAGCAACCGCATGATCTCCAGGTGAGCCGACGAATTCCCTAAGTGGTACAGAACATGATCGTATTGATGGGAACGACTGGCGAACTGCAGAGGAGTGAGCACAGACTGCGCCCCTTCTGGAGGTGGTCCATCCCACGGCAACTCAGCGACAACATCAATCGAGAAGTGCCTGGCCAAGTGGGGGAGCAGAGCGAGGCTGTAGGTGCTGATTCCGCTCCTTTGGGGGGGCATCGGGCTGATATAGGCCAGCCGTTTGCCCGGGGAGCGCGGAGGCAGAGAGGGGGTGGCATCCGGCGCACAGACGCGCGTTCGAGGCCACGCGGGTGGATGGAGTGAGGGGACACACACCTCGTCGAAGCCATACAAGGCCTGAAGGGCCTCCAGGCAGGGCTGGCCAAGCTCGGGAACGAGGCAGAAATGGCGCGGGCGCTGACCAAGCCAGGCCAGCAACACCCCGGCAGCAGGGGACTCCCCCCATTGCGGATCCCCGCATATCAGAACCGGACGCTCTGCAGCGAAAAGGCCAGGAGGCGCACTGGAAAGGCAGCGGCGCAGCAAGGCAGGATCTGCAGCGGCACTCTGACGCTGTAACTGACGCAGATCAATCAGCAGGGCAGGAAGGCGGCCTAGGACTAGCCATCCTCCCACAGCGGGGCCTGGCCCATGCCGGCAGACACCCATGGGAAGATAGCGTCACGTCTACCCTGCGGACCCTTTGTCCCTGTCCACGGTCTTTCCCCATGACCCCATGAGCGCCGTTTCACAGCCCGAGCACGCTCAAGCTGCCGAGGAAGTGCCTGCAGGGATCCCAGGCGTGGCTGCACCAACACTGCGCTCCCTGGCCCACTGCAACCTGCTGCGCCCCTTCGTTTACCACATGGTTCTTGAAGAAACGCTGGACAAGGGTGCACTGGAGCAGGAGTTGAGCAAAACCTTACTTTCGAACTTTCGGAAAGCCAATGGCCTGCAAGATCAAGCCAGCGAAGCCCAGTTTCTGAGCAAAATGGGATGGACGCAACAGGATTACCTGTGGCAAGTTCAATTGCCACACCGCATTGCCGTCCATTGCGGCCAACACTTTATCGCCAAAGCCGAAGCACGATTCCTGGACAAAAAGAACCAGCTTGACCAAGTCGTCTATAGCCTGATCAGAGTGAAGGATGGCTCTCTAGCCCGCGAGCTTTACCTCAGAATTGAAGAGGGAGAAGCCACGTTTGCAGAGCTGGCTGAGATGTACAGCGAGGGGCCTGAAAAAACATCGCGCGGACTGGTTGGCCCCCTGCCTCTCAATCAGGCCCATCCCCAACTCGCGCAACGCTTGAGAAGTGCCACGGTCGGCGAACTGATCGCTCCGTTCTCAGTCGAGCAGCTCTGGTTGCTGGTACGGCTCGAAAGGCATCAACCGGCTAGCCTTGATGAGGCGATGCGGCAGCGGATGGCCCAGGAGCTGTTCGACGAATGGATCCAGGAGGAGGTCACCCTTAGGATCAAGCAAATGTGCCCAGCCCCGCTGAACCCTCTCGTATGACCACCACCACCTACCAAAAGCTTTGGGAGCTTGAGGTGTTCAGTTCCCTTGGAGCTGAGGGGAAACAACTGGTGGAGGATACGTCCCGCCTGTTGCAGTACCGCGTCGGGCAGTCCATAGCGGTCGCCAACACCATTCCCAGTGAAGTTCTGATCATCCTGGAGGGAAGCGCCCGTCTCACTGCCCATCAAGGCACAGGCTGGCGAACTGTCGAGCGCCTGGAACCCGGTGAGGTCGTAGGGCTCGCTTCACTGCTGAGCGCCGCCCCCTGCGAGGAGGTTCATGCCTCCAGCGAGGTCATGGCCCTGGCCATCCCCGACAATACAATTCTGAAGTTGCACTCCAGAGACAAGATCTTTAAGGATTGGTGCTCGACGCACCTCTGGACTGCCGAGCTTGTACGCCTCGTTCAACTCCTTCAAAGCCAATCCGCAGCATCTCCTCTCAGCATCCGTGACAGCGTGGCGCTGCTGCGATCCGAGGCCACAGTCCGCAATGTTCCGCTCACGACGCAACAGGTCGACGCTGACCATGTCTGGTATGTGGCAAGCGCCAACCTGCCTGGCTTGGAGATCGGGGCCGTTGTCGCCTCTGGCGCGAGTCTGCCAGCCCCCGTTGGCCCGTTGCCGGCAAGGTTGATTGGATTGCCAGTCGGGATCATCGAACGTCTTGGCAAAAGCCCGGCCGCTCCCGCTGCCAACGGCAAAGAGAACGGGAGCCTCACCACCGCAGTGGATAGTGCCGGTCCCACAGTCCTGGCTGCACCTGAATCGCCTTTACCCACGGCCGAGAATCTGGGAAGGAGTGATGAACGTCAACCCTTCAAAGTCATCAGAGGGGAGGGCCCCATTGATGAAACCCTGGCTTGCTTTCAGATGCTGAGCAGGCAGATGACCCTGCCCTTTCGAAAGGATGCCATCGAGAAAGTTTTGCGGCAGCAGCTGCAACGCGGTCAGGCGCCGAACATGCAGTTGGTCGGAAGCCTCGCTTCAATGATGGGCATGCATGTGGTGGGGGCAAAAGTCAGCAGCAGCGCCTGTACCCGCCTGCAAACGCCCTCCCTGGTCGAATGGGACGGCACCTTTGCTCTCCTGCAAGCCAGTAACGCCCGCGGAATCGTGCTGGCCTCTCCGCGTAAGGGCTTGATCCGGCTGAGCCCTCAGGAAGTGGATGAAGCCTTCCCAGATGGAATCAACCTTCTTCTGGTCGATCGCACCAGCGTCACACCAGAGCAGAAGTTCGGGGTGTCGTGGTTCCTGCCGGCGCTGAGGCGTCACCGGGGTGTGCTCACTCAGGTGCTCGTCTCCTCCTTCGTGGTGCAGCTGTTCACGTTGGCCAATCCCCTGATCATTCAGGTGATCATTGACAAGGTGATCAGCCAGCGCAGCCTCGACACACTGCAGGTTCTCGGCATTGCATTGGTCGTTGTCACCTTGTTGGAAGGTGTGCTGGAGAGTCTTCGCACCTTTATTTTCACTGAAACAACCAATCGCATCGATACGCGGCTGGGCGCAGAGGTCATAGATCATCTACTGCGCCTTCCTCTTGGCTATTTCGATAAGCGCCCGGTCGGAGAGCTGGGCAGTCGGATTGCGGAGCTGGAGAAGATCCGCATGTTCCTGACAGGACAGGCTCTCACCACGATCCTTGATGCCGCCTTTTCGGTGATCTACATCATCGTGATGTCGATCTATTCATGGGTGCTGACCCTGATCGCCTTGGCGGTGGTGCCAATTCAAGTGGCTCTCACCGTGCTGGGTGCTCCGCTGTTTCGGCGTCAGTACCGTGATGCAGCCGAAGAAAACGCAAAAACCCAATCCCACTTGGTGGAGGTGCTTACCGGAATTCAAACCGTCAAAGCCCAGAACGTGGAGATGGTCAGCCGGTGGAAGTGGCAAGACCTGTACTCAGGCTACATCAGTAAGTCGTTCGAAAAGACGATTACAGGGACGGCGTTAAGCCAGACAAGCCAAGTTCTTCAGAAGCTATCTCAGCTGATGGTGCTATGGGTTGGCGCCACGATGGTGCTGAAGGGCGAACTAACCCTGGGCCAGCTGATTGCCTTTCGCATCCTCAGTGGATACGTCACACAGCCATTGTTGCGCTTGGGCTCAATTTGGCAGAACATACAAGAGTTGAGAGTTTCCTTTGAGCGTCTAGCCGATGTTGTTGACACTCCGGAAGAATCCAATGAAGCAGATAAGCAGAAGATCCCGCTACCTGCCATCCATGGCAGCGTTCGCTTTGAAGACGTAACCTTCCGCTTCAACCTGTCATTGCCGCCAGTTCTTCACAACGTCAACCTGACGATTCCATCAGGAACGTTTGTTGGCGTTGTCGGCCAAAGTGGAAGCGGCAAGAGTACATTGATGAAACTTCTGGCCAGGCTGTATAGCCCTGAGTCAGGACGCATCCTGATTGATGATTACGATATCGACAAAGTTGAACTTTACTCTCTGCGTCGTCAGATTGGCATCGTACCTCAGGAGCCACTACTGTTCAGCGGTACAATCAACGAAAACATTGCACTTGGCAATCCCAATGCCACGAGTGACGACATCGTCGCAGCAGCAAAGATAGCCTGCGCTCATGACTTCATCATGAGCCTTTCAGCAGGCTACAGCACAAACATCGGCGAGAGAGGCGCTGGATTATCGGGCGGACAGAAACAGCGCATTGCCATTGCCCGAACTCTTATCACCAACCCCAAGTTGCTTGTGATGGATGAGGCGACAAGTGCACTTGACTACGACACGGAACGTCGCCTATGCGACAACTTGGTTGAGAGCATTCAAGGAAGCACGGTGTTCTTCATTACGCACCGCCTAAGCACAATCCGCCGTGCCAAGCTCATCGTCATGATGGACCAGGGAAACGTTGTCGAACAGGGGACCCATGAAGAACTTGTTCAACTGAAAGGTCGCTACTATGCTCTCTACCGTCAACAAGAAGGCAGCTGATCCTAGCTCAAAACGAACGATGTTCTCTTCTTCGCAACTTCAGTGAAACTGACCAATCCCCTGCGCAAGCTCCAAAACAACATTGAGCAAAGCATTCACACAGAATCAGAGAATGCTTCAGTGCTTGAGCAGTCACCATTTTGGGCGACGGCAACAACCTGGGGACTGATTGGCACTGCTGCCTTCGGCGTGGGTTGGATAGCCTTGGCGCAAACGGAAGAGATTGTGGTAGCCCCGGGAAAGCTAGAACCAATTGGTGTCGTCCAGGACATCCGTCTTCCGGTGGGCGGTGTCGTTGCGAAAGTTCTGGTTAAGGATGGCCAGAAAGTCAACGCTGGTGAAACTCTGCTTCAATTAGACAGCGAAGCGACAGAGGATCGCCGCCGGAGCTTGATGCGGGGCATCCTGCTGAAAAAGGAACAGCTGGAGCTCAAGGAAAAGGAGCTCGCAAAGTATCTCGACTTAAACTCTACCGAACAGCAATCACTACAGCGGAACCTTGAGCTGGAAACAGATGTGCTCAAGCGCCTGGAAACCCTAACCAAAGAGGGCGGTATTGGTGAGCTACAATATCTCAATCAGCGCAATAAAGTTGCAGAGATTGATGGAAATCTGAATCAAACGCGTGTTGACAGAATGCGCCAGAAAGCAATCCTAGACCAGAGCATTCAGCAGCTGAGGGGCGAGGTAAACGAGCTGAATTCAAGCCTTTCCGACGTAAAGATTAACATTCGCTATCAGAATGTCAAGTCACCAGTCAACGGGATTATCTTCGGACTCAAACCAACTGGACCTGGCTTTGCCGCCCAAACGAGCGAGCCAGTGATGCAGATTGTTCCCTTCGATAAACTTGAAGCCAGTGTAGAAGTTGCCAGCCAAGACATCGGCTTCGTCAGCGTTGGCAAGCCAGTGGATATCAGCATTGATTCCTTTCCAGCCACTGATTTCGGCGTGATCAGTGGTGTCGTAAGACAGATTGGCTCCGATGCGATCCCCCCCGATCAGCTGAAACCAACCTATCGGTTCCCCGTAAAGATCAAGTTGAATACTCAACAACTGAAGATTGAATCTGGTCAGGCACTGCCTTTGCAGGTTGGCATGTCCTTACAGGCAAACATCAAGCTGCGCAAAGTCAGCTATCTGCAGCTCCTCCTGAATACATTCAGAGACAAAGCCGACTCACTTCGTCAGATTTAGCTTCCGGTACCCCGTAGGGTTCATCTTCATTTTTTGCACTCAAGACTGTTGTGCTCCGTTCGCGTAAACTGAGGGAAGAGAACCAACCAACTACACGAAAAACCCCTGAACCTTGCAAGCAAGATTCAGGGGTTTTACCGTATGAAGCGGGTGACGCGATTCGAACGCGCGACATTCACCTTGGCAAGGTGACGCTCTACCACTGAGCTACACCCGCAGCCATTTGACTGGCACTCATTCATTATGCACCACGGCCTGCCCGCCAGTCAACGCTGCTGGAGCAGTGGCGAGAGTCTATGGTGCAATGGCTCTTGGGGGCCCACTGCTGGCAAGGGCTGGAGTGGGTAAGCGAGGCCGAGCAGAGTAAAGCGCCCGCCAACAAGAGGCGCAAACCAAACTCAACAGTCCGTAACCGAAGAGGCAGGCGATGGGAGGCCATCCGGAGAGCTTGAATCTCATTTTTGACACGTTGATCTTTGGGCAGGCGGCCCGCTCACCTTTGGCACGGGGTGGCATTTATCGTTATGCCAGCCAGTTGCTGCGGGCACTCCACGATCAAGCCAACATCACACTTAAGACCTATTGCCCAGAGCCACTTCTTGCCTCTCTCGCTGAGGTCGAACTGAAGCGACTTGAGCTCGGTGACAATCCATTGGCCCTTGCCCTGACGACGTCGATGTTGACGAGGAGCCTCCCGCCCCTGCTGATCCGACTGGCAAAGCCATTCCATCGCAGGTACGCACGCCTTCCAGGCGCACGCGCCGCTAGCCAGCAGAGGTTCGACACTCTGCTGAAGAGCTGTGACAAAGAGCTCACCCTGTTCCACACGCCTTTTCAAGCAGTACCTTCTGCCATCCGCCGTCATGATGCACTGCCAGTGGTCGTGACGGTCCACGACATGATTCCAATGATCATGCCAGAGTTATTCACGAGGGAAACAGTCCGCCATTTTCACGGGCTTGTCGATGGATTATGCCGGAGCGATCAGGTGATTTGCGTATCAGAATCCACGAAGCGTGACTTTCTGCGCTTCACCCGCACCGTGCCCGCGGAGCATGTTCATGTCACTCCACTGGCCGCCTCCCCAGAGCTGCAACCGGTAACGGATCCTCATCTCCTGAGCTGTGCCCGCGCACGATTTGGACTGAAGCCCAACGACCGCGTCATTCTTAGCTTATGTACACTTGAACCTCGAAAGAACCTCGCGACACTACTGACCGCATTCGAGACGTTGCAGCGGCACAGCTCGCTGGACTGCATCAAGCTACTGCTGGCAGGATCAGTCGGATGGAAGTCGGCACCCCTGTTGGACAGACTTAGGGAGAGCTCCGCCAGTTCGAACATTCATCTGCTTGGACATGTCACTGAAGAGGAGCTGCCGGTGCTGTATTCGCTTGCTGAGGTGTTTGTCTACCCATCGCTATACGAAGGGTTTGGATTGCCGCCCTTGGAAGCGATGAGCTGCGGAACACCGGTGATCGTCGGAAACACGTCATCGATCCCGGAGGTGACGGGTGAGGCCGGCTTGACCATTGATCCACAGAGTCCTGCAGAACTGACTACTGCCCTTGAGCGCGTGCTGGCATCAGAAAGCCTGCGGCGCCAATTGGCTCAGCAGTGCGAGGTCCAAGCCAAGCAGTTCAGCTGGGCTCGTACCGCTCACCTGACCCGTGGGGTGTACGACATCGCCCTTGCGAGCAGAAGATGATCGCCTTCGCCTACAGGCCGATGGGATTCCGCGAGATCGGCGGCATTCATGTGGTGGCCACCGAAGTGGCTCGCCGTCTGCGAGACTCCCAGTTCGCCTCTACCGGATTGTGGACCCTACGCAGGACGTTGAAGTCCTTGCCCCATGAAGAGAGGTGTGGCGTCTTGCATGGCACTCAGCCTACCAAGAGGGTCAGGCCTGGAGAGCGCTTGCTCCTGTTTGGCTGCGACAGCGCCTGGGCCTATCTGCTTGCCATCCATATCCGCTGCTTCAATCCATCCGTACGGATCGCCTGGCTCCCCAGCTTTCATGACCCTGCCTTTGTCAAGCACCGTTGGCGGGCGCGCCTGGCCCAGGTAGTGCTGAAAATGATGCAGAGGATCGGAATCAACGTGTATGTGCAGACGATCCATGAGCAGAAACTGCTTCAGGCAGGTCGCTGTCTGCTTTCAAGTCATGCTCTGCCCCTTGCGGTGCTGCAGCGGCTGAAGGTTGAACAGGCGCACTCGTGCCCGGACGCCAGGCAGAGGCCCTTTGACTTGCTCTTTCTCGGACGCCCCACCGAACAGAAAGGTTGGTCCAGATTCCTTGCTGTGGTGCAGGAAACAGGGCTTCGCAGTGCGGCCATCGTTCCAACCTCACCACCCAGCAGTGACATCTCACGCTCACCTACGTTGACTGTGGTGATCTCACCGACGACCAACGAAATTCCAGCCCTGTTGCGACAAGCAAAACTGGTGTTGATTCCCTCCGATTATGAATCACTTGGTCTTGCGCAGATAGAGGCTGTGGCCAGCGGCTGCGTGGTACCAATCCTGGGGCGATGGCCACTGTGGGATCAGTTTTCACTGCTGCACTGGGACACCTGCAGCCGCGACGAACTGGTGACCTCCTGTCTTCGCCTCAGCCGACAACCCTCCTTGCTGGGTCGTCTATCACGAATGCAGCGAAGCTACCTGCTTCAACATCCGATGATGGACACCCCCTTCTTACCTGATTTTTAACGCTGTGTCGCCACGGGTCTCCATTGTGCTGCCCTTCCGTAACCAGGGGGCGCTCCTATCCCAGGCCTGCAAGTCTGTGCAGGCTCAAACGATCGACGCATGGGAGTGTATTCTCGTCAACGATGGGTCAGATAGCGAAGCACAAAAGATTGCTGAGGCTGTTGCCACACGTGATGGACGCTTCAAACTCATTAGTCTTCCACGCAACGAGCATTTTCCCGGACCCTGGCTTGCCCGCAATGTCGGTTTGGCCAGTGCAACAAGCGATCTGATTGCGTTTCTCGATGCCGATGATCTCTGGCATCCACGCAAACTTGAGCGCCAGCTTGTCCTTCACTCCGTTCACGGAATCGAATTGTCGGTCACTGGCTATCACCGCTTTGAGGCAAGCAGCATGAAGTTAGTTGAAACGCGCAGACCTCCGCTTACCCTCGATCTCAAAGCACTGCTACGGGGCAATCTTGTGCCGTTCTCGTCTGTGATCATCCAGCGTGATTGTCTCACGCAACCGTTCCATCCTGAACGCCACGAGGATTACGGCCTATGGCTGCGGCTGTTCGCCAACGACCCGCCACCGCGCTATGGATGCCTCATGGAGCCAATGATGGCCTACAGGTTGCATAGCGCATCCCTGTCATCCCAACGTGGACGCAGCATCTTTGCTGTGGAGAAACTATTCAGGCACACATTCAGTGCTCCCAGCCGAAGGCTCATGGCCCTAACAGCCTGGGCGCTGGAGCGTGCGTGGAGACAAACGGTGGCTGGAGCACACCGGATCCTGTGGCAGGGTGCCAAGCTTCCATCGCCCTTCATCGACTATCTGGCGAGCGGGAGTCAGCTGTACATCGACGAACATCGTAGCCCCTCATAGCTATCGAAAGCAACACCAGTTGCTGTGCCTGCTGAGGCAAGGATTAGGTACCCAAGAGTGCTGGCAAGGCCTGGACGTTCACAGAGGCAGCCAATCCATTGGCGCCCAGGATGCTCACCAGAGATCATCCATCTTCTCTCGTTCAACCCACCTTCGGCTCAGCAGCGAAAGCACAGCGTAGCGATCAGCCTCTCGTGCATGAAGGGAGCCGCGATGTTCATCACAGGCACGAACCGCGAGCACCACGCCTGAATAGCAGGATCAATCCTCTCGAAATCTGCGAACTGGCCTGATGAAAGCGGATTGACCATAACTTCTTCAAGCCACTTGATAATATACAAGTGAATTGGAGCCGCTTGCAAACTCAACCTGTTGAAAGACCGGCAATACATCTTGCACATACGCTGGAGTTTCAACTCGGCGATTGCCGGGATCCGCAACAACATCCTGGGTAAGGACAGAAATCAAGGCCCAGCTATCTCCACCGTTCGTGCTCTCGCTGACCGCAACAACTCTGTCGCCATCGATATTGATATCATAGGTGATCTTGATCGTGCCATCACCCATCAGGCTGATTTGCATGTAGTTTCCGCTGGGCTGATCCGTGATCACAACAGGCTCATCCCATGAATCCGTATCATTATTGTATCGCAAGTAAACAACACGGCTCTCGCCGTTATTCGTGGCAACATGGATGTTGCCGTCCTCATCGGTCAACGAACTGAAATGGGTGCCATTGGGATCATTCTGACTATCTCCCTGGATCAAGATTGTCTCACTGACGCCAAGGCTGCCACCAGGGGACGCGCCTTCCGAAAACTCAGTCCAATTCAGAGTAGCTCCATTGGTATAAAGGAGCCCAAAGCCCTCATCCAATGCAATGACGTTCCCCGACATCCTACCGTCATTCGCTGTATTGGCAATTCCTTGATTGAGGACAGTCCATGTTGCTCCTTGATCATCGCTCTGAGCGACCCTTAGGCTGGCCTGGCCTGTTGTCCTGTCGGTTGCCGTAAACGCAACAACGATCGCGCCATCCCCGGTGACTGCGATGGACGGCCGCTCGATCCTGAGGGACGCAGGAGTCGGTGGGAATACCGTCGATTCAATTGTCCAAGAAACGCTCGCTTCCGAATAGCTCAGGATGGCAAGAGCGATCCTGCCGCCTTCAATCGTATACACTGAATAAAGCTTGCCATCAACGATCACGCCATCTGCACGGGAAGAAGCAGTGGAGTTCTCCAGCGTGACAGCTGCCTTCCATGTTGAGCCATTGTCTATGCTGGAATAAAGTGAAAGCTGGCCATTTGTGTTGGCCATCACATGAACAGCGCCATCTTCAGTGACCCATGAATGATCCTGAAAACGCGAGGAGATCATGCCCTCATTACCATTCGTGATCGTAGTGGGAATACCGGTGATGACATCCGGGGCACTCGGGGCACTCGAGGTAAACAGGATGGTGCCATTCACAGAGAAAGCAGCAGGATCGGCAGGCGAGTTGTTCGCGATAATCTCATCCAAGTCTGCGCCAACCAGTGCGATTATCCCTGCATTGTCAGGGTTGGAAAAGCTATACGCTGTGGCGAAGATCTGACCAGAGGAATTGGGATTGACAACATTATTGCCCTGCAGATCGGCAAAGATTGAGCCACCAGTTGACTCCCTTCCATTCACAACTGCTCGAGCCCTCAAAAGAATGCCATCGCCCTCAGACTGGAGGACCGTATTCGAATAAAGTGAAATGTTGATGCTCGAGTTTTCATAAGACAAGATCTTGATTCCTTCTGCAGACTGACTGCTCTGAATGGGATTACCCGCAAGTGTTGAGATTGTGTTATTCGACACCATGGCTTCGCCAACTTCTCCATTGACTCCGGCAATCAAGTAGATTCCATCTGCATCGTTGCCGAGCGTAGTCACTTCATTGCCTTCAACTTGAACAGTCTGGATGCTGCTGCTTCTGAGCACGTTAATGTATATACCATCTGATTCCAATTCGAATCTATTGTTTGAATCGCTGCCAACGTCTCCCGCGGTCAGAATCGTGTTGCTATTCACGGTTGCCTGTCTGATCGTTCCCCCATCCAGGCTGCTCAAGTAAACACCTTCGGAGAGAGGTCCCGACGTTGAAATGTCATTCTGATTCACTTGCACAGATCCAATCGAGCCAGATCCAGAGGCCAACAAGCGAATACCATGTGACATGAAGGCTCCATCCGTGCTGATCTTGTTCCCAATGAGGTCAAGGCGATCAAGGTAACCATTGGAAACGACCACTTCAATGCCAGCTGTTTGTGCGCCACTGGCCGTGATCATGTTATCGAGAATTTGGAGATCGTTGGTTGGGGATGTAGTGGCACGGCTTTCGGTAACAAGGATGCCACGATTCCCATCGCCAATCGCGGAGATCTTATTCCCTGAGATGGTATGGGTGTTGGCACCTTGCACCAGAATACCCGAACCACCATTGCCACCGAATTGATTGGAGAACGTGTTGTTAACCAGTTGCCCTGTGAGGGGATCCGTCAGAGCACCAATCGTGTTTTGACTTGAGTTGGCTGTGATTCGGATCCCATTGCCCGAGTTGCCCTGGCCAGTGACACCATCGAGCATCAAGCCAAAGAAGTTATTCTGAACAGTGATTCCATTCGCATCAAGTCTGAGGGCATCACCACCGGCATCGTTTAGTGACAACCCTCGAAGGCTTGATTCCGCGGCTCGGCTGCCTCGGAACACTAATCCTGCGCGACCATTGAAATCAATGGCAATGCGGGGCGCACTCGTGTCATTAAACAATCCACTGATCGCTACCCTGTCAGTAATTACGGGCAAACTACTAAACAGGCTGATGGTTCCTCCAGCAAGAGAGGAATCAAAGCCAATCGAATCAAACCCGATAGAACTATTGGCACTAGTGATTGCCCATCTCAGGCTCCCAATCCCTTGATTGGCCAGGGTTGTTACAAGGAAGTCCATTGCAGCCCACAACCTATACGATATATCTTGATGCTATTGTAGGAAATCTTATACTTCAGCAGTCCGGGCAGTAATCTTTATAGTTTGCAACAGTTTCCCCGCCTGGATGGGTCTGAAACCGAAGCCAAGTGCCTCACCGGTTCTTTTGCCTGAGCTGCAAGGATTGGCTCAGTCAGTGGCGTTACCGCCCCTCAGAGTCCAGGCCAACGTCTACCGAAGTTGATCAGAAACTGATCAACTCATTGGGAAGATTGCTGATCCCCGCAGACGCAACGGTGGCTGCCAGGAAGGAGAGCGCTGATCCATGCCCTTGCCCAGGCTCAAGCCTCACTGGAAGCCCGGCTGAGCCAATCCAGCAACAGCCGGTCCTGTGTCCATGCTGCCGTGGCGCGTCGTGGTGCATCAGCCGGTCGAGGGCGGCCACGGTCACCCGCTTCGCGCAAGCCTTTGGCAACGATCCGCTGGGGACGATCTCGTCCCAGTCCTGGATCGGCTGGTTGGAGGTCACCAGCAATGAGGTCTCCAGCGCGCTACGGCGCTGCTAGCTCGTAGCTGGCCTTGGCCTTCTGCAGCGGAATCACCCTGCCGCGGCGTCCAGCGCTGCCGACAGTCGCTGCGATCGCATGGCTCGGAAGAACACTTAGCGGCATCGCACAACCACACGTAGGCCAGGAAAAGAGCTTCTAATGTGATGCGAAGATGCTGGGCTTGCCAAATAGAACGCTATTGATCAACTGGTCGAAGCCAGGCCTGGCGGAATATCTCGCATGATATGCTTGAACATAGAATGGGCCATTTGGGCCGAGAAGCCGAAGCTTGCTGAGATCATTTTCAATGATCGCCTTAACTTTTAAATGATCTGTTCCGTCGTAGCATGAGCGATAAAGCATGCCAAACTCTCCATTCGCAATCGGCTCCCTAAAGCCAACAATATCGGGAGCAATGATGGGGACCGACAGAGACGCACATTCCAAAGCCACCAAGGGCATGCCCTCATACTCCGAAAAGAAAACAACGACATCACAAAGGGACAAGAAACCGCCAGCATCCTTAACATTCCCTACATAACTGAGATTGCCATACTGTGACGCAGCTTTTTCAACGGTGCTGCGCAATTCACCATCTCCTCCCATGAGATAGGAGATGCCGCTGTTGGCTTGCGTGGATTCAACAAGTCTCAGAAACTCATCGGGCCGCTTCTGCATGTCCAAACGACCAAGAAAACCAACAATCAAGTTAGTGTCTGGTATTCCTAGCGCCATGCGGCTATATTTAGCAGACGCCTGCTGTGATTGCGGACGCATCGGCTTGACTTGGTTGTGCACGACAAGGACCTTGCTTTCATCCACGCCATAGCGGCCGCACATAAAGTCTTTGTATGTCTCACTGATGACGATTCGAGTATCAATAAAGTCCTTGTAATAATTGCTCAGGTCGAACCAGCTCAGGGTGCCAGTGGCTCCGGTGCAATGGAGCAAGTCGACAACACGAACTGAGGGGAAGTACCTTTTGATCAGCGGCGTAAGGCAATAAAGGTGCGGATTGCTCATGATGATAATTGCGGCAGGCTTGTGAATGCAAATCAAAGCCCATAGTGCTTTGATCCTGCCGATTGGTGATGTGCTCAGCTCTTCCAGGATGCCCGCACACAGTGACACAGAAGAAAACTCCTCGCTGAAGTACATATTCTCACCACGCCCAAGAACAACAATATCCAACAACTCTCGGTCTTGAATCTCCGTGAGATATCCACAGAGATCTAACAACACCTGCTCCGCCCCGCCAGCACGCCACCAATAATGACCAACCAGAACGCTACTGGAAGCAGGGCTAAGTGCAGAGAGCTTGGAATAGATGTCGTCAAAGCTTCTGCTACTGTAATTGATGCTCTCTGATAACCCGCAATACTGCTCACATGGATTGGGGAGGAACCGGAGAGAGACCAGTTCAGAGATCAGCTTTTTCGGCCGAGCGATCGCATAGAACAGATAGCGCGTCTTGACCCGTGCCACGGGTGTATCAATTTTCAAGAACTGCCTCAGCAGCATCGCCAGCGCTTGCCTTGAGAAATACCTAGGGTCAAGTGGAGAGGTCGTAGTCTCTGATCCAGATCGCGCTTTCATATAATTCAGCTTGGCCCCTGCCATGAACGGCAGACGGCAAACAAACGTGCGCCAATGAACATATCGGCTAGCGAGTGCGAGCTCAGGAGACCTCGTCATCATGCTTTTAATATTTTTGCGGTAGTAAAAGACGATGGATCTGTTCGGCTCCCCGTACCAGCCCTTTACAAGCAGGCTCATATAGGTAGCCCAGTCTTCATACCACTTAACGCCACCGGCAACTGTCTTATCTCTTTGGCCCTTGATGGATTCCCATGCTTTCTTTCTAAACATGGAGGCTGTTGCGCAATAATTATAGACGAATAGCCTTCTTATGCCAAAGTCCTCAGCACGCGAGAAGTTCTGCTCAAAACCAAATCCCACTACATTCGGATATGTCCAGCCAATCTTCTCGCCTGACATCATTGTTGCCAAGCCTTTGAGAAGATAATCAGAAGAGATAAGATCGTCGGAGTCAAGAAACACAAGAAAATCGCCTTTGGCGATCTGTGCGCCGAAGTTGCGAACCTGAACCAATCCAGTGTTCTTTGCTAATCGCTTCACCGTCACATCATTGGCGCAACGAGAGGATTGGCCCTCAATCGCATCAAGCAGGTGCAGGGTATCCTGGCTGGTCGAATGGTCGTCGATAATGATTATTTCATAGCTACTGGGGTCAAGAGTTTGCTCGCATGCACTCAGAAACGCCGCCTCAAGCTGATCTGGCTTGGTATTGTATACAGGTATCACTACAGATGCAAGCATGAATAAATGATCGCCGATGTCTAAGATAGTAGCACGCTAAGCACTTTCCTGCCAGATAATCGCCTACACACACTCTGGAAGCGATGGCGATTCATTGGAAGTTCAGGCTCACATTAAAAGCTGGCATTCACTCATTGGCGGCAAGAACCCCTGCACGCGTTGGTTAGACATGGAAGCAAGCCCCTCATAGGAGCCATGCGCTGCAGCCTCAGACCCATAGAGGGAGGCGATACCGAAACCACTTCAAGGCTCCCACGGCGATCAACACCCCAATGGTGTTAATGGCAAGAGAGAGAAATTGATCTCCAAGTTGTACCCTTCCATCAATCAAGCTGTCCCTCACCGGTGCAAGCGCTTGGTAGAAGGGATTGAAGTCAGCGAGAACGCTGAGTTCCCCAAGGCCTTCGCGCTTGTAGAGGATTGGAGAAACAAGAAACAGAAGCTGGAGAAGAATCGGCATCAACTGGGCAAAATCCTTGAAGCGGGCTCCCAACACGGCCATCAAAACGATGATCCAAAACGTGAATAGGCATAGGTTGATCAATGGCAGCCAGATGTACTGAACAGCATTCAGGAGAAGACCTGGATCAATCAATGCGAAGGCGAGAAGGACAACCACAAAGGCCTGGGCGAAGGTCTGGAGCTGGAACGCCCATTCCTCCAGGCAATAGAAGATGCTCGGCATCGCATTGTTCACGAGTTGGTCACGGCGGAGCAGGAACAGAGTGCTGCCCGCAAGTGACGCCATGCTGACGAACCCCCAAATAGTGACACCGAACCCGAGATAAATCATGTAGCGGAGTGGGTCGGCAACCTTCAGAACAGTGCCGTACACAACCCCTAGAACACCCACACTCAACAGATTGCTCAGGCCCATCCAGAAGCTACCCAGCGTGGTGCGGCTGAACCGAGCCAAGGTGCGCAACCAAGCGCTGTACCACCATGCACGCGCCGTGCGGCAGGCATAACCCAGTCCTTGGCCCATGGCGGGCTTTGCATCTCGCAGACTCATATCCCTCGGGGAAAGCTCCTGCATCGCTCTCAGCCCACCCCCTTGGTGTAGGCCTCGATCGCCTCCTCTAGGGAGCCATCAAACGCAAGGTGCCCGTGCATGAGAACCACCCCCCTGGTACAGAATTGGGCGAGCAGATCATTGGAGTGGGAGGCCAAGATGAGGGTTCCCGCTTCTCCTAAGAAGCGTGTGAGCTGATGCCGGGCTCGGGAGAGGAACCACTGATCACCAGCGCCTAGCCCCTCATCCAGCGCCAAGGCTTCATGCCTGAAGGCGGTAAGGAGCCCGAATTGCAGCCGGGTGCGCATGCCTTCGCTATAGGTGCGAATCGGTAGATGGATGAAATCAGCCAATTCCGTAAAGGCTGTGAGTTCCTCCAGAAAAGCGTCAAATCCCTTGATTGTGTTGCAATTGAAGAGATAGTGGGCACGTGCAGCGTGTCTGCCAGTGAGATCGGTGTCCACCCAAAAGTTTTTATTGATCAGTGGAACCACCCGACCATAACGGCGGACACTGCCACTGCTGGGCTTGTAGATGTCACAGAGCAACCGCAAAAGGGTGGATTTACCAGCACCGTTATGGCCCAGCAACGCAACTCGCTCTCCTTTGTTGATTGTGAAGCTGAGGTTATTGAGAGCGCGCACCGAGACCCCTCCTCGTTTACCGCGGTTCAGCAGGCCGCCAGTGAGCCCACCGACAAGCGCTGCTTTGAGCGAACGACCGCCAACGCCCTCCACCGGAATGTCGAGGCAAACCCTGTCAAGCTCCACCAGCGGCTGATCAGCAGGACTGGAGGCCAAGCCTCTCCTTGAAGAGAGCGTCACGCTATCGGTCAACGTAACTTTGTGCTAGGTAGCACTTGCATCAGGCTGCCCATTTCCAGGGCCTGCAAGGCGTAGCTCCAGCCCAGGTTGCTCTTGATGCCGGCCCGCTCCAGCGCCTGCTGGAGGGTGTCGGTGGTGAGCACGCCGAAGATCACCGGCACGCCCGTATCGCGGGCCACAGCCGCCACGCCCTTGCTCACTTCGGAGCAGACGTAATCGAAGTGGGGCGTGTCGCCGCGGATCACGGCCCCGAGTGTGATCACCACCTGATAGCGGCCCGAGGCCGCCAGACGCTGCGCCACGAGGGGAATCTCGAAGCTGCCGGGCACCCACGCCACATCCAGCTGCTCGCTGCTGGGGGTGACGTCGATGCCGTGGCGAGAAAGGGCATCCAGGCAGGCGCTGAGCAGCTTGCCCGTGACCAGGTCATTGAACCGGCCCACCACTATGCCGATATGGAGGCCGCTGACCTCGGTGAACCGTCCTTCGAAAACCGCCAAGGGCCTCAGACCACGAAGTAACTGATTCCCCAGTTGAGCAGAACGAGGGCCACCCAGGCGGCGCCACCCAGCAGGATCAGGCGGTTGGAGCGGCCGCTGTCTTCGGTGCTCGCATAAAGCACCGGCACCGCCACGATCAGGGCGAACGACATCACCACCAGGGCCAGAACGGTGAGGGTGTTGAGGAGCTGCATGGGACCTGCGGGGCCTGGGGAGGGCAGTGCGACGATCTTCCCACGTGGGATTTCCCTCACCTGCGGGCGGCCGCGGGATCCTTCACATCTTGTGGGGAGCAGCTGGCCCGGGGCCCCTACCATCGCTGCAGCCAGGAGCCGCCCGTGGGCGCCGACGCCGATCGCCAGCTCTCGTTGGTGCCTGAGGAGGCGCTGCAGGGCAGTCTGTTCGGCGCCGCCGAGCCCGCAACCGCACCGGGCGATGGAGGCAGCAGCAGCCCGGGCGATCTCGACCTGGACGATGGCGCCCTCGCCGCCGCCGCCGCCGCTCGGCCCCGGGCCCACTCGCGCCGCAGCCTCCCCACCGATCCCGATACCGACGAAGCCCCTGCCAGCGCCGCCGGCGAAGCCAGCCCGCAGGAGGCGTTGGCGGAGGACCAGCCCCGCTGGCATCACCACAGCCTGGTGGCGGCGGAAGCCCTGCCGCCGATGCTGCGGCACTACGCCGAGCTCAAGCGCGCCCACCCCGAGCGGGTGCTGCTCTACCGCCTCGGCGACTTCTTCGAGTGCTTCTTCGAGGACGCCATCCAGCTGTCCCGCCTGCTGGAGCTCACGCTCACGGGCAAGGACGCCGGCAAGGCGATCGGCCGGGTGCCGATGGCCGGCATCCCCCACCACGCCGCCGAGCGCTACTGCAGTGAGCTGGTGCGCCGCGGTCTGAGCGTCGCTCTCTGCGACCAGCTGGAGACCACGGCCGCCAAGGGGGCGCTGCTGAAGCGCGACATCACCCGCGTGCTGACCCCCGGCACCGTGCTGGAGGAGGGGATGCTGGCCGCCCGGCGTAACAACTGGCTCGCGGCGGTGGTGCTGGAGCAGGGCGACTGGGGGCTGGCGGTGGCCGATGTGAGCACCGGCGAGTTCCGCCTCAGCCAACGGCAGGGGAGCGATGCCCTGCACCAGGAACTGCTGCAACTGGAGGCGGCCGAGCTGATCTGGCCCGATCCCGACGCCGCGGCGTACCCGGACGGCACCGCCGCCAAGCCGGCCTGGTGCCCACCAGCCCTGCACCTCACCCGGCTGGCGCGCACGCCCTTCAGCCTGCCGGAGGCGCGGCGCACACTGCTGCAGCGCTTTCGGCTTGCCACCACCGACGGTCTCGGGCTGGCGGAGGCGCCCCTGGCGCTGCGGGCGGCGGGAGGGTTGCTGCGCTACCTCGACGACAACCAGGCCGGTGCCCGGAGCACCGCCGCCGGCCTGGTGCCCCTCGATCCACCCACCCTCCGCTTCTCCGGCGATCAGCTGGTGCTCGATGCCCAGACACGGCGCAACCTGGAGATCACCCGCACCCAGCGCGACGGCCAGTTCCACGGCTCGCTGCTGTGGGCCCTCGATCGGACCATGACCGCCATGGGCGGCCGGGCGCTGCGTCGCTGGCTGGAGGCGCCGCTGATGGACCGCGCCGCCATCCACGCCCGTCAGGAGGGCGTGAGTGAGCTGGTGGAGCAGCGCGGGCTGCGGCTGGCCCTGCGCCGGCTGCTGCGGCCGATGGGCGATCTGGAGCGGCTGGCGGGCCGGGCCGGTGCGGGCACCGCCTCGGCCCGGGATCTGGTGGCCCTCGCCGATGGACTCGAGCGGCTGCCGCGGCTGGCGGCGTTGCTGGCGGCGGCGCGCAGCGAGCCCCTGGCGGCCCTGCGCGAACCGCCGCCCGAACTGGCGGTGCTGGTGGAGCAGCTGCGTCACACCCTGCAGGACACCCCGCCACTGAGCCTCACGGAAGGGGGGCTGATCCACGACGGCGTCGACGCGCGACTCGATGGGCTGCGCAACCGGCTCGACGACCAGCAGGCCTGGCTGGTGGAGCAGGAGAAAGCGGAGCGGCAACGCAGCGGCATCCCCTCGCTGCGGGTGCAGTTTCACCGCACCTTCGGCTATTTCCTCTCGGTGAGCCGGGCCCGGGCCACACGGGTGCCCGAGCACTGGATCCGGCGCCAGACCCTCGCCAACGAGGAGCGCTTCGTGACGCCCGAACTCAAGGCACGCGAGGGCCGCATCCTGCAGTTGCAGGCCCGCGCCGCCCAGCGGGAGTACGAACTGTTCAGCGAACTGCGCGCCGCCGTCGGCGCCCTGGCCGCGCCGATCCGCAGCGCCGCCCGGCGCGTGGCCCGCCTCGATGCGATCGCCTCGCTCGCCGAGGTGGCTGCCACCTGCGGCTACTGCCGCCCCGAGCTCACCAGCGACCGCAGCCTCTGGATCGAGGCCGGCCGCCATCCCGTGGTGGAACAGCTGCTGGTGGAGGAGCCCTTCACCGCCAATGGCATCCACCTGGGCGAGGCGGACCAGCCCGATCTGGTGGTGCTCACCGGGCCGAACGCCAGTGGCAAGAGCTGCTATCTGCGCCAGACGGGCCTGCTGCAGCTGATGGCCCAGATCGGCAGCTGGATTCCCGCCAGCCGCGCCCGGCTCGGCCTCTGCGACCGCATCTTCACCCGGGTCGGCGCGGTGGATGACCTCGCCACCGGCCAGTCCACCTTCATGGTGGAGATGGCCGAAACGGCCAACATCCTGCACCACGCCACCGATCGCTCTCTGGTGCTGCTCGATGAGATCGGGCGCGGCACTGCCACCTTCGACGGCCTCTCGATCGCCTGGGCGGTGGCGGAGCACCTGGCCGACGGCCTGCGGGCGCGGGCGGTGTTCGCCACCCACTACCACGAGCTCAACGAGCTGGCCGAGCTGCTCCCGAACGTGGCCAATTTCCAGGTGCTGGTGGAGGAAACCGGCGATCAGCTGGTGTTCCTGCATCAGGTGCGTCCCGGCGGCGCCAGCCGCAGTTACGGCATCGAAGCGGCCCGCCTGGCCGGGGTGCCCCAGCAGGTGGTGCGCCGCGCCCGCCAGGTGCTCGGACGGATCGAGGCCAACAGCCACGTGGTGGTGGGGCTGCAGGTGGCGGCCTAGGGAAGGCCTCAGGCGCGGTCCAGCCAGGCGCGCCGCAGCAGGGCGTTCGCCGCCGCCGCCGCCAGACCCGCCCCCCCCTTGCTGCCCTCCAGCCGGATCTGGGGCAGGCCGCTGGCGGCCAGGTGGCGCTTGCTCTCGGCCACCCCCACAAAGCCCACCGGCATGCCGATCACCAGCGCCGGCGGCACCACGCCCGCGACCGGGTCGGGGCCGGCCACCAGCTCCAGCAACCGTTCGAGCGCGGTGGGGGCACTGCCGATCAGCACCACAGCCCCCGGCAGGGCCGCCAGGGCCGGGGCCATCCCCGCAGCGGTGCGGGTGCTGCCTTCAGGGGCCAGCGCCGGCGCCCAGGCCAGCACGCTGTGCACCGGGTTGCCGAAGCTGCGGCGGGCCATCGGGGTCACCGCGGCCGCCGCCATCGCGGTATCGGTGAGGATCGGCGCCCCGGCCGCCAGGGCCGCCAGGCCGGCGGCGCAGGCGCCCGGGCTGAAGCGCAGCTCCGGCGCAATGGCCAGATCGCCACTGCTGTGCACCAGGCGCTCGAGCACCTCCTGTTGCACGGGGTCAAGACCGGTGGGCCCCAGCCAGCCCCGGATCCGCCGCACGCTTTCGGTGAAGATCGGATGGTCCACGGCCTGCCCCGATGCCGATCCATCTCTACTGGGGCGACGACGAGGCCAGCCGTCAGCGGGCGGTGGAGGAGCTGATCACCGCGTCGGTGGATCCGGCCTGGCAGAGCATCAACCTCAGCCGGCTCGATGGCAACGACACGGCCCAGGCCGGCCAGGCATTGATCGAGGCGCGCACCGGCCCGTTCGGCGGCGGTGACCGGGTGGTGGTGCTGCAGCGCAGCCCCTTCTGCCACACCTGTCCGGCGGAGCTGGCCACGCAGCTGGAGGCCAGCCTGGAGCTGATCCCCGCCACCAGCCACCTGGTGCTGGTGAGCGAAGGCAAACCGGATGCACGTCTGCGCACCACCAAAGCCCTCAAGGCGATCGCCAAGGAACGCAGCTTCGTGCTGCCGGCGGTGTGGGATGGAGAGGGCCAGCTGGAGCTGGTGCGCAGCACTGCCCGCTCCCTGGGCCTGACGGCCACGCAGGAGGCGATCGAAGCGCTGGCGGGTGCGATCGGCAGCGACAGCGCCCGCCTGGCCAGTGAGCTGGAGAAGCTCGCCGTGTTCTGCGGTGAGCGCCCGATCGACGGCGCGGCGGTGGCGGCGCTGGTGGCGGGCCACAGCACCAGCAGCCTGGCGGTGGGAGAAGCGCTGCTGCGCGGGGACGCCGGCGAGGCCATCGCCCTGGTGGACGAGCTGGTGCGGGCGGGGGAGCCGGCGCTGCGGATCGTGGCCACACTCGCCGGCCAGCTGCGGGGCTGGGTGTGGGTGAGCCTGCTGGACGCCCAGGGCGAACAGGACGTGGCCGTGATCGCCAAGGCGGCCGGCATCGGCAACCCCAGGCGCATCTACGTGTTGCGCAAGCAGTTGCGCGGTCGGTCGGCGGAGCGGCTGCTGCGGTTGCTGGGGCAGTTGCTGGAGGTGGAGGCGGCGCTCAAACGGGGCACCGAAGCCGGCGACGCCTTCCGCGATGGGTTCCTGTCAGCCCCCCTCCGATAATCAGCACCGATCCACCGTTCGCGCGCGCACCGGGATGGCCCTGCTGGTTCAGAAGTTCGGGGGCACCTCCGTCGGCAGCGTGGAACGCCTGCAGGCCGTGGCGCGTCGCATCGCCGCCAGCCGCGAGGAGGGCCACGATCTGGTGATCGTGGTGTCGGCCATGGGCCACACCACCGACGAACTCACCGGCCTGGCCCGGGCCATCACCACCACCCCTCCCCAGCGGGAGATGGACATGCTGCTGGCCACCGGTGAGCAGGTGTCGATCGCCCTGCTGGCGATGGCGCTGCAGGCGATCGGCGTGCCGGCCGTGTCGATGACCGGCGCTCAGGTGGGGATCGTCACCGAGTCGTCCTACGGGCGCGCGCGGATCCTGGAGGTGCGCACCGACCGGATCGAGCGGTTGCTGGAGGAGGGCCAGGTGGTGGTGGTGGCCGGCTTCCAGGGCACCAGCAGCGGCAGCGCCGGTACGCCGGAGATCACCACCCTGGGCCGCGGCGGCTCCGACACCTCGGCCGTGGCGCTGGCGGCGGCGCTGGCGGCGTCGGTGTGCGAGATCTACACCGATGTGCCGGGCGTGCTCACCACCGACCCCCGCAAGGTGGCGGATGCCCAGCTGATGGAGCAGGTGAGCTGCGACGAGATGCTGGAGCTGGCCAGCCTCGGCGCCTCGGTGTTGCACCCACGGGCGGTGGAGATCGCCCGCAACTACGGCGTGCCGCTGGTGGTGCGCTCCAGTTGGAGCGAGGCCCCCGGCACCCGGCTCACCAGTGGCCCGCCGCGCCCGATCGGCAGCGGTGGACTGGAACTGGGTCGTCCCGTCGATGGCGCCGATCTCGAGGAGCACCAGGCGGTGCTGGCCCTCACCCGCGTGCCCGACCGACCCGGTGTGGCCGCCCTGCTGTTCGAGGCCCTCTCGGCCGCCGGCCTGAACGTGGATCTGATCGTGCAATCGACCCATGACGGCACGACCAACGACATCGCCTTCACCGTGGCGGAGGATCAGCTGGAGGCCTCACTCACGGTGTGCCGCGCTCTGCTCGGCGATCTCCAGGCCGACGACACGGCCCTGAGCAGCGAGGCGGGCCTGGCCAAGCTGAGCATCTCCGGAGCCGGGATCATGGGGCGGCCGGGCATTGCCGCGCGCCTGTTCGACACCCTGGCGCGCTACGGGATCAACCTGCGCATGATCGCCACCAGCGAGGTGAAGGTGAGTTGCCTGGTGGACGGGAGCCAGGGCCACCGGGCGCTGCGGGCCGCCGCCGAAGTGTTCGAGCTGCAGGACCACCAGCTGCGCCAGAACCCGCTGCCCTGCAAGGTCAACGATCCCGCTGTGCGGGGCGTGGCCCTCGACCGGGATCAGGCCCAGGTGGCCGTGCGGCAGGTGCCCGATCGGCCCGGCACCGCCGCCGCCGTCTGCCGCAGCCTGGCGGATGCGGGCATCAGCCTCGACACGATCGTGCAGTCGGAGCGCACCCGCGGGGAAGGGCCTACCCGCAGCCGCGACATGAGCTTCACACTGCGACGGGAGGATCTGGCGCGGGCCCGCCAGGCGTTGCAACCGCTGCTGCTGCAATGGCCGGAAGCGAGCTTCGAGCAGGGCAGCGCCATCGCCCGGGTCAGCGCCGTGGGCGCCGGCATGCCCTGCACACCCGGCACGGCGGGCCGCATGTTCAGGGCCCTCGCGGCAGCGGGCATCAACATCGAGATGATCGCCACCAGCGAGATCCGCACCAGCTGCGTGGTGGCGGAAGACGATGGCGTCAAGGCCCTGCAGGCGGTGCACGCCTGCTTCGAGCTTGGGGGCGAGGCCAGCCATCAGGCGCAGGGCAGCGAGGCTCCCGGCAGCCACGACGCCGCCCTCCCCGCAGGCGCCTAGGTGCACTGGCTCTCCACCCGTCGTTGGCTGGCCCTGGCGGCGGGGCTCGACGCCGCCGGCCTCGTCGTGATGGCGCTGCTGATCGGCCGGGCGCGCCAGGCGCCGAGCGATCCGAGCGCCGGCCTGCTGCTGATCCTGGTGTTGCTCTACTGGACCTTCGGCTGGCTGTTCGGTTCGTACACCGTGCTGCGCCGCGCCGACATGCGCCGCATGCGCCTGGCCCTGCGGCTCGGGGTCACGAGCGCGGTGTCACTCAGTGCCGCCGCCCTGCTGGGCTGGTTGGTGCGGGCAGGCCCGGCTGTGGCCGTGCTGCACCGCGGCAGCCTCATCCCGCTGTTCGTGCTGCTGGCCCTGTGGAGCGCCTTGGTGCGGCTGGCAATCCGGCAGGTGTCCAGCCACCCCGGCAACGACCACTGGCGGGTTCTGGCGCTGCCGGAGGAAATCGCGGCGATCGAGCGGGAGTGGGGGCACCAGGCGGGGAGACCGGCACTGGCCATCCAGGATGCGCACTCCCAGGCGTCGCCGGTGGACGGCCATCCCATGGACCGTGAACAGCTGCCGGGCGGGCTGGATGGCATCGCCCTCAGCCCGGGCGTGCAGGCCGACCCCGCCCTGATGCGGCAGGCGGAGCAGCTGGCCTGGCTGGGCGGGCCACTCACCACCCTGGCCGAGATGGCCGAGCAGGAGCTGCAACGCATCCCGCCGCAGTGGGTGGGCCACCAGTGGCTGCTGTTCTCCGGGCGGATCGAAGGGCGTCAGCCCACGGTGGAGAGGCAGCTCAAGCGCTTCGCCGATGTGGCCATCAGCCTGCTGCTGCTGCTGCTGGCTGCGCCCCTGCTGCTGCCGGCTGCGGCACTGATCCGCCTGGGCGATGGCGGACCTGTGTTCTACCGCCAGCGTCGCTCCGGCCTGATGGGCAAAGCCATTGAGGTGATCAAGCTGCGCTCGATGGTGCGACAGGCGGAACTGGGCGGGGCGAGGTGGTCGGAGCCCAATGATCAACGCATCACCCCGGTGGGTGTATGGCTGCGGCGCACCCGCCTCGATGAACTGCCCCAGCTGCTGAACGTGCTGCGCGGTGAGATGAGCCTGATCGGCCCACGGCCGGAGCGGCCGGAGCTGGAAGGGGAGCTGGAGCAGCGCATCCCCCACTACCGGCTGCGGCACTGGATCCGCCCGGGCCTGAGCGGCTGGGCCCAGGTGAACATGCCCTACAGCTCCAGCGTGGAGGATGCGCAGCTGAAGCTCAGCTACGACCTCTACTACCTGCGCAACGGCAGCATCTGGCTGGATCTGCTGATCCTCGCCAAAACGATCAAAACCGTGCTGAAGGCCTCCGGGCGCTGACCAGCTGATCGCAGCAGGGCTCAGTGATGACCCACCAGTTTCTGACGCAACTGCTTGATGCGATCGCGCAGGTTGGCCGCTTCTTCGAAGTCGAGGTTCTTGGCGGCCGTTTTCATCTTTTCCTCCAGCTGGGTGATCAGCTCCGGAAGCGCTTCGAGCGGGGCTTCGTTGTGAACAGCCAGCTCCACGGCCTGCTCCAGCTGATCGTCGTTGAGGCGGCGGGACACCTCCAGGTAGGCCAGGATCGAGTTGCCGGCCCGCTTGCCGGCGGGGGTGGGGGTGATGCCATGCTCTTCGTTGTAGGCATGCTGGATGGCACGCCGCCGCTCGGTTTCGGAAATAGCCTTCGCCATCGAATCCGTGAGGTTGTCGCCATAGAGCAACGCCACCCCACTCACATGGCGGGCGGCGCGACCGATCGTCTGGATCAAGGAGCGTTCTGCCCGCAGGAAGCCTTCCTTATCGGCATCGAGAATCGCCACCAGCGACACTTCCGGAAGATCGAGCCCTTCTCGCAATAGATTCACACCTACCAGAGCATCGAACGCGCCATTGCGGAGATCCTGGATGATCTCGATGCGCTCGATCGAGTGGATCTCGGAGTGGAGATAGCGCACCCGCACCCCATTCTCGGCGAGGTAATCGGTGAGATCCTCCGCCATGCGCTTGGTGAGCGTGGTGATCAGGCTGCGCTCCGAGCGCTCCGCCCGCACCCGGATTTCAGCCAGCAGATCATCCACCTGCCCCTCGGTGGGGCGCACCTCCACGATCGGATCCAGCACGCCCGTGGGGCGAATCACCTGCTGGGCGATGTGGCCCTCGCTCTGCTGGATCTCCCATTGTCCCGGAGTGGCGGACACGAAGATGGTCTGGCGGGCCTTTTCCCAGAACTCCTCCGCCTTGAGCGGGCGGTTGTCAGCGGCGCTGGGCAGGCGAAAGCCGTGGTCGATCAGCACCTGCTTGCGTGCCTGGTCGCCGTTGTACATGGCATGCAGCTGGGAGCAGGTGACGTGGCTTTCATCCACCACCAGCAGCCAGTCGTCGGGGAAGTAATCGATCAGGCATTCGGGCGGAGTGCCGGCCTGGCGGCCCGCGAGGTGGCGGGCGTAGTTCTCCACGCCGTTGCAGTAGCCCACTTCCTTGAGCATTTCCAGGTCGTAGGTGGTGCGCTGCTCGAGGCGCTGGGCCTCCAGCAGCTTGCCCTGCGCATGCAGCACCTCGAGACGATCGCGTAGCTCCGTGCGGATCGCGTCGATCGCCACTTCGAGCCGATCTTTGGGGGTCACGAAGTGTTTGGCGGGGTAGATGTTCACCGCCTCCAGGCTCTGCAATATCTCACCGGTGGTTGGGTCCACGTAGCGGATCGCCTCCACCTCATCCCCGAACAGCTCAATGCGCACGAGCCTGTCTTCATAGGCGGGGCCGATCTCCAGCACATCGCCCTTCACCCGGAAGCGGCCGCGGCCCGCCTCCAGGTCATTGCGGGAATACTGGTTGTTCACCAGCTCCCGCAGCGAGCCGCGCAGATTGAGCGTCTCCCCCACCTGGAACTTCACCGCCGCCTTGAGGTATTCCGAGGGGATACCAAGGCCATAGATGCAGCTGATCGAGGCCACCACGATCACATCGCGGCGCTCGAACAGCGAACGGGTGGCGGAGTGCCGCAGCATGTCGATCTCTTCGTTGATCGAGGCCGTCTTGGCGATATAGGTATCAGAAACAGGAACGTAGGCTTCGGGCTGGTAGTAGTCGTAATAGGAGATGAAATACTCAACGGCGTTCTCTGGAAAGAACTCGCGCAGTTCGTTGCACAGCTGCGCCGCCAATGTCTTGTTATGGGCCAGCACCAGGGCGGGTCTGCCGGTGCGGGCGATCACATTCGCGATCGAGAAGGTCTTGCCCGTTCCGGTGGCGCCCAGCAGGGTCTGAAAGCGCTGCCCCTGCTCCACGCCGCGGGTGAGGGTCTCGATGGCGGTCGGTTGATCCCCCTTGGGTTCATAAGGGGCTGTGAGCTGATAACGGGGCATGCCGCTCGGATGCCAGGCCAGGCCTGCCGGTAGCACCTGATCCTAAGGAAGCCGCAAGGGGTGAAGCGGCGGAGAGCCGCCCAGAGCCCGCCAGTTTTCAGCTGAGGCCGGCCCCGGCCAGCAGACCTGCACGGGTGAAGCTCACATTGAGGCCCAGCAGGCCGAGAATCAAGGTGCTGAGGATGCTGTAGGCAAGGGCGCCGAAGATCGCACTCACCGCTCCACCGCGCAGCCGGAAGCCCTGGATCAGCCACGCCGCCAAGGCGAACAGGATGATCGTGATCAACCAGTTGAACAGGAAGGTCACCGGGGCGATCAATCCACCCAGGCTGGTGACCGCCCAGGGGAGAGCGAGCAGCAGTTTCAGCGGCCACACCAGCAGGGTGCCCAGCAGGCCGATCACCACAGCAGAGAGCATGGCCGTCCCGAAGCTGGACATCTCCACCCCCAGGGGGAGAGCCGCCACGATCAGCAGGATGCCGGCGCGGATGGGCCACTGCAGCAGCCAGACAAAGGCTCCCATGCGTCAAAGATGCGGACACTGAACCCTATCCACCTCACCAGGGGGTGGATAGGGCGCTGGGCACATTCCTTCATGGCCCAGGAGACAGGCGAAGCAACCGTGGCGGCAACCAGCTTTGGCCAGACAGCCAATCGGATCAATGAACGGCTGCTGGAACGCCGTTGAGCGCCTCGCGCAGGCTGCGCACCACCGCAAGCATCGCCAGGTCGTCGTGGAGGCGGTTGATGGCCGAGCCCACGCCCACGCCGCTGGCGCCGGCGGCGATCGCCAGCGGCAGGCTGACGGCCGAGAGGCCGGAGGCGCACAGCACCGGCAGGGGGACGGCGCGGCTGATCGTGTGGGCCGCCGCCAGGGTGGGTGCCGCCTTCTCGATCAGGCCGAGGATGCCGGCGCTGTGGGGGAGGGCACTGGTGCCGCCTTCGGTCTGGATGATGTCAGCGCCTTCGGCGGCCAGGGCCACTGCCAGCTGCTCCTGCTGGTCCAGCGGCAGGATGTGCGGCACGGTGACAGACAGCACCACGTCGGGAAGTAACTGCCGGGTGCGGCGGGTGAGGGCGATCACCTCCTCGGCACCGAAGCGGCGGCCCAGCGGATAGAAGGCATCGAAATTGCCGATCTCCACCATGGCGGCGCCGGCGGCGACCACCGCGGGGAACAGCTCGGGGTCGACCGCCGAGGCGCAGATCGGCAGACCGGAGGCCGCCGTCGCCAGCCGGACCAGCTCGGGGTCACAGGCCACGTCGATCAGGTCGGCGCCGCCAGCGCCCGCCGCCCGGCTCACCGCCGCCACCGAGGCCGTGTCGCGATTGGTGAGGCCCGCGATCACCTTCAGCATCCGCCGCGAGGCCAGCGAAGCTTGCAGAGCAGCGGGCAGACTGGCGAGACGGGACATCGGCGGGGGCAGCGGATGACTGGCATTGTCCCACCCGCCATGCACGGGGAGCCGCCAGCTGCCGCCTCCCCGTGGAGCCCTCTTCACCTGCGCCTGCACCGCACCCTGCTGCTGCAGCCCGAGCTGCTGCCACCGGGAGAGCGGCTGCTGCTGGCGGTTTCCGGCGGGCAGGATTCGATGGCGATGACCGGGCTGCTGCTCGACCTGCGCCGCCTGCACCACTGGCAACTCCATCTCTGGCACGGCGATCACGGCTGGCGCCCCGAAGCCAGCAGCCAGGCCCGGGAGCTTGCCGCCTGGGCCAGGCAGCAGCAGTTGCCGCTGGAGCTGGCCACCCCTGACCGAGCGCTGGCCTCGGAAGCGGAGGCACGGGAATGGCGTTACCACTGCCTGCAGCACCAGGCGCTGCGGCTGGGTTGCCGCCGGGTGGCCACGGGCCACACCGCCAGCGACCGCGCCGAAACCATGCTTCTGCACCTGGCCCGCGGCACCCATCTGCGTGGCCTGGCGAGCCTGAGACGCCTGCGTCCCAGCAGCGGCACTGTTCAGATCGCCCGGCCGCTGCTGGGGCTGATGCGTCAGGAAACGGAGCGGTTCTGCGCAGACCGTGGCCTGCCCGTGTGGCCCGACTCCAGCAACACGGATCCTCGCTTCAGCCGCAACCGCATCCGCCATCAGGTGCTGCCGGTGCTGGAGGAGCTGCATCCCGGGGCCAGCCGGCGCATGAACGCCCTGGCCGAACGGCTGGAGCACGGCCAGGCGCTGCAGAGCGAGCTGCTGGCCCTCAGCATCGCGGCGCTCAGCGAGCCTGGCAGCCCCCGCACGCTCAGGCGTGCCGCCCTTGCCGGTCTGTCGGCGGCCACTCAGCGGGCGGTGCTGCACCACTGGATCGAGCGGGAAACGGGCTCCGGGCCGCTGAGCTCCCAGCTGGAGTGTCTGAGGCAGCGGTTGCCGCCGGAGCGCGGGGCTGGCAGCCTGGATCTTGCCGAGGGCTGGCGGCTGATGTGGGGGCGCGCAACGCTCACACTGGAGCGGTCAGTCAGCCGCACCGATCCAGCATCGGCTTCGACCCTCCACGCCACCCCCCACTGATGTCCGAAGTTTTCGATCAGGCCAGCTTCGATCGCAACTACGGCGTGGTGGAGCTGGCCTACAGCGAGGGACGCTACGACGAAGCCCTGTCCGGCGCCGAAGCGTTGATGGAGGAAGTGGAAGGCACGGGGAACCGTCCCCAGGTGCTCCGCCTCAAGCTGCTGCTCGGCCACATCAATTTCTATGGGCTGCAGCAGCCGCTGCGCGCCGGACAGCTGTACCACAACGTGCTCGACAACGCCCTCGACCCCATCTACCGCGACCTGGCGGCGCAGGGGGTGGAGCTCACCGAGAAGGCGTTGCAACAACAGGCCAGTGAGTCCGAGCCGGGGCATGTTCGTGATCGACCGACCAAGCCAAAGACCGGCGGCAACGCCGCCATGCCCTGGCTGAGCGGTAACGGGGACGACGAGGAGGCGGAGCTGCTCGACCTCGAGGCAAGCGCGTACAGCTCGCTGCCGTTCATGCCCACGACCCCGAAGGGCGGCTCTGCCCAGAGTGCGGCCTCCGGCAGCAGCAGACTGGCGATCGAGACGGTGTTGCCGGTCCCGCCCCCCATCGAGACCGTGAACGTGCGGGTGGTGGAAGACACCACGCCGGCAACCCGCTGGACTGCCGATGCGGGGCTCACGTCCCTGCCTCCGCTGGAAATCAGCCCCGAAGAGGAAGCGGAGCTGATGAAAGGACTGCTGCGGGTGGTGCTGGACTGAGGCCCAGCACCACCCGGCAGCGGCGTCAGCCCGCGGCGGTGGAACGGCGGCGGCGCACCCGGTTGGCGGGCATTTCAGGTTCCTCGCGGCGCTCTGCCTGAGGCTCCTCCTTGACGACGGCGGCCGCTGGTGCGGCCACGGCGAGTTGACGAGCTGGCGTGGCGGCAGCCGCCGGGGCCGTGCGCACCGCACCATCGCGCACCACCTCGCGGCTCTGGTGCCGCACTGTGCGGGGAGCCGGCCGGGTGTCGGGCTCGGCATCGGCGCGGCCCTTGTAGGCGGGCGTGCCACCAGGAGCAGGCTGGACCAGACAGATGATCAGAGGCTCCACCTGCAGCTCGCGGCGCAGCCGGCGCTGCAGCCCCACTTCGATCTCGCGCTGCACGCCCACCCAATCCACATCGGGTGCCTTGCCGCCGCTGTTGCGGGAGAGCTGATTCCAGCGGTTCTCCAGCACCCAGGTGATCTCACGCTCGGCCCAGACCGAGAGCTTGCGGGCATCGGCTGTGGTGACCACGCCGCGCAGGTTCACCCGCGGCGGGGCCGCCATCACGCCATCGGTGCTGATCACGGTGAGCAGGGTGATCACCCCGTCTTCAGCCAGCTGCTGGCGCTCCTTGAGCACACGAGCGTCGACGATGCCGTTGCGGGAGGCATCGAGCAGCTCAATGCCGGCCTTCACCGGTTCCCCTTTGTGGATGCGGTCGGGGGTGAGTTCCACCACATCGCCGTTGTCGATGATGAGGATGTTGTCGGCGGGGACCCCCATGGACTGGGCCGTCCTGGAGTGGCATACGAGCATGCGGTGCTCACCGTGCACGGGCACGAAGAACTTCGGCCGGGTAAGCGCCAGCATCAACTTGTGATCCTCCTGGCAACCGTGTCCGGACACGTGGATGCCCTCGCCTTTGCCGTACACAACCTTCGCCCCCATCATCATCAGCCGGTCGATGGTGTTCACCACTGAGATGGTGTTGCCGGGGATCGGGCTGGCCGAGAAGATGATCGTGTCGGTGGATTTCACCTGCACCTGCGGGTGCTCGCCACGGGAGATGCGGCTCAGGGCAGCGAGGGGTTCACCCTGGCTGCCGGTCATCAGCAGCAGGGTTTCACGGTCGGGCAGATCACGGATCTGCTTGATCGGTACGAACAGCTCATCGGGGCAGCGGATATAGCCCAGCTCGCGCGCCTTGGCGATCACGTTGAGCATGGAGCGGCCCAGCAGGCCCACCTTGCGGCCGTGCTTCATGGCCAGCTCCAGAATCATCGACACCCGATGCACCGAGCTGGCGAAGGTGGTGACGATCACCCGCCCTTCGGCATTGGCGAAGTGTCGATCCAGATTCGGGAACACAGCCCGCTCGGGCGGGGTGAAGCCGGGAATCTCGGCATTGGTGGAGTCGCTGAACAGGCAGAGCACGCCCTGCTCGCCGTAATGGGCCATGCGCTGGATGTCGAAGTATTCGCCATCCACCGGGGTGTGGTCGAACTTGAAATCGCCGGTGAACACCACCACGCCCACGGGGGTTGTGATCGCAAGGCTGAAGCTGTCAGCGATCGAGTGGGTGTTGCGGATGAACTCCACCTTGAAATGCTGCCCCACCTTCACCACATCGCGGGGGCTCACGGTTTGGATGACGGTGCGATCGGTGACCGCTGCCTCCTCCATTTTCCCCTGCAGCATGGACATCGCCAGCCGCGGCCCGTAGATCACGGGGATGTTGAAGTTCTTGAGGTGATGCGGAATGCCACCGATGTGATCTTCGTGACCGTGGGTCACGATCATGCCGCGGATGCGCTTCTGGTTTTCGCGCAGATAGCTGGTGTCGGGCAGCACCACGTTCACGCCGTGCATGCCGTCGCTGGGGAAGGCGAGGCCGGCATCCACCAGCATCAGGTCATCGCCGTACTCGAACACGCAGGTGTTCTTGCCGATCTCGTGCAGGCCGCCGAGGGGAATCACTCGGAGACAGGGTTGTTTGCCGTTGGTGCTTGAGGTCATCAGGGGTGTCTCCGGATCAGATCCGGAACGAAGGGGAATGGAGCTGTGGAGCAGATGTTGTGGTCTGGTGCGGTGAAGCTGAAGCAGGAGTTCCGGGCGAGGCCATGCCGGAGGGGAGCCTTGGCGTCACGTGGGACGCAGGGCGGCCAGGGCCGTGGTCAATCGTTCACGCACATCGCTATCGGCAGAAACAAGAGGAAGTCGGGGGGCGCCCACGGGCCAGCCTTCGAGCTGCAGGGCGGCCTTGACCGGGATCGGATTGGTACTTGAGAACAGCGCCCGGCACAGCGGCATCATCTGCTCGTGCAGCGTCTGGGCGGTGGCATGGTCGCCGGCATGGAAGGCGGTGATCATCTGCCGGATCCGGGGGCCCACCAGATGGCTGGCCACGCTCACCACACCCACAGCCCCGAGCGCCAGCATCGGCAGGGTGAGGGCATCGTCGCCGCTGTAGATCGCCAGGGCCGAGCCGCAGCGGACCCGCAGCTGGGTGACTTCGTCGGTGCTGCCACTGGCGGCCTTGTAGCTCACCACGTTGGGCAGATCCATCAGCCGCTCGGTGGTCTCCGGGGCGAGGCTGCAGGAGGTGCGGCCGGGGATGTTGTAGAGCATGATCGGCAGCTCCGGCACGGCGCTGGCGACGGCCCGGAAGTGGGCCTCGAGCCCCTCCTGGGGCGGTTTGTTGTAGTAAGGCACCACCACCAGGGCACCGTCGGCACCGAGCGCGGCCGCCTGGGAGATCGCCTCCACGGCCTCGGCCGTGCAGTTGCTGCCGGTGCCGGCGAGCACCTTGGCGCCGGGTCCCACCGCCTCCTTCACAGCCTGGAACAGCTGATGCTGCTCATCCCAGCTGAGCGTGGGGGATTCGCCGGTGGTGCCGCAAACCACCAGACCGTCGGAGCCATGGGTGACCAGATGCACCGCCAGGCGGGCAGCCAGATCGAGATCAAGGGAGCCATCGGCCGCGAACGGCGTGACCATGGCGGTGAGCACCCGGCCGAAAGGCGCGGCAACCAGTGTCAACCGGCACCTCCTGCAAGGGACTGCGCGCGGGATGGTGTTGCCGCGGAGGGCTCGGCCCTGCCGCCTGGGGGCTGGCGGGACGGGTCGAACAGCAGCTCGGCGATCTGGATGGCGTTGAGCGCGGCCCCCTTGCGGATCTGATCGCCACAGAGCCAGAGCTCCAGCGCATGTGGATCGCTGATGTCCTGGCGCAGCCGACCGATCGCCACAGGATCCCTGCCGGTCACATCGGTGGGCATGGGGAAACGGTTGGCATCGAAATCCTCGATCAGCTCCACACCGGGTGCCGCCGCCAGCAGGGCGCGGGCTTCCTCGGGCGGGAAGGGCTCCTCGAACTCGATGTTCACCGCCTCCGAATGGGCCCTGAGCACGGGCACGCGCACACAGGTGGCGGTGAGCCGCAGCTGCGGCAGCTGCATGATCTTGCGGGTTTCATTGACCATCTTCAGCTCCTCCTCGCAGTAACCGTTGGCCTGCAGCGGCGAGTTGTGCAGGAAGAGGTTGAAGGCGAGCGAGTGGGGCAGCACCGTGCTCACGGGCTGGCCACCATCGAGCACGGTGCGGCTGAGCGCGCGCAGCTCCTCCATCGCCCGGGCTCCCGCGCCGCTGGCCGATTGGTAGGTGCTCACCACGACACGCCGGATCGGACGCCGGGCCTGAAGAGGAGCCAGGGCCAGGGTGAGCAGGATCGTGGTGCAGTTGGGATTGGCCACGATGCCCCGGTGGGCGAACGCCGCCGCCGGATTCACCTCGGGCACCACCAGTGGCACCTCCTCATCCAGGCGGAACGCGCTGGAGTTGTCGATCACCACGGCGCCGGCCGCCACCGCCACCGGCGCCCACTGCCGGGAGATGGAGCCGCCCGCAGAGGCCAGGACCAGGTCCACCCCTTCGAAGGCGTCCGGGGCGACCGGCTGGACGGTGAGCGCCTGGCCCCGCCAGGTGAGGCTGCGGCCAGCAGAGCGGGGGGAGGCCAGCAGGCGCAGCTCGGCCACCGGGAACTGGCGTTCCTCCAGCAGCTCAAGCAGTTCACAGCCCACCGCACCGGTGGCGCCGAGTACGGCGACGGTGAGGGGCTGGCGGTTCAGAAAGGAGGCGGATGGTGCGGTGGACAACGTGGCGGGGGAGAACGGAGCAGCAGACGAAAATGGATTCAGACGGGGTGGAGCCGAAACGGATCAGGAGGCAGCGGCCGGGCCTTGCAACGAGCGCTTGGAAAGAGAACGGAGTGGGCCGACCGACGAAGCGAGGGAAACGAAGAGAGACGAAAAGGAAACGGTGAGGGGAGCAGTGGGGTGTGAAAACTCTGTGCAGCAAGTGCGGCGATTCAGACGGGGTGGAAACGGCCTGAACTCGGGCTTTACGAGAAGAGCGTTTCCAGCCGGCGTCGAACCGGATGGGGATATGGATCTGTTTGTCGTCCCGATCACCTTACCCGGACCCCATCGCTTTGGCGAACAAGGATGGGCCTGCCTGGCGCGGCCTCTGCCCGGTCCACAGGGGGGGGAGAGGCGAGTTTCTAGTATCGGGAGCTGCCCTGCCCCGCCGGTCCAGCCGGTTCGTCCATGAGCTCTGCTTTGAAGGTCAAGACCAGCCCCCTCCCCGGCAGCCGGTTGGCCCTGGAAGTGGAGATCCCTGGCGGCCGTTCCCAGGCCAGCTACGAAGCGGCGGTCAACAAGCTGAGCCGCAGCGTGCGCCTGCCGGGGTTCCGGCCCGGCAAGGTGCCGCGCCCAGTGCTGCTGCAGCAGATCGGTCCGCTGCGGATCCGCGCCACCGCCCTCGAAGACCTGGTCGACAGCGTCTGGCGCGATGCGCTCGCTCAGGAAAAGATCGAGGCGCTCAGCAGCCCCGAACTGAGCGAAGGCTTCGAGGCGCTGCTGGAGCGCTTCAACCCCGGTGATGCCCTGGTGCTCACCCTGGAACTTGATGTGCAGCCCACCCCCAGTCTGAAGGCCACCACCGGCCTGACGGCCGAAGCGGAAGCGGTCAGTTTCGACCCGGCCCGCATCGATGAACTGATCGAGCAATCCCGCCGCCAGCGGGCCACCCTGGTGCCGGTGGAAGGCCGGCCCGCCGCCAACGGCGATGTGGCGGTGGTGAGCTTCAGCGGCAGCTACGCCGACACCGGTGAGCCGATCGTGGGCGGTACCGCCGAAGCCCTGGAGGTGGAGCTCGACGATGGCCGCATGATCCCCGGATTCGTGGAAGGCATCCTCGGCATGACCATCGGCGAGGAGCGCCAGGTCAGCTGCCAGTTCCCCGACGACTACCCCCAGGAAGACGCGCGCGGCCGGGCCGCCAGCTTCGCGATCACGCTCAGCGACCTCAAGACCCGCGAACTACCCGCCCTCGACGACGCCTTCGCCCAGGAAGCCAGTGACAAGGCCACTGTGGCCGAGATGCGGGCCGACCTGGAGACCAGGCTGCGCGATGACGCCGAACGGCGCGCCCGCAACGGCCGCCAGGAAGCCCTGCTCAATGCACTGGTGGAGCAGCTGGAGGTGGAGCTGCCCGAAAGTCTGATCCAGCAGGAAGTGCGCTCCTTGATCGAGCAGACGGCCAGCCAGATCGCTCAGCAGGGCATGGACGTCAAGAAGCTGTTCACCCAGGAGCTGGTTCGCAGCCTGATGGACACCTCCCGTCCTGAGGCGGTGCAGCGGCTGAAGCGCACCTTCGCCCTGCAGGCACTGGCCGAGGCCGAAACGATCGCGGTGGAGCCGGCCGTCATTGACGCCAAGGTGAAGGAGGTGAGCAAGGGCTTCAGCGACACCAGCAAGATCGACCCCGAGCGGCTGCGGCTGGCCGTGGCCGACGACCTGCTGCGCGAGAAGCTGCTGGAGTGGCTGGAGGCGAACAGCACCGTCACCGAGAAGGCACCGGAGCCGGCCGCACAAGCCAGCGAGGGAGCTGACAAAGCCGCCACCGAACCTCCTGCCGCAGCGGGCTGAAGCGCAGCGGCCATAGATTGACTCCATCTCCCCTTGCATCCCCACGGCCGCGTGATCGACGCCTTCCGCCCCCATCCGATCCAGAACCGCTGGCAGGGTCAACCACCCATGGCCCTCAGCGGCGCGGGGCCCCAGGCCGCTCCGGGGGTGCTCCCCACGGTGGTGGAGCAATCCGGCAGGGGCGAGCGGGCGTTTGACATCTACTCGCGTCTGCTGCGCGAGCGGATCATCTTCCTCGGCACCGGCATCGACGACGCCGTGGCCGATTCGCTGGTGGCCCAGTTGCTCTTCCTGGAGGCGGAAGATCCCGACAAGGACATCCAGATCTACGTCAACTCGCCCGGCGGTTCGGTCACCGCAGGTCTGGCCATCTACGACACCATGCAGCAGGTGGCCCCCGATGTGGTCACCATCTGCTACGGACTGGCCGCGAGCATGGGGGCCTTCCTGCTCTCCGGCGGCACCAAGGGCAAGCGCATGGCGCTGCCAAGCGCCCGGATCATGATTCACCAACCGTTGGGCGGAGCCCAGGGCCAGGCGGTCGACATCGAAATCCAGGCGAAGGAGATCCTTTTCCTCAAAGACACCTTGAACGGACTGATGGCCGAACACACCGGCCAGCCTTTGGCAAAGATTGCCGAAGACACCGACCGCGACTACTTTTTGTCTCCACACGAAGCCGTGACCTACGGGCTGATCGACCGTGTCGTCACTGACACCATGCCGGCCTGAGCCGCGCCAGTGCGGCCCCCTTCGTCTGACCCCGTCATTCCGGCCCCATCTGGAGTTCCGGCCTCCAGCGTTCCTCCTCCGCTCCCGGATCCCACGCGATGGCAAAGTTCGACGCCCATCTGAAGTGCTCGTTCTGCGGAAAATCGCAGGAACAGGTGCGGAAGCTGATCGCCGGACCAGGCGTTTACATCTGCGACGAATGCATCGATCTCTGCAACGAGATTCTCGATGAAGAGCTGGTGGACACGGCCGGAAGCCCCCGCACCCACCACGACAGCGGCCGCAAGCCTGCGCCCAGGAAGGGCACCAAACCGGCCCCCACCCTTGCCACCGTCCCCAAGCCGCGGGAGATCAAGGCCTACCTCGACCGGCAGGTGGTGGGGCAGGACGAAGCCAAGAAAGTGCTGTCGGTGGCGGTCTACAACCACTACAAACGCCTCGCCTGGCAGGGAGATGGGCAGGGCGAAACCGACCATCTCGCCACCCGTCTGCACAAATCCAACATCCTGCTGATCGGCCCCACCGGCTCCGGCAAGACCCTCCTGGCCCAGACGCTCGCCGAACTGCTCGACGTGCCCTTCGCGGTGGCCGACGCCACCACGCTCACCGAAGCCGGCTACGTGGGCGAAGACGTGGAGAACATCCTGCTGCGGCTGCTGCAGAAGGCCGACCTGGATGTGGAGCAGGCCCAGCGAGGCATCATTTATATCGACGAGATTGACAAGATCGCCCGCAAGAGCGAGAACCCCTCGATCACCCGGGACGTCTCGGGCGAAGGGGTGCAGCAGGCCCTGCTCAAGATGCTGGAGGGAACGGTGGCCAACGTTCCGCCGCAGGGCGGCCGCAAGCACCCCTACCAAGACTGCATCCAGATCGACACCAGCCAGATCCTGTTCGTCTGCGGCGGCGCCTTCACCGGCCTTGAGGATGTGGTGCAGCGGCGGCTGGGTCGCAATTCGATCGGCTTTCTGCCCAGCGACGGCCGCGGCCGCAGCCGCGTCCAGAAGGAGCAGCAGGCGGCCCACGTGCTGCGCCACCTCGAACCCGACGACCTGGTGCGCTACGGCCTGATCCCCGAATTCATCGGCCGGCTGCCGGTGAGCGCCGTGCTCGAACCGCTCGACATCCGCTCCCTCGAAGCCATCCTCACCGAGCCGCGCGACGCGCTGGTGAAGCAGTTCCAGACCCTGATGAGCATGGACAACGTGCGGCTGGAGTTCGAGGCCGGCGCCATCGAGGCGATCGCCCAGGAGGCCCACCGCCGCCGCACCGGCGCCCGGGCGCTGCGGGGCATCGTCGAGGAACTGATGCTCGATGTGATGTACGACATCCCCTCCAACGACGCGATCACCACCTTCACGATCACCCGTGAGCTGGTGGAGCAGCGCTCGCGCGCCAAGATTCTTCCCTACCCCGGCCTGGTCGACAAACAGGAATCCGCTTGAGGCACAGCCGCCATGGCAACGGCTGACCATCTGCAGGTGCCGCGCCAGCACGGCCTGTTCGACCATCACGGCATCGATCTGGGCGACGGTACGGTGGCCCACTACCTGGAGGGCCGCCAGATCCTGCGCAGCCCGCTCGCCGACTTCTCCCGTGGCGAAGCGGTCAGCGTGGTGAGCTACCCGGAAGGGGAGGTGTCGCCGGTGGGCGTGACCCTGCGGCGCGCCATGGGCCGCTTGGGTGAGCAGCGCTACAACCTGGTGTTCAACAACTGCGAGCATTTCGCCAGCTGGTGCAAGACCGGGCGGCACCGCAGCTCCCAGGTGGAGGGATGGCTGGGCACCGGCAGTCTCGGCGCCCTGGCCCTGGGTCAGTTCATCCCCGCCGCCCTGCTGGTGGCCGTGCGCCTGCTGCTGCGCCAGGGTCTGACCATCGACGGCACCCAGCTGGAGCGCGGCCGCGAGCTGGCCCGCCGCAGCCTGGAGCAGCTCGATGCCCTGCGGCTGAAGCTGCAGCAGCGGCTGGAGCTGGAGCTGGAGCAGGCCGAAGCCCGCTGGAATGGCGGCAGCAGCGACCAGTTCGACCGCCTCCGGCTGCAGGCCCAGAACCTGGCCGATCAGCTGGAAGCGGTGGAGGAACTGGAAGGCCGGCTGGAGCGTCTGCTGGGCACCGGGAGCCCCCAGTAACCTCGCTGATCAGGCCGTCGGGGACCCCGCCATGACCCAGGCCAGCGCCTACCAGCCGCTCCATCACAAGTACCGTCCCCAGCGCTTCAACCAGCTGGTGGGGCAGCAGGCGATCGTGGCCACCCTCAGCAACGCCCTGCGGCAGGGGCGGATCGCGCCCGCCTATCTGTTCAGCGGTCCACGCGGCACCGGCAAGACCTCCAGCGCGCGGATCCTGGCCCGCTCGCTCAACTGCATCGCCGCCGACGGCCCCACCCCCGAACCCTGCGGCGTCTGCGAGCTGTGCCGTTCAATCACGGCGGGCAATGCCCTTGATGTGATCGAGATCGATGCGGCCTCCAACACCGGGGTCGACAACATCCGGGAACTGATCGAACGCTCGCGCTTCGCGCCGGTGCAGGCCCGCTGGAAGGTCTACGTGATCGACGAGTGCCACATGCTCTCGACCGCCGCCTTCAATGCGCTGCTCAAGACCCTGGAGGAGCCACCGCCGCGGGTGGTGTTCGTGCTGGCCACCACCGATCCGCAGCGGGTGCTGCCCACAATCCTGTCCCGTTGCCAGCGCTTCGATTTCCGCCGCATTCCGCTGGAAGCGATCGAAACCCACTTGGGCGAGATCGCCCGGCTCGAAGCGATCAGCATCACGCCCGAGGCCCTGCATGTGGTGGCCCAGCGGGCCCAGGGCGGCCTGCGCGATGCCGAAAGCCTGCTCGACCAGCTCAGCCTCCTGCCTGCCCCGGTGGAGGCTGGAGCCGTCTGGGAGCTGCTCGGGGCGGTGCCAGAGCAGGAGTTGCTCTCCCTGGCCGCGGCTCTCGCCGGCACTGAGCCATTGGCCGTGGTGGAAACCTGCCGCGAGCTACTGGAGCGGGGCCGCGACCCGGGGGCGGTGCTGCAGGGGTTGGCCTCGTTGTTGCGCGACCTCACGGTGGCCGCAGCCGCGCCCGGGCGCCTGGAGTTAAGCAGCCTTTCCCCCCAGTTCCGGCCCCAGCTGCCGGAGCTGGCGGCCCGCATCTCCACCCCCCGGCTGCTGAGCTGGCAGGCCGGCCTCAAGGGCAGCGAACAGCAACTGCGCCAGAGCGTGCAGCCACGCCTGTGGCTGGAGGTGCTGCTGCTGGGCCTGCTGGCCGAAGCGTCGACGGGCAGCGCCGCCGCGCCGGTTTCTGTTTCGCCGGGAGCTGCTGCGCCCGCCCAGGCCCCAGCCGTTCCCAGCGCGCCAGCTGCGAATGCGCATGGCCCTGCAGCCGCGCATGCCCCGGTGCCCTCCAGCCCAGGGGGCGGCAGCGACCTCACCGAGCTGTGGCAGCAGATCCTGGCCAGCCTGGAGCTTCCCTCCACCCGCATGCTCCTGTCCCAGCAGGCGGCACTGGTGCGCCTCGACGGCCAGCGGGCGGTGGTGCGGGTCAGCGGCAACTGGGTGGCGATGGTGCAAAGCCGCCTGCCGCTGCTGGAGAAGGCCCTGCAAAGTGCGCTGGGCTCCGCCCGCCAGCTCGTGCTGGAGAGCGCCGACGCCCCAGGTCCACCGCGTGCCACCGCTGACGCTTCAGGGGCACCCGCTGGGGCCGTGCCGGGCGGAGGGGCGCCAACGCCAGCACCAGCGGCACCGGGACTGGGCCAGGGACCGGACCAGGCACAGCGACCGGAAGCCGCCACGGCGATGCCGTTGCGAACGGTCTCCCCGCCAGCTGCTGTGACACCGCCTGTACCGGGGCTGCAGCCGGCTCAGGCGCCCTCCGCCGCCGGTTCAGGGCCTGGGGCTGCCACTGCCATGGCTGGGACTGCCAGTCCTGGGGCTGCCGTTGCTGCAGCTGGCCTTCCAGCACCCGCGGTGGCCGCAGGCCTCACCACGGCCACACCTCCCGGTCCACCTGTACCCCCCGTGCCGCTCGACGACAAGGCGCGGCGCCTGGCGGACTTCTTCAACGGCGAGGTGGTTGCCTTCGACGGGCCGGTGCCAGGGCAACAGGATGGGGCGAACCCGCCCTAGGAGACCTGGGTGGTGAGGTCAGCCTCACCGGTGAGATCGTCGCTTTCCTCGTGGCTTTCCTCGCCGGATGCCTCGCCCACGTGAAGCGTCTTGGCCCAGACGAGACGTTTCGGCAGCAGGGCCATGCGCAGCGCCACCCAGGGAATCACCACGAACCAGTGGGCCAGATAGGCGATGCCCAGGGCGGCAGTGAAGGGATTGATGTTGGGCAGGGGGGGGCCTTCGCTGCTGCGCCGGCAGCCCGCCACGATCGCCGCCCCTGAGAGGCCGAAGGCCACGATCGACAGCGGCCAGATCGATGGCAGCGTGCGGGTGGCCAGGGCTGTGAGCAGATCGGCGATCGACACCACCGGCAGGGCGTACTGGAGCAGAAAGAACGCCGCCAGATCCAGCTTGCGGGAAGGGGCCAGCGGGCCTGCCACGAGGCTGGGCCAGTAGTCGAAGAAGCGTTGCAGGCCCCCCTCGGCCCACCGCTGCCGCTGCCGCCAGAGAGCAGGCAGGGTGCGCACCGCCTCCTCCTCCACCGGCGGATCCCAGAGCACGCCAATGCCGCAATCGCCCAGCAGCAGGCGGAAGCTCAGGTCGAGGTCGTCGGTGACGGTGGCTTCGTTGAAGCCGCCACAGGCTTCCAGGGCATCACGCCGCAGCAACTGGCCATTGCCACGCAGTTCGGGGACACCGCCGGAGGCCAGCCGTCCCTGCTGGATCACGGTGTCAAGGGCCATCTCCATCGCCTGGGCCTGGGTGAGCAGGTTGCGATCGGCTTCCACCACCGCCTTGCGCAGCTGCACCGCCGCCCAGCTGCCCGCTTCTGCGTAGGGAATCAGCCGCTGCAGCAGATCCCGCGGCATGCCGGCATCGGCATCCAGCACCAGCATCCAGCGGCCGCGCAGCTGGGGCAGCACGGCATTGAGCGCCCCCGACTTGCCGCCACCGGCATCGCGCGGACGGCGCAGCACCGTGAGCAGGGAGTGGCGGCTGCCGATCTCCTCCAGCAGCGCGGCTGTGCGGTCTTCGCTGCCGTCGTCCACCACCCAGAGACGCAGCTGGCCTTCGGGGTAGCTCAGCTGCGCCACCCGCTCCACCAGGCGCCCGATCACCGCCTCCTCGTCCCGCGCCGCCACCACCACATCAACGTCGGGCCAGTGGTCCAAGGCCTCGGGGAGGGCCACCGGCGGCTGGGGTTTCCAGAGCCGAAACAGCACGGTGCGGATCACATAGGCGCCCAGCAGCAAGGTGAGGCTGATCGCCGGCAGCAGGTTGCGGGGCGGCTCCACCCAGTGGGGCGCCGCGCCGGCACAACCGCACAGGAGCACGAACAGCGCCGCTTTGCCACGCCGAGGACGAGAGGCGGTCTTCGCAGCGGTCAGGCCTGGCATGAATGAACGCTCTCCGTGATGCCACGCCGCACGCGACAGGGTCCCGGTCGTGGCAGGGCTCGAACTGGGCCGAACTCTAAAGGCCCTGACCGAGCGCCTCCAGCGGCTGGAGCTTGGTCCCCGGGTAGTACCGACTCAGCAGCTGTGGCAGGGTCCAGCCACGACCGGCCAGATCGATCGCACCCGCCTGAGAGAGGCCGGCGCCATGGCCGAAGCCGCCGCCGTTGAAGCGCCAGCGGCCGGCTCCCTCCGCTCTCAGCTCAAACAGGGTGCTGGGCAGCTGCCGGAAGGTGCGGCGGATGGCATCGCGGCGCAGCACCTGGCGACCTTCGCTCCCCTCGATGGCCAGCGCCATCACGCGGCCGCTCGGCCCCCGCTCCAGCACGCTGAGCTTCAAGGGGGTGCCTACCGGCAACCGGGCCGTGGTGAGGGCCTGCTGCACCTGAGCGGTCGTCAGCAGGCGCTGCCAGCGGAAGCGCGGGTGGTAGGCGCCATAGGCGGAACCGCCGTTGGCCAGCAGCGCCGGCAGCGACGACGACGCCAGGGGCACGGCAAACCGCGCGTTGAAAGCGGGTGGGCCATCCGGCGCCGCCTGCAGATAGGGCAGCGGCGAGCCGCTCCACACCTCCTCAAAGCCGGCGGCCATTCCCCCGTTGGTGGCGTGATAGACGGCATGGATGGGCTCTCCCTGCCAGGTGAGCACCTGGCCCCGGGTGGCCTGGATCGCAGACCGGACCGCCGCCCCCGCCTGCCGCGGATCGGCGTAGACCTGGCACTGGGTGTCAGCGCAGAGGTGGTAGCCATCGGTGGCATAGCGGTGCTTGTTGCGCAGCGACCAGGTGCGGGCCAGCACCGCCTGGGCGGCAAGGGCGGCCGGCGGTGATCCAGCGCCGATCTCATGGGGCACCACCCCCAGCAGGTAGCGCTCCAGCGGCACCTCCTCGATCAGAGTCCAACCGCCGTAGGCGTTGCTCGCCAGGCGGAACGGCCCCTGGAACACACCGCCCTCCCAGCGCAGCCCTCCCGGCGCCGTGATCCGCAGCGGACCTTTCAATGCCGCACCAGCAGCTCCCGGCTCCCCGGACGTCAGCACCAGCCGTTGGCTGAACCGCTGCTCCACCTGCCGCGCCTGCAGGCCGGCCGGAGCCTGGGTGGCGGCAGGCGCCCATACCTCCCATTCGGCGGGATGAGCGATCACCGGAGCCACGCCGAGCTCCCGCCAGGCCGTCGCCGCCTGTTCCGCACTCTCGAAGCTGGCGAACGGGCCCAGCACGGTGCGGGCGAGCTGGAACAGCTCCGCCAGGGGCTCCTCCTGCCAGCGCAGGCGAACGCTGGACCCCGAGAGCCGCTGGCCGTCGGCGTCGGTGACCACCAGCTCACCCGCCGCCGCCTGGAGCACCAGTGGAGCGGCCTTGGCCACCCCGCCAGGAGCAGGGCCCAGGCGTGGGCCGAGCGACACCCACAACACGGGCTGGGCGGGCTGCACCGGCGGCGGCGCACTGGTGGGCCAGTGCAGGGGCAGAGGGGCCGGGAGGGGGTCGAGAGCGGGGACAGCGCGGCAGCCGGGTGCCGCCAGCAGGGTGAGCGCCAGCCCGAAGGCCACCGGCGCCAGGGCAGACCCGGGCTGCAGGGAGAGGGGGGCGGAAGGACGCAACAGCTGACGGAGCATGGGCAAAGCGGACGGGGGGAGTTGGCAGCCGGCACTACCAAGTCGTAGTTTGGTTGTTTGTGAAGTCGCGCAGGACATGCCGAAGCTCAAGACCCGCAAAGCTGCCGCGAAGCGGTTCAAGCTGACCGGCAGCGGAAAATTCATGCGCAGGCATGCGTTCCGCAACCACCTGCTCGATCACAAGAGCCCCAAGCGCAAGCGTTTTCTGGGCACGATGGCGGTGGTCGACGAACGCGACGCCGACAACGTCAGCCGCATGCTTCCTTACGCCGGCTGACCTCTCGCCAGGTCGCCCACTCCTTTTCCTTTCCATTTCGCCCTGAGAACTCACCATGGCCCGCGTCAAGAGGGGCAACGTCGCCCGTAAACGCCGTAACAAGATCCTCCGCCTGGCCCGTGGCTTCCAGGGCAGCAACGGCAGCCTGTTCCGCACCGCCAACCAGCGGGTGATGAAGGCGCTGTGCAACGCCTACCGCGACCGTCGCCGCCGGAAGCGCGATTTCCGCCGTCTCTGGATCGCCCGCATCAACGCCGCCGCCCGCATGAACGGGCTGAGCTACAGCCGGCTGATGGGCGGCATGAAAAAAGCCGACATGCTGCTGAACCGCAAGATGCTGGCCCAGCTCGCCGTGGCTGATCCGGCCAGTTTCACCAGCGTGGTTTCGGCCGCTACGCGCTGATCACCACCGCACTGCGGGGAGGCCCGATGGACATTCTCCTGCCTCAGGCCTATCTGATCGGCCTGATCCTTCTGCTCGGCGGTGCAGCCGTGGTCATCGCCCTGCAGGTGATGCGGGTCCGCCGCGATGAAGCAGCGCTGGCCCGGCTGGAGGGGCAAACCAAGGGAGGGGACGGCAAGGATCCTGCCGTTCTCTACGAACTCGGCTCTGTGCAGCTGCGCAAGCGCCTCTACGCCCAGGCGGTGGACACCCTTCGCCTGGCCCAGAAGAAGAGTGGCGGCGAGCCCCCCGAGGCGCAGGCGCTGATTCAGAACGCGCTTGGCTTTTCCCTGGCGGCCCAGAGCAACTACGCCAGTGCCATCCGCCACTACAAGGCAGCTCTTCAGGCCAAACCCGATTACCCGGTAGCACTCAACAACCTGGGCTACGCCTTCGAGCGACAGGGCAAACCGGATGAGGCGCGGGACACCTATGCCAAGGCCCTGAGCCTCGATCCCACCAACAAAACAACCCTCAAGCGCCTGAAGCTGCTCGATCGTCGCTTTCCAGCTGAACTGAAAGCCCCGGCGACCAGCGGCCAGGGGATGGCAGCGGGCACTGGCGAGCCAGGCTCATCATCAGCTGGGTCCAGCAGCACAGGCAGCAAATCGTCCCCAAAACCCTCGCCCACCAACACACCGGTCTGACCACAGGGCGTCAGGCTCCAGGCTGATCCGCTTAAAGCGACAGCGGGAACCGAACACATGGCCTGGAGAGGGCCAGCCGCCCCTGAGGTTCGCTGTCTCAGGGGCGTTGGCTTGTCGTCACCACAGCCCTCGGACCGGCGCCACCTGGCCGGCTGGCCGGGAAGCGGGTGGGCTGAAACTCACGGGATCAAGCACCAGCCGACCGCCGGGATTGGTGAGCCGCGGTGCATTCCAGCCCATCAGCGAGAAGCCCTGCAGGCCGAGAAAATCACCGCCTGGTTCGAGGCCCAAGGTGAGGGTGTCGTTCAGGGGGATGAGCTCCAGCTGATCAGACTTGGCATTGAGGTTGCCCTGCACCGGCGAGGAGGTGCCGCCCACCGTGAGCGTGCCGCGAAGATCGATCATCTGGCCCATGGCCGTCACGGTGTCGAGGCGCAGCTCCACAGGGGTGGGGACGCCGCCGCCAAAGGCCTGGTAACTGCCGCGCCACTGCCGCGGCAACTGGGCGGCAAGCAGCACGGCCCGGCCTACCGGATCGAAGGTTTCCACCGGACCGGTCTCACTGAAGGAGGTGTCCAGCGGCGAGGCGGGCGGCAGGGTGAACGGCACAAAACTGCCCACCGGCACCGCACTGGCGGCGAGCAGCAGGGGGAGAACCGGTGTCATGGAACCAAGCGGGCTTGCGCGAAGGTTAGGAGGCGTGCGCTGTAACTTCTCCCCATGGTGCAGATTCCGGCTTCGGATCCGTCCGCCCTCGCCGACGACACGCTGGTGATCGGCGGTCGCCGCTTCCGCAGCCGCCTGATGACCGGCACGGGCAAATACCCCTCGCTAGCGGCGATGCAGGCCAGCCTGGCGGCCAGCCGCTGCGACATCGTCACCGTGGCGGTGCGGCGGGTGCAGGCGGCGGCGGCAGGCCATCAGGGCCTGATTGAGGCGATCGACTGGAGCACGATCTGGATGCTGCCCAACACCGCCGGCTGCGCCACCGCAGATGAGGCCGTGCGGGTGGCGCGGCTGGGCCGCGAGCTGGCCAAGCTCGCCGGACAGGAAGACAACACCTTCGTGAAGCTGGAGGTGATCCCCGACGGCCGCCACCTGCTGCCCGATCCATTCGGCACCCTCGAGGCGGCCGAGCGGCTCGTGAAGGAGGGTTTCACCGTGTTGCCCTATATCAACGCCGATCCGCTGCTCGCCCGTCGACTCGAGGAGGTGGGCTGCGCCACCGTGATGCCGCTGGGCTCTCCGATCGGCTCCGGCCAGGGCATTCGCAACGCCGCCAACATCGCCTTGATCATCGAGTCGGCGGGGGTGCCTGTGGTGGTGGATGCGGGGTTGGGCGTACCCAGCGAAGCGGCCCAGGCCATGGAGATGGGGGCTGACGCCCTGCTGATCAACAGCGCCATCGCCATGGCAGGCGATCCACCGGCCATGGCCTGGGCGATGGCTCGGGCCACGGAGGCGGGCCGGTGCGCCTGGAAGGCCGGGCGCCTGCCGCAGCGACCGGACGCCCAGGCCAGCTCACCCCAGTGGGGACGGGTCGGCAACACCGAGGCTCCGCGCCTGTGACGTTCCCTTTCGGCCTCGATGCCGGCGCCGAAGGACATCGTTAAGGTTCGCTTTCTGAATCGGGCCACCCCACCATGTCGGTCACCAAGGAGGACGGGGGCAGGCTCAACGCCTTTGCCAGAGAACCGCGGATGCAGGTGGTCGAAGCCGGCGGTGAACGCAGCCGCAGCACCACCGTCCTGCTGATCGCAGGTGGGCTGCTGGTGCTGGCCATGGTGGGCGTGGCGGTCGGCATCAGCTGACGCCACTGCTGCACGAGGGGGGCGGAATGCCTGTAGTAGCTTGCCCCAAGAGAGCAATCGCTCGTTCAGCAGGAGTTCAGACGTGAAGGTTCTCGTTCTCGGCGGCGACGGCTTCTGCGGCTGGCCCTGCGCTGTGAACCTGGCCGACGCCGGTCACGACGTCGTGATCGTCGACAACCTGAGCCGCCGCAAGATCGACATCGACCTTGGGGTCGAATCGCTCACTCCGATCGCCACGATCAACGACCGCCTGCGTGCCTGGGAGGAAACCGGAGGCCGGCCCATCCGTTTCGTGGCACTCGACATCGCCCAGCACTACGACCTGCTGCTGGGGCTGCTGCGCAGTGAGCGCCCCAGTGCCGTGGTGCACTTCGCCGAACAACGGGCCGCCCCTTATTCGATGAAGTCGAGCGCCACCAAGCGCTACACGGTCGACAACAACGTGAATGGCACGCACAATCTTCTTTGTGCAATTGTTGAAAGCGGTCTCGACATTCATATCGTTCACCTCGGAACGATGGGGGTGTACGGCTATGGATCCCACCGTGGCGCCACCATCCCCGAGGGCTATCTCACGGTGGAAGTTCCCCAGCCCGATGGCACCCGCTTCCAGGAGAAAATCCTTCACCCCACCGATCCAGGCAGCGTCTACCACATGACGAAAACGCTGGATCAGCTGTTGTTCTTCTACTACAACAAGAACGACGGCATCCGCGTCACCGACCTGCACCAAGGCATCGTCTGGGGCACCAACACCGACCTCACTGACAGGGATCCGCGCCTGGTCAACCGTTTCGACTACGACGGTGATTACGGCACCGTGCTCAATCGCTTCCTGATGCAGGCGGCGATCGGCTATCCGCTCACGGTGCATGGCACCGGCGGCCAGACCCGCGCCTTCATCCATATCCGCGATTCGGTGAAATGCGTGGAGTTGGCGATCGACAATCCCCCCGCCTCAGGGGAGAAGGTGCGCATCTACAACCAGATGACCGAAAGCCACAAGGTCAAGGATCTGGCCGAAAAGGTGGCGGCCGTCACCGGGGCCAAGCTCAACCATCTCCCCAACCCCCGCAAGGAGGCCATCGAAAACGACCTGATCGTCGACAACCGCTGCCTGATCGAGCTGGGGCTCAAGCCCACCACCCTCGACGACGGCCTACTGGGCGAAGTTGTGGATGTGGCACGCCGCTGGGCCGATCGCTGCGATCGCTCCCGCATTCCCTGCGTGTCCACATGGACCCACAGCCAGGCGGCCGCGCTCCAACCGGTGGTTTGAACGGACCGTCCGCAGGCACGCCGTCCACGTGAAGATCGCACTGTTCACCGAAACCTTCCTTCCCAAGGTCGACGGCATCGTCACGCGGCTCACCAAAACGGTGACCCACCTGGTGGATGCGGGCGACGAGGTGCTGCTGTTCTGCCCCGAAGGAGCCCCGGACACCTTCATGGGCGCACGGGTGATCGGCGTGCCGGCCCTGCCCCTGCCGCTCTACCCCGAGCTCAAGCTGGCGCTGCCGCGGCCCTTGGTGGCCGAGGCGCTTGACGCCTTCAAACCCGACCTGGTGCACGTGGTGAACCCGGCGGTGCTCGGTCTGGGCGGGATCTGGCTGGCGCGTACCCGGGGCGTGCCCCTGGTGGCCAGCTATCACACCCACCTGCCCAAGTACCTCGAGCACTACGGCATGGGCATGTTCGAACCGCTGCTGTGGGAGCTGCTAAAGGCGGCCCACAATCAGGCGGCCCTCAACCTCTGCACCTCCACAGCGATGGTGGAGGAACTCAGCCAGCACGGCATCCAGCACACCGCCTTGTGGCAGCGCGGAGTCGACACCGATCTGTTCCGACCGGAATGGCGCAATCAGACCATGCGCAGCAAACTCACCGGCGTGCACGGCGACAGCGACAGCCTGCTGCTGTACGTGGGCAGGCTCTCGGCGGAGAAGCAGATCGAGCGGATCCGGCCGGTGCTCGATGCCCTGCCCCAGGCCAGGCTGGCGCTGGTGGGTGATGGCCCACACCGCCAGCAGCTTGAGAAGGTGTTCGCCGGCAGCGCCACCACGTTCGTGGGCTACCTGGGCGGCGAGGATCTGGCCAGCGCCTATGCCAGCGCCGATGCCTTCCTGTTCCCCTCCTCCACCGAAACGCTTGGGCTGGTGCTGCTGGAGGCGATGGCGGCTGGTTGCCCGGTGGTGGGCGCCAACCGCGGCGGCATCCCCGACATCGTCACCGACGGAGTGAACGGCTGCCTCTACGATCCCGACAGCCCGGCCAGCCTCACCGCCGCCACCGAAAGGCTGCTGGCCAGCACCGAACGGCGCCAGGCCCTGCGGCTGGCAGCACGAGCAGAAGCAGAGCGCTGGGGCTGGGCGGGCGCCACCCAGCAACTGCGGCGCTTCTACAGCGAGGTGGTGCGCCCCCCTCTGCAACTGGTGGCCTGAAGCCCCCTGAAACCCCCCCGAAGCAGCTCGAAGCCATCCGATGTCAGCTTGCGGGCGGCTTCAGTTGCGCAGCTGGGGCAGGGTGTCACGGAACCAGGTGGTGAGCAGGGCCTTCACCATCGGTGCGGCAACGGTGCCGCCGTAGCCGCCACTGTTCTCGCCGAAGGCAATGATCACCAGGTTGGGCTTGCCCGCCGGCGCATAGCCGCCGAACCAGGCATGGTCTGGCCGGGGGGGATCCTCGGCGGTGCCTGTCTTGCCGGCCACGGCGGGCAGCGAAGGGTCGTTCAGCAGGGTGGCCGTGCCGCTGGTGACCGCATCGCGCAGGCCCTCCCGCAACACTTTCAAGGTGCTGGGTTTGAGGCCGATCCAGCGGCGCTCCACCGGCCGCTCCGCCAGGTGGGGCGTCACCAGCCAGCCGCCGTTGGCGATTGCCGCATACAGACGGGCCATCTGCAGCGGCGTCACGGTGACGGCCCCCTGGCCGATCGAGGAGGTGATCGTGTCCACCGAGGTCCACGGCTCATCGAGCACCTGGCGCTTCCAGGCGGGATCGCCCAGCAAGCCGGGGCTCTCCTCCCCCTTGAGTTCGACACCGGTGAGACTGCCGTAGCCCAGGCGGCGGGCCGCTCTGAACAGTTCATCGGGGCCGGTCTTGAGGCCCAGCCGGTAGAAGAAGCTGTTGCTGCTCACCGCCATGGCCAGGCGGAAACCGATGCTGCCGAAGCTGCCGTGATCCGCGTAGCACTGGCCGTCGTAGCAGAAGGAGCCTGAGGTGAGGATGGTGGAGGCGGGATTGAACAAGCCCGATTCCAGCCCCGCGATCGCGGTGATCACCTTGAAGGTGCTGGCGGGCGGGAACCCCCGCAGCGCCCGGTTGAGCATGGGGGCTTCCGGGCGGTTGAGCTCGTTCCACTGCGCTGTGGTGGGGCCCTCCGAGAAGATGTTGGGATCGAAGTTCGGGCGGCTGGCCATGGCCCGGATCGCGCCGGTCTGGGGATCCATCGCCACGATCGCCCCCTTGCTCACCCCGCTGAGGGCCTTCTCGGCCGCCTTCTGCAGCTCCAGATCGAGGGTGAGGCGCAGATCGTTGCCGGCCCGCGACGGCTTGTCGCCCAGCACCCGCTGCACCTGCCCATCGGCGTTCACCTCCAGCTGCTGTCCCCCCCACTCGCCGCGCAGGTGGTTCTCGTAGACGCGCTCCAGGCCGGTGCGACCGATACGGTCCTGCAGGCGGTAGCCCGTTTCAGACAGCTCCTTGTATTCCTCCTCCGTGATGCTGCTCGTGTAGCCGAGCACGTGGGCGCCGAGCCGTCCGTGCGGGTAGGCGCGCAGCACGTCGACATCCACATCAGCCCCTTTGAGCGACTCGGCCTGCTCGCGAAAACGCAACACCTGCTCGGTGCTGAGGGGGCCCGCCAGTTCAATGCGGAAGCCGTCCACGGCTCTGCCGTCCTTGCGTTTGGCATCGAGCTGCGCCGGGTCGAGCGCCAGCAGCGCAGCCAACTGCACCCGCAGCGACGGCCAGGCTGCGTCATCGACAAGCCGGGGCTGGATGTAGAGGTTGTAGGTGAGTCGGCTGCTGGCCAGCACCTGGCCGTTGCGATCAAGCAGACGGCCGCGCATCGGATGGCGCGGCAGCAGGCGAATGCGGTTCTGATCCGCCAGCAGCTTGTTCTCTGCCCCCTGCGCGAGCTGCAGCCACACGAGCCGGGCGCCCATCGCCCCCAGCACCAGCACGATCAGCCCGAGCAGCCAGGCCGGCTGGTGCCGCATGCCCGCGTGGCGGGCCTGTCCATGCAGATGCCCAGCGGCCATGGGCGTCAGGCCTCCAGGCGGTGCTGGAGCAGCGCCAGGCGCTCGGAGATCCGGGCCAGGGTGGTCTGCAGCGCCTCCCGCTCCCGCTGCGGGTCTGCGGCCTCTGAGAATCCGGTGGCGGCCGGATCGCCCGCCTGCGGCGACCAGGGCGGTGGCGGGGCCACATCGTGCACCTCCACCTTCATCACGGGATTGCCCAGACCGGGCTGGATCTGATCAAGGCTCTGGCGCACGGCCCGCGCCGCTGGATCGCCTTCCTGCTTCAGCTGGGCGAGCGGGTCGGGCGAAGCGGTGAACGCTTCCACCACCTCACGCGGGCCCCCCTTGCGCGCCCGCTCGACCACCGCCATACCTACCGGCAGTACCTCCTGCATCAGCGCGAGCCGAAGGGAATCGAGAGGATCAGCCATGCCGAAGCAACCGAGGCAGCACCACCCGCGCAGGCGAGCGGCTTTGCCCCCAGTTTGACGCCCTCCGGAGGTGGCAGGGACTCAGGGCAGCCGCTGCACGCCGGGATCGACGATCATCTGGCGGCAGAACTCGCGCGAGCCCACCATCCAACCGGCCCCCACTGCCAGCACCAGCACCGCGGTGAACGGCAGCACGGCCTGTCGGGTGACGTCCAGCCCTGCCCACTCTCCCCAGCTGCGCAGCAGCCGCTCCCGATCGAAGCGGCGGCGCTCCTGCCGCTCCAACGTCTGCCGGCGGCGCAATGACTTCTCCACCCAGCGCTCGAAGGAGCGTTTCTTGGTCACCGCCATCTTGCGCTCCACCTCCAGCAGGTGGCCGGCGCTGAGCTCGGGGTTGAAGGTGCTGATCAGTTCCAGGGTCTTGAGGAACATCTCCACGGCGCCATCCTTGATCTGCGCCTCCTGCTCGGGGATCTCCTCCCACAGCACCTCGGGGTAGAAGCGGCCCCGGTTGGCGAGAATCTGCTCCTCCTGCAGCTGACCGGGTTCGCGCAACCAGCGGTCGGTGTTGGCATCGAAGCGCCGCCAATACAGAAAGGGATTGAGGTAGATCACCTTTCCGGCCAGCTGGATGCTGTCCTGCTGGAGGCGGCGCTGCAGCTGCGGGTCCTGCTCGAGGGCGACAGTCAAGAGAGGAAGGCCGGGCCCCGATGGTATCGAAGCTGTCCCGGGCGGGCCAGACCAGACCCAGACCAGACAAGAGAACGCCGCCGGCGGCGCCTTCAGCCGGCTGTCACTCCCACTCGATCGTGCCGGGGGGCTTGCTGGTGATGTCGTACACCACCCGGTTCACGCCCCGCACCTCATTGACGATGCGGTTGGAGATCTTCTCCAGCAGGTCGTAGGGCAAGCGCGACCAATCGGCGGTCATGCCGTCTTCGCTGGACACGCAACGGAGCACGATCGGATAGGCGTAGGTGCGCTTGTCGCCCATCACACCAACGCTGCGCACCGGCAGCAGCACCGCAAACGCCTGCCAGATGTCGTGGTAGAGCCCTGCATCCCGCACCTCCTCGCGCACCACCAGATCGGCATCGCGCAGGATGTTGAGGTTCTCGGCCGTGACCTCGCCCAGGATGCGGATCGCCAGGCCAGGCCCCGGGAAAGGATGGCGGCGCACGATCTCTTCGGGCAGGCCGAGGCTGCGGCCCACCTTGCGCACCTCATCTTTGAACAGACGCCGAAGCGGCTCCACCAGCTTGAACTGCAGATCCTTGGGTAGGCCACCCACGTTGTGGTGGCTCTTGATTTTCACAGCCACCCGTTCGCCGGTCTTGGGATCCACGCCGGTGCCGGCCGATTCGATCACATCGGGATAGAGGGTGCCCTGGGCGAGGTAATCGAAGGGGCCGAGTCGCTTGCTCTCCTCCTCAAACACACGGATGAACTCGGCACCGATGATTTTGCGCTTCTCTTCCGGATCGATGATGCCCTTGAGCTTGGCGATGAAACGATCACGGGCATTGATATATTCCACGCGAATATGAAACTGGCGATCGAAGAACTCCATCAGGAATTCAGGCTCCCCTTTGCGCATGAAGCCCTGGTCGATGAACATGCAGGTGAGCTGGTCCCCGATCGCCCTGTGCAGCAGAAAGGCGAGGCTGGAGGAATCCACGCCACCGGAGAGGGCGAGCAGTACCCGTTTGCTGCCGACACGGGCCTGAACATCGGCCACGGCTTCTTCAATGAAGGCGCTGGTGGTCCAATCTGGCTCGCAGCCGCAGATGTGATAAACGAAGTTCCGGATCATCACCATGCCACCGGTGGAGTGCACCACTTCGGGATGGAACTGCACGCCATAAAGATGGCGCCGATGATCCGCCACTGCCGCTTCCGGCGTGTTCCTGGTATGGGCCAGCCGCGCGAATCCAGGCGGCAGAGTCTCCACCGAATCGCCATGGCTCATCCACATCGTGGAGCCGTTTTCCACGTTGGTGAGCAGATCGGTGGGATCGTCCACCTGAAGCGGTGCCTTGCCGTATTCTCCGCGGCCCGCCGCCACCACGCTGCCGCCCAGCTGCTGCACCATCAGCTGCATGCCGTAGCAGACCCCGAGCACCGGAATGCCCAGATCCCAGAGGCCCGGATCGCACACAGGCGCCCCTTCGGCATACACCGAGCTGGGGCCACCGCTGAGGATGATGCCTTTGGGGGCCAGCTCGCGCAGCTCATCGGCGCTGGTGGCGTAGCCCATCACCAGGGAATACACCTCGGTTTCCCGCACACGGCGCGCGATCAGCTCCGAATACTGGGATCCGAAATCGAGGATCACGATCGCCGGGTGGCGCTGGCTCTCCGGCTGTTCCAGCGACTGTGAAGCTTGAGACATACGACCGGAACGCTTCTTGATCGGCGGCTGGCCGGATGCGTTGCCCCCGGAGCAAGGCCCCGCATGGGCCGCCAGGCCTGAGGGACTCACCCTAGAGGGTGCCGGAATGCCTCCAGCAACTCCTGGCCTTGAGGTCCGCACACACGCAGCTGGCGCCGGCGGTCGAACAGCGCGGCCCCCACGCACATGGGGAAACTGCCGTAGCGGGCCAGATAGGCCATGCTGCGTTGCTCAATGGCCGCGGCGATGCGCCGCTCCAGCCGCTGGGCCAGGGCAGGGTCCACGGCCACCAGTTCGCTCAGCGCTGCCTCCACGGTGGCGGCACCATGCAGGCGGCCGAGGGCCTCACCGCTGAGACCTTCAAGGGCCGCCAGGGCGGTGAGCACCTCGGCGCGGCCATCGGCGAGATGGTGATGGGTGTGGAAGATCCCACCGGCCAGCTTGATCAACTTGCCGTGGTAGCCGAACAGCAGCAGGCGGCGCACTCCCGCTTCCGCCGCCGCCACCAGCACCGGCCCCAGCCAGTTGCCGACCTTGAGCAGCAGCCCGGCGGGGAGCCCCAGGCTGGGCGCCAGATCGAGGCCGTTTTCGCCGATCACAAGCACGAGATCACCGTTGAAGCCGGCCGTGGCGGTGCGCGCCGCAAGGGCCGCCAGGCAGGCCTGCAGTTGATCGGGAGCGGCGCTGTGCTGCACCTCCGCCTGGGTGCCGATCAGCGCCAGTCCGTCGACCACGCCGAAGGCCGCGTTGCTGGTGCGCAGCGCCAGGGCCCGGCCCTCAGGCAGCACGAGCCGCAGGCACACCGCCCGGCCGGCACCGACCAAGGGCCGCAGGTTCGTCTCCAGCAGGGCACGGGCATAGGCGGAGGCGCACAGGTCGCCCGTCGCGCCATGCACCCCCACCCCTTCGCCGGCCTCCAGCACGAAGCACGAGCCGCCGGCCGGCGGCGGCTGGATCCAGCAGGCCACCACCCACACCGCCAGGCCACGGGTGAGATCCAGGCCGGCGCCGGGGTCGCAGCGACTGATGCCAAGAGCTCGGCCTGGCCCGATCGGAGCCGCCGCTTCCACCGGCACCTGCCGCAGCCCGGGCGGCTCGAGCAACTCCAGTGTCTGCAGCCCCTCGAAGGCAGCCGCAGGGCCAGCTTCCGCCCGCTGGAGCGCCTGCACGGCGGCACACGCCGCCGCCGTCACCCACACCGGCAGGGTGTAGCCGGGTGAAGCGTTCACCATCCGTTTTTTAAGGTGGTTGATTGTGCCGCTGCGCCCCCGCGTTTCCACTCCCCATGCAGGACAAGCTCACCCTGATGATTCCCGGTCCCACACCGGTGCCGGAGACCGTCCTGCTGGCGATGAGCCGCCACCCGATCGGCCATCGCAGCGCCGATTTCCAGGCGATCGTGAAGCGCACCACCGCGCAGCTCAAGTGGCTGCATCAGACCAGCAGCGATGTGCTGGTGCTCGCCGGCAGCGGCACGGCGGCGATGGAGGCGGGGATCATCAACATCCTCAGCCGCGGCGACAAGGTGATCTGCGGCGACAACGGCAAGTTCGGTGAGCGCTGGGTCAAGGTGGCGAAGGCCTACGGGCTGGATGTGCAGGTGATCAAGGCCGAATGGGGCCAGCCTCTGGATCCGGACGCCTTCCGTGTGGCGCTGGAGGCGGATACAGACAAAGCGATCCGTGCGGTGATCCTCACCCACTCGGAAACCTCGACGGGCGTGATCAACGACCTGGAAACGATCGCCCGGCACGTGCATGCCCACGGCCAGGCCTTGATTGTGGCCGACTGTGTCACCAGCCTGGGGGCCTGCAACGTGCCCATGGACGCCTGGGGCCTCGACGTGGTGGGCTCGGGCTCCCAGAAGGGCTACATGATGCCGCCCGGTCTGGGCTTCGTGGGCATGAGCGAGCGGGCCTGGCAGGCACAGCAGCGCTCCGACCTGCCCAAGTTCTATCTGAACCTCGGCGCCTATCGAAAAGCGGCCGCCCAGGACAGCAATCCGTTCACCCCTCCGGTGAACCTCTACTTCGCGCTCGAGGCCGCCCTCGACATGATGCAGAGCGAAGGCCTGGAAGCGATCTTCACCCGGCATGAACGCCACCGGCGCGCGGTGAGCGCGGCCATGAAGGCGATCGGCCTGCCGCTGTACGCGGCGGAGGGCCACGGCAGCCCCTCGATCACCGCCGTGGCACCCAGCGGCATCGATGCCGAAGTGCTGCGCAAGAAAGTGAAGGCCCGCTACGACATCCTGCTGGCCGGCGGCCAGGACCACCTGAAGGGCTCGGTGTTCCGCATCGGCCACCTCGGCTTCGTCTGCGATCGGGATGTGCTCACGGCGGTGGCGGCGATCGAAGCCACCCTGCAGGAGATGGGCATGGCCACAGCCACCGTGGGAGCCGGCATGGCAGCCGCTGCCACCGAGCTGGCCCGCTGAGGCGCAGCGCGCGGGGCGGTCTTCCAGGAGGCCGCCTTCCGGCACCTTGCTACATTGCAGGAATGCGGGTGTAATTCAGTGGTAGAATGTCAGCTTCCCAAGCTGAACGTCGCCGGTTCGAATCCGGTCACCCGCTTGAAAGATTTTCAATTTGAATTGGTTTTGAGCTGCTTTAGCACTTAACTGCTGAAGCAGCTTCAGCTCCAAGCACATCGCCCAATGATCGGGCATTGAAGTGAAGCATGTGCAGCGAATGAATCGAACCCCTGGCTGATCGGAAGCCACCCAACCGCCTGGCAGCACTTGGATTGAGGCTCTCAAGCACTCTCTGCCTTCCCCCCTAACGACCTGCAGGGTGCCCGTCTGCTGATCAGGACTGGTTCCTCACATCTGCCGGTCCTATCCAGCATCGCCGGAACGCTTGTGGCATCTGCCGGATCTGATAACGCTGCGCAGGGGCGGTGCGGCATTGACCCTTGCGCGGCAGACCGTGAGGCCGTCACACCAGGCAGGCAGCGCCAGGGCGTTGGCTCAACACCTGCCTGGGGAAGGCCAGGCCGGATGATGCCGTGATCGGCAGGGTGCCCGCTGACCCAGGCGGGGGTGCAGGCTCAGGCGCGGGGTTTGATCAGTTGCAACACCTGGGGGCCAAGGCCACCCACACGACGCTCGCAGTCGAGGAGCAGCAGAATGCAGCGCGCAGATTCAGCCAGATCGCCCTCTTGGGCTGCCGCCTTGGCAGCAGACTCATGGCGGCTGATCTCTTGAAGGAGGGCAGAACGCTGCTCGTGCGAAACTGCTTTCACCGCCATGCTTTTAGCGACGACTGTCAAAACCGGAGATCATGAATAGCGCAAGTGTATGGGGTTTCCAGCAGAGCTGCCTGAGTTCTTGCCGCAGCGAAAAGTAACAGCTTTGCCGACCGCCATACGGCTGGGCCTGCCGCCAAACGCTCATGTTCCAGGCTCTTCTCCCTCGTCGACAAGATCGGCAATCTGCGATCTCAGGGCTTCCACGCGAGACTGATCACCCCGGCTCACCGCCACAGCAAGGGCGAATTCAAGCTTTTCGCGTTGGTGCCCCCGCTCCACATAAGCGGAAGGGGGTGTGCAGGAAGGGAACGTGCGGGAGGCGGAGGTTCCGGTGGCGTTCAGCCCAGCCGACCCGAGGGGCCGTGGCAGGGGGCAAGCGGGATAGGTGAAAGCCATGTTCGCTTTCTTTTCATTCTGCCACCCCTGGCCAGTGCATCGAGAGAAGGTGAGCTATGCGGCGTCCCGGTAGCTCTGCGGCTCGGGTGCCGATGACAGGAACACTTCGGCCACCGGCTCCGCCTGGGGACCTGGCTCATCAAGCAGCTGCCGGCAGTCCTGAAGCAGCGCTTCCACGTGGTCGAGGGCATCGAGCTGAGCCTGGTCTGGCGACTCAGGCCGCTGGATCGCCGTTTCAAGGGCGCCAAGCCGCTGTTCCAGCTTCACAAGCCGATGGGAAAGGGCGGCCACCGTCTGGGCAAGATCCTCGGCGGTTCGCGTGATCCGGAAAGACACCGATTCGGTCGTCATCGCAGGCAAAGTCGGTAACGCCGATGACAACACACATCCCCGGCGGGCTCAAGTCGTCTTTCAGACTGAGGGATCCCACCAGCGGATCTTCTTCATGGCTGCACCAGCGACTTTGGTGCTCTATCTGCTGTGCGGGACGGCCGGGGGCCTACTGGCTCTGCGTACCGGAATTCCTGCCGCCCCTTTGGCCGGCGCGCTGCTTGGAGCGGCCGTGGCGAGCATGAGCGGGCGCCTCGAAGTGGCCCAATGGCCCACCGGAACCCGCACCCTGCTGGAGATCGGCATCGGCACGGTGATCGGCACTGGGCTCACGAGTGCCGCGCTGGCGGAGCTGCGTGTGTTGTGGCGGCCGGCGATCCTGATCACCGTGGCCCTGGTGGCCACCGGCCTTGTGGTGGGGTTGTGGTCGAGCCGTTTGCTGGGCGTGGATCCGGTCATCACCCTGCTGGGCGCAGCACCGGGGGGCATCAGCGGCATGAGCCTGGTGGGAGCGCAGTTCGGTGTAGGGGCGGCCGTGGCGGCCCTGCATGCCGTGCGGTTGATCACCGTGCTGCTGGTGCTGCCTGTGATCGTGCGCCTGGTGCTCGGCAGCACGGGCGGTTCGTCATCGGGCTGAGCCCGGCCCTGGCCATAACCGCCACAGAGGCCCCTCGACAGCCGAAGCACGGCCGATACGTTGGGCCCAGCAGCCTCGGGCCCGCCTCCACCCTTCCATGCAGCACCCCACTGTTCGCCGCGCCACTGTTCACCAAAACACTGTTCGCCAAGACATTGTTCGGGCCGGCACTCTGCAAACCAGCGCCGCCGAGTCCGGCCTTGCTCCAGCCGGTGCTCTGCGAGCCAGCTCCTTTCGCCGCATCCGCTCCGCCCTCACAGCAGGTCTGTTCACGCTGGCTGGTTCCCTGCTGACGGCCGGGGCGATCCCACAGCCCGCCTTGAGCCAGGCCACCACAGCGCTGCCTGCCGATCAAGGCAGCAAGGGCGCGCAGGTGTACTGCTTCATGCGCAAGGCGGGCAACAACCACGAGGTGAGCTGGACGGCGGCCTATGCCCTGATCCGGCGGCAATCCGCGAGCCTGTTCAAGACATCTCCGCAGCACGGCGCCGTGATGATCACCGAGGCGGTGGTCAACAACCCGGACGCCTTCCCCGATTGCGGCCAGTACCTGGGCGCGCTGTTCGGCAGCGAGAACCCTGCCCCTGCGGCTCCTGCCGTCACCTCCAGCGGGCCGGTGCCGATCCAAGGGGGCATGACCCGCGAGGAGCGCTACAACAATTGAAGGTGTTGCACTGCACTTGAGCAGGAACCGGCTGCAGGGGATCCGCCTGCTCACCACGGTCGCCCTGGCCGGCTTGGCTTTGATCGGCTGTGCGGCGGCTCCGCCGCCGGAGCTGGGCGACGCGCCAGCCAACGACGACTGCCTGCGTGAGGTGAAACTGGCGGAATTGCCGGCGGCGCTGCAGCGCTGTGACGCATCGGTGCAGGCCTTCCCCACCGATCCCCGCCCCTTGAGCGAGCGCTCCGTGCTGCACAGCCTGGGTGGCGATCAGGAGGCCGCCTGCACGGACATCGAACGGGCCGCCCAGCTGCTGCGGCAACAGGGCAACCAAGCGGAGGACTCCCAGCTGGCCATCGACATCCGCATCCGGCTGGAGGGCTGCCAGGAGAAGGCACCGCTGCCTGGCTCCTGAGCAGGGGTCAGCACCATGATCACCAGCGCTCGATCAGCTGCCGCACCATCGCCGGCAGCGCCTGGCGCCGCAGAGCCGTCTGACGGCCTTCCAGCAGCAGCGTGATGCGCTCGGCCTTGCTGGCGATGATCCCGTCCACGAGCTGATCGGCCACGCCCAGCTGCAGCCAATGGCTGGTGAGCGGTCCGGCCATGCCGATGCGGTGGCAGCGGTCCTCCGCCTGCTCCGCGTCCCCCGGCGTCCAGGGGCGCTCCAACAGCACCACATGGGCGGCCCTGTGCAGCGTGAAGCCCAAGCCACCAGCCCCGAAAGTGGCCACCAGGCAGGGCGTCGCCCCGGCCTGGAAGCGATCCACCTGTGCCTGGCGCTCCAACGCCTTCAGCCGACCCGTGAGCAGCGCCCCACCCAGGCGGGCCTGCAGCTGTTCGGCACTGGCCACGAAGGCGGTGAACAGCACCACGGCCTCCCCCTGGCGCAGAAGGGCCTCCACCAGCTGGATGGCGGCAGGCAGCTTGTGCTGGGCACCGATCCGGCGCAGGGCGGTGAGCATGGCGAGGGGCTCGGCGTCGCGGCGCACCTCACCCCTGGCGGCCCGGCAGCGATAGTCGTCCAGCCTGGCGGCCAGTTCCTGCTCGAACGCCATCGCCTGGGACTCCCCGAGCGCCACCGGGAGCATGCGGCGGCACTTTGGAGGCAGATCGAGGCAATCCTGCTTGCGGCGGTGGAGCACGAGCGGCCTTGTCAGCCGCTGGAGTTCATCGAGCCGCTCGGCTCCGACCGCCTGCCACTGGCGCCGTCCACCCCGTTCGCTCCAGTGCCCCTGACAGAACCGCTCCTCGTAGGCGTGCCGGTCTTGGGCGAGGGGATGGCCGATTGCCGCCAGCAGCGGAAACAGCTGAACCGGGCGGCCGTTCTTCATCGGGGTGCCGGTGAGCAACCAGATCGCCCGCAGCCGCGGATGTCTGGCCAGCCGCAGCAGGGCCTGGGTGCGCGCCGCCTGGATGTTCTGGGCGAAATGGGCCTCATCCACGATCAACACCGTGGCGGCCGGCGGCAACGAGCGCGGCAGGGCCGCCCAGCTGATCAGCTCCAGATCAAGGGCGAGGGAGAGGCCCTCCTGCCGCCAGTGGGGATGGAGGGCGGTTGGAGCCACCACGGCGATGCGGCAATCCGCCGCCCGGACCATGGCCCGGGCCGCCACCAACGCCGTGAGCGTCTTGCCGAGGCCCATGGCGTGGGCCAGCAGGGCACCGCGACGAGCCAGCAGCCAACGCGCCGCCAGCCGCTGATGGGCGAACAGACGGCGCCCATCGGCCAGAGGCTGATCCAGGGCTGCCTGGGCCACGAGGGTGCGGTGAGGCGGCAGGGGCGGCAGGGGCTGCTCCAGCCATTCCATCCACTGCGCCAGCTCCGGATCGATCCGGAAGCGCTGGCCAAGCAGCTGGCGTAAGGCCAGCGAGGCCTCGAGCGGAAAGGCCCAGCAACCACGCCGCGCCTGCCACTGGCCTCGGGGCCGCACGGCGCGCAACTGGGCCTGAGTGACGGGATCAAAGGGGGAGACCACCTCAATCTGTCCCGATGGGCCGAGACGCAGCAGACAGGTGGCGGCGGAAACCGTGCGGGGTCCGAGGGAGCGGCTGACCGAGGGAGAGCTGCTGACGGCGGGAGAGCGGCTGGCGACGGGGGCGCTGCAAGCGGGCCGAAGACAAATTTAGTCGAATCGGGGCGACGGGCAACCGTTGGCGCTGAAGGCCGAAAAAAGCAATCCTCGACACATTGACATCTCTTGAGGTGGGGGCAAACTCTCCGCAACTGAGCCATCAGGATGCACGCGAGAGATGCGGTGTTCCTTGAAGATCTCTGCCCCAAACTTCGCGTCAGGCGCTGGCGTCAATCTCTCCACAAACACACTGACAATCGTTGTATTTACTGCGGCAATCGCTCCGAATCCATTGATCATCTGATGCCCCGCTGCCGTGGTGGCCTGAGCGTGACAGCGAACTGCGTGCCGGCCTGTCTGGCCTGCAACGGCCACAAAAGCGATGCCGATCCCTTCGATTGGTACCGGCGTCAGCGCTTCTACGACCCGCGGCGGGCCATGGCGATCCGTGCCTGGATGGATGGGGATCTACGCCTGGCGGTGCGGCTGCTCCAGTGGGCCAACCCGGAGCCCAGCTCCAGCCCGCCGCTCCATGCCGGAGCCACTCCAGCGGGGACGGACTGGGCCTTTCAGGCGGCCTGAGCGCGCCTCGCCGGTTCACCAGACCCGGCAGGCCACCGGGCCGTTGTGGCGGACGCAGATCCCCTCTTCCCGCTCCGGGGCTTCCGGGGCGAGCACGGAGACGACCAGCACCAGGCTGAGGGCGAGCACGGCCGGAGCCCAGGCCAGAGCGGTGTTCCAGTTGGCCGTGCGGGCAGAGGGAAGCGCGGCGGGGCGCTGACTCCGGGCCACGAAGGGGCCGGCGGGCACCCTGCGGGAGCTAGAGAGAGAGGAGGCGGTCATCAACGAAAGCCATGAATGTGATACAGGTGTACTCATGACGGTCGGTGATGTCAATGGCCGGCCGGCCAGCGTGCTGGTGCTGGGAGGTGGCTACAGCGGACTGCGGTTCGCCCAGGCCCTCACCGAACACGCGCTGCCGGTAGCGGTCACCTCCCGCCGCCAGCCGGCCCAGTCGGAGGCGCTCACCCCCTGGGGATCCGCTGGTAGCGCGCTGCCGCTGCGCTGGCTGAGCTTTGACCCCGACAACGGCGCGTTGCCCGATGCCGAGGCGCTCGACGGCATCACCCATGTGCTGGTTACGATCCCGCCCGACGGGCAGGGAAAGGATCCGGTGCTCGAACATCTGGCCCCGCTGCTGGCCCAGCTGCCGCTGCAGTGGATCGGCTACCTCTCCACCACCGGCGTCTACGGCGACCATGGCGGTCGCTGGGTGGACGAGACCACTCCTCCCGCGCCAGGGGCGTCGCGCAGTCGCGCCCGGCTGGCCTGTGAGCAGGCGTGGGATTGCAGTGGCCTGCCGGTGCAGATCTTTCGCCTGCCGGCGATCTACGGGCCCGGTCGCTGCCCCTTCCAGAACCTGCTGCAGGGCACCAGCAGGCTCGTGCACAAGCCGGGCCAGGTGTTCAGCCGCGTCCATGTCGACGACATTGTGGGAGCGCTGATCCACTGCATCGGCCTGCCGCCCCAGCGGCGCCCGCGGATCGTCAACCTCTCCGACGACCGCCCCTGCCCCTCAACGGAAAGCCTGGGCTACGCCGCCCATCTGCTCGACTGCAAACTGCCGACCGTGGAGCGGTTTGAGGACATCTGCGGTGGCATGAGCCCGATTGCACTCAGCTTCTGGGTGGAAAATCGCCGCGCCAGCAACCATCGGCTCTGCCATGACCTGGGCTACACCTTGCGCTACCCCAGCTACCGCGAGGGTTTTCGCGAGGCCCTCGCCGAAGAGCGCCGGACGGCCGCGCGCGGCAACGGCGACCAGGCCGCATGAGCCCACGTCTCCGGCCGACTCCGCCGGGCCCGTTCAGCGGCGGGTGAACACCCGTTCGATGCTTTGGCTGTCGGCGGGGGAGGCGTCAGCGCCGGGCTCGGGGCAAACTCCGGCCGCATCCGGTTGAAGGTTCTTGAGGGTGGGGAGCTTCGTGTCCTGCATGAAGCGGCAGCCATCCACGGTGACCCAGCCCCGCTCCAGACCGACGGCTGTTCCGACCACCGCCAATCCGATCAGAAACCACCGAAACATGTCGTCACTCTCCCATCAGCGCGAGACTAAGCCCGCTGCCATTGCCGTCTCCCTCGGTGACCCGGCGGGCATCGGCGCGGAAGTGGCTCTCAAGGCTCTGGCCCTGCTCGGCGATCGGCAAGCGGAGGTGGTGCTGGTGGGTTGCCGCCGCTGGCTGGAAGACACCCACCGGCGCTTGGAGCCGCTGAGCAGCGTTCCCCTGGCCGACCCCGGCGGCCTGGAGGTGCTGGACCTGCCGCTGGAGGTAGCGCCACAGCCCGGCCAGGGTTCAGCGGCCAGTGGTGCCGCCAGCTTCGCCTGGCTCACCGCCGCCACCGCGCTGGTGACCAGCGGCCGCTGCCGCGCCATCACCACAGCGCCGATCGCGAAGCACGCCTGGCATGCAGCGGGCCATCACTACCCCGGCCAGACCGAACGGCTGGCGGAACTGGCCGGCGGCATGGAGGCCTCGATGCTGTTCACAGCCCGCTCCCCTCTGACCGCCTGGCGTCTGAACACGCTGCTGGCCACCACACACATCCCGCTGGCGGCCATGCCGCGCTGTCTGGATGGGGCGCTGGTGGAGCGCAAGCTCGACGTTCTGCTGGCTTTCTGCCAGCGGTTCAAGCCCTATCCGCGGCTGTCAGTGGCGGGCCTGAACCCCCATGCCGGCGAAGCAGGCCAGCTCGGGAAGGAGGAGGTCGAGTGGCTGGTGCCGGCACTGGACCGCTGGCGGCGACGCCATCCGGACGTGGAGCTGGTGGGGCCGGTGCCGCCCGACACCTGCTGGCTGGGTGCCGCCGCCGCCTGGCGTGGTGACGGTGAGGGATCGGACGGCTATCTGGCTCTGTATCACGATCAGGGCCTGATTCCGGTGAAGCTGCTCGCCTTCGATGCGGCCGTGAATGTGACCCTGGGGCTGCCTTTCCTACGCACCTCCCCCGATCACGGCACCGCCTTCGACATCGCCGGACTTGGCATCGCCCGCGCCGACAGCATGGTGGCGGCGCTCACCGCCGCCTGGGACCTGGGCTGATCGGCAGCGGAGCGGGGCTGCTGGACACCAGCGCGGATCAGCCGGGCTTGACGCGCATCAGCACCTGGCCGAACTCCACCGGGGTGCCGTTCTCCACCAGGATTTCCACCACCTGGCCGGTCATTTCCGCCTCCAGCTCATTCATCAGCTTCATCGCTTCGAGGATGCAGACGGTCTGGCCGACCGAAATGACACTGCCGAGCTCCACGAAGGGGGGATCTCCCGGTGAAGCTGCCCGGTAGAAGGTGCCCACCATCGGTGCGGTGACCTCCACCAGATCGGCCCGCAGGGCGGCGGCGGCAGGCGGCGCGCTGGAGGGCTGGGGGGCGACTGGGGCTGGCGCAGCCTGCGCGGGGGCTGCCATCGCCACCGGGGCGTAGGCGGCAGGCGCAGGAACGGGGTTGGGGGCCGGCAGGTTGCGGCGCACCTCAAGACGAAAATCCTCCCCCTCCAGCTTCAACTCCTGGATGTCGCTGCCTTCAAGGAAGGTGAGCAGGGCGTGGAGCTGGTTGTTGTCGAGTTGCATGGCGCTTCAGGACTCCCGACCCAGGTAGCTGTCGGTGCGGGTATCGATCTTGATCTTTTCACCGATCGAGATGAACAGCGGCACCATCACCTGGGCGCCCGTTTCCACGATCGCCGGCTTGGTGCCGCCGGTAGCGGTGTCACCCTTGACGCCGGGGTCGGTCTGGGTGACTTCCAGCACCACGGAGTTGGGCAGCTCCACCTCAAGTGGGGACCCATTCCACGACACCACATTGACCTCCATGCCCTCCTTGAGGTACTTGCGCCCATCGCCGATCTGGTTGGCGGTAAGGCGGGTTTCCTCGTAGCTGCCCATGTCCATAAACACGTAGTCGTCGCCTTCCATGTAGGTGTGCTGAAGGGTGGACTTCTCCAGCAGGGCCTGGGGAACGGTTTCGCCGGCGCGGAAGGTTTTCTCCACCACGCTGCCGCTCTGCACACCTTTGAGCTTGGTGCGCACGAACGCGGAACCTTTACCGGGCTTTACATGCAGAAACTCGACGACCCTCCAGACCTGACCATCCAGCTCGATCGTGGTGCCTGTACGAAAGTCGTTGCTGGAGATCATTCCGAGGGAACGGGTCAGCGGGATTGTACGGCTGCCCTTCGGCCCCTCCCCGCCGTGCGGCTGCAGCGACAGCGCCGGATGGAACGGGACCGGCCGGCTGTGCCAAAGTCCGGAAAACGGCAGACGGACAGATGCGGAGGACCCGGGTCGGTGGTTTGTGGGCCCTGCTCCTGGCCGTGGTGCTCTGCGCAGCGACAGGGCTGACGGCGGCCCGGCCCGCCGCTGCAGCCCTACCCCCGGGCAATGCCGTCACCGATCCCGCTGCCCTGCTGCGGGATGCGCTGCCGATCGAAGCCACCGATCTGCAGGATCTCCAGCACCGGCTCGAAAGCACCAGCGACGACCTGCGCGCCAAGCGCTGGAGCGCCCTGACCAATGTGGTGCGCCGCTCCCAGTCGCTGCTGGGCACCCGTCGTGTGGGTCTGCTCGACAGCTTCGACCCGGCGGACCGCGACAAGGCGGAAGCCCTGCTCGAACAGTTGCAAGGATCCCTCCAGGACATGGCGACAGCAGCTGAGCGCCAGGACCGGGAGGCCTTCCTGGATGCCCGGCGCGAGGCACTCAGCCGGATCGGCGCCGCCGAGGCGGAGCTGGTGGGTCCGTTCCCGTTCACGATTCCTGCCGCCTTCGACAACCTGCCGCGGCTGCTGGGCCGGGCCACCGTCAGGCTCACCACCACCAAGGGCGATCTCACCGCCGTTGTGGACGGCTACAACGCGCCGCTCACCGCAGGGGCCTTCGTGGACCTGGTGCAGCGCGGCTTCTATGACGATCTTCCCTTCATTCGGGCAGAAGACTTCTACGTGCTGCAGACCGGCGATCCCGCCGGCCCCGCAGACGGTTTCGTGGATCCCAAGACCCACAGCAACCGCCCGGTGCCTCTGGAAATCAAGGTGCCCGGCCAAACGGCCCCCTTCTACAACCAGACCTTCGAAGACCTGGGCCTGTTCAAGGCCACCCCGACCCTGCCCTTCGCCACCAAGGGCACCTTGGGCTGGGCCCATTCCGATGAAGCCCTCGACGACGGCTCCTCCCAGTTCTTCCTCTTCCTGTTCGAAGCCGAGCTGACCCCCGCTGGGCTGAACCTGATCGATGGGCGCTATGCCGCCTTCGGCTACGTCACCGACGGCTTTGATGTGCTTGAAGAACTCACCGCCGATGACGGCATCGTCAAGGCCACGGTGCTGGAGGGGGCCGAGAACCTGCGGCCCCATGCCTGAGCCACCGGCCGCCTGCGGCGAGGCCCTCACGCTCGGCGATCTGGGCGAATGGCGACTGCTCGAGCGTCTGCGGACCTTCGCGCCGCCGGGCCAGTTCGATGACGATGCCGCCCTGATCGAGGAGCGCGCTGGCGGGGTGCTGGTGGTCAATACCGATGTGCTGGTGGAGGGGGTGCACTTCAGCGACGCCACCATGGGCCCTGGCGATCTGGGCTGGCGTGCCGCCGCCGCCAACCTGTCGGATCTGGCCGCCATGGGCTGCCGTGAGGTGGTGGGGCTCACCGTGGGCCTGGTGGCCCCACCCCGCACCCCCTGGGCCTGGGTGGAAGGGGTGTACGGCGGCCTGACCGCGGCGCTGGCCACCACCGGCGCGCCGCTGCTCGGGGGCGACTGCAGCAGCGGCAGCGAGCGCCTGCTGGCGGTGACGGCCCTGGGCCGGCTGGGCCCGCAGGGGCCGATCCGGCGGCAGGACGGCCGTGCCGGTGACGTGCTGGTGTGCAGTGGTCTCCACGGGCTCAGCCGCCTGGGCCTGGCGCTGCTGCTGGAGCAGCCGCTGCACGGGCTCATGACCGGCAGCATCGCCGCCACCGACCTGCCTGAAGACGTGCGGCGGCGGGCGATCGCAGCACACCGGCGCCCTCAGGCGCGTCTTGATGTGGTGGCGGCTCTGGAGCAAAGCCAGCCCCCGGGCGAGCCCTGGCGGGTGGGCGGCACCGACAGCAGCGATGGGCTCGCGGCGGCACTCACTGCCATCGCCCGCACCAGCGGCTGCGATGCGCTGCTGGATCACTCAGCCCTGCCGATCGATCCGGCCATGGCGCCGTTGCGGGAGGCCACCGACTGGTGCCTCGGCGGCGGAGAAGACTTCGAGCTGGTGCTGGCCCTGCCGGAGCGGTGGGCCCAGCGCCTGCAGGCCTGCCTGCCGGGGGTGCGCTACCTCGGCCGGCTAGTGACAGGCACAGGCCAGCTGCTCTGGCAGGGAACAGAGGAGCCACTGCAGGGCCCCGCCGGGTTCAGGCACTTCGGCTGAAGCGTGCCGGAGCACGTGGCTGGGCAAACCAGCGTTGCGGCTGCCGCACCAAAAAGGGCCTCCCTGCGACCCCCCCCCTCAGGAGAGGCCGTGCAGGAAGACCCGATTCAGTTGGCAATACGGCCCGATTCGGAAGAAGGGCGATCCGGGCGAACGAGGAACGGGAGGGTCAGACCCAGTTGCGGGCCACCACTTCGGCCAGATCAACAACGCGTTGGCTGTAGCCCCACTCGTTGTCGTACCAGGAGATCACCTTCACCATGTTGTCGCCCATCACCAGGGTGAGGTCAGCGTCCACGATCGTGGATTCATCAGTGCCGGCATGGTCGGAGGACACCAGCGGCAGATCGGAATACTTGATGATTCCCTTCATGCCGTTCCGTGACGATTCCTCAAGCACCGCATTCACTTCTTCGCGCGTTGTTCCGCGGCTCACCTCCAGAACCAGGTCGACCACCGACACGTTCGGGGTGGGCACCCGCAGGGCGATGCCGTTGAGCTTTCCTTTCATCGGGGGATACACCAGAGCCACAGCTTTGGCAGCGCCGGTGGAGGTGGGAACGATGTTGATGGCAGCAGCGCGGGCCCGGCGCAGATCACGGTGGCTGGCATCGAGGATGCGCTGGTCACCGGTGTAGCTGTGGGTGGTGGTCATCGTGCCTTTGACGATGCCGAAGGCCTGATCGAGCACCTTGACGATCGGGGCCATGCAGTTGGTGGTGCAACTGGCATTGCTGATGATGTCGAAGCCGTCGTGGGTGTATTGATCGGCATTCACACCCACCACGAAGGTGCCGATGCCATCACCTTTACCGGGAGCGGTGATCAGCACTTTGCGAGCACCGGCCTGAATGTGCTTGCCTGCCCCTTCCTTATCGATGAACACGCCGGTGGCTTCGATCACCAGATCCACACCCCATTCCTTCCAAGGAAGATTCAGGGGGTTGCGGTCGGAGAAGCACTTGATGGTGCGTCCATTGACGATCAGGGCGTCATCGGTGTGGCTCACCTTGGCGTCCCGGATCTTGCCGAGCATGGAGTCGTACTGAAGCAGGTGTGCGTTAGTGCGCGGATCGGAGGTGTCGTTGAGGCCGACAATTTCGATGCCGGTGTTCTCGCCGCGGCTCAGCCAGCAACGCATGAAGTTGCGACCAATCCGGCCAAATCCATTGATCGCAACACGCAAAGCCATGGCAACAGCGGGCAAACCCGCTAACAAGGGAGGTTTTGGCTGCCGATCATACAGAAATGGCGCCCCTGGCCCCACGGGAGCCATGCCGGGTGCCACAAGGTGTCTCAGCAGGGACAAGCGGGGATCCTGCCGCTTAAGTTTCGGTTCATCCTGGAGACGCCGTTGGGACTGCTGGTCGATCGCGGGCAGCCTTTGCACTTCATCGGTGTCGGCGGGATCGGCATGTCCGCCCTGGCCGAGATCCTGGTGGAGCGGGGCTTTTCCGTCAGCGGCTCCGACCCCCGCGACAACAGCGTGCTGCAGGCCCTGCGCCGCCGGGGTGTGCGGGTGTTTCAGGAGCAGAGCGCCGCCACCATCGAGGCGATCCGCACCACAGCCGCGGCCGATCCGCAGATCGTGGTGAGCTCCGCCGTTCCCCAGAGCAATCCCGAGCTGGTCGAAGCCCGCCGCGTGGGTCTGTCAGTGGTGCACCGCTCCGATGTGCTGGCGGCCCTGATCAACAGCCAGGACGCGATCGCGATCGCCGGCAGCCACGGCAAGACCACCACCAGCACCATGGTCGCCACCCTGCTGGCCGCCACCGCGAACGACCCCACGGCCGTGATCGGCGGCATCGTTCCAGGCTTCGGCAGCAACGCCCGGGTGGGCAACGGCAGGCTGCTGGTGGCGGAAGCCGACGAATCCGACGGTTCGCTCGTCAAGTTTCAGCCCAGCCTGGGGGTGATCACCAACCTCGAACTCGACCACACCGACCATTACGCCGACCTGGAGGCCCTGATCGGCACCCTGCAGCAATTCGCCTCCGGCTGCGGCCGGCTGCTGACCAACCGGGACTGCCCGGTGCTGCACCAGCATTTCCAGCCCAGCGCCTGCTGGTCGATCGAGAGCGCGGACGGAGCCGACTTCGCCTCCATCGCTGTGGCAGAAGAGGGGGACGGCACCCTGGCCGCCTTCTACGAGCAGGGCACAGAGGTGGGGCAGTTCCGGCTGCCTCTGCCCGGGCGTCACAACCTCAGCAACGCCACCGGCGCCCTGGCCGCCTGCCGGCTGGAAGGGGTGCCGTTCGAAGCGCTCAGCCAGGCCATTCCCTCCCTGAGCGCCCCCGGCCGCCGCTTCGATTTCCGCGGCAGCTGGCAGGGGCGTCTGGTGGTCGACGACTACGCCCACCATCCCAGCGAAGTGAATGCCACCCTGACCATGGCGCGGCTGATGGTGAGCACCGGCCGCAGCCCGCTGCCGGCGGTGCCGCGGCGGGTGGTGGCGGTGTTCCAGCCCCATCGCTACAGCCGCACGGCGGAATTCGGCGAAGCGTTTGCCCAGGCCCTCGGCCAGGCCGATGCTGTGCTGCTGGCGCCCTTGTATGCCGCCGGCGAAGCGCCACTCCCCGGGGTGTCGAGCGGATCGCTGGCGGAGCGCATCGCCGCGCTGCACCCTGCCCTTGAGGTGCGTGTGGCAGCCGACATGCAGCACCTTGCCCAGGACGTGGCGACGCTGAGCCAGGACGGTGACCTGGTGCTGGCGATGGGGGCCGGGGACGTCAACGGGCTGTGGGACCGGCTCAAGGCCCTGCCCGGAGCCGCTGTCGTCACACCCCTGGCTGCCTGAGGGATGGCGGGCGGCGAACCACCGGCCAACCTGAGCGCCCAGCTGCCGCTCGCCGCTCACACCACCTGGAAGGTGGGCGGCCCCGCCGAATGGTTCGGGGAACCCTCCAGTGAGGAAGAGCTGCAGGCCATGGCCCGCTGGGCCTGGGAGCGCGGTCTGCCCTGGCGCCTGATCGGCGCGGGCTCCAATCTGCTGATCAGCGACAGCGGCCTGGCGGGCCTGACCCTCTGCTCACGCCGCCTCCAGGGCAGCCAGCTGGACGCCAGCACGGGCCTGGTGGAAGCCAGAGCGGGGGAGCCGATTCCCACCCTGGCGCGCCGGGCGGCCCGGGCGGGCCTGAGCGGGCTGGAATGGGCCGTGGGCATCCCGGGCACCGTGGGGGGTGCTGTGGCGATGAACGCCGGTGCACAGGGAGGCTGCACGGCAGAAGTGCTGCGCGACGTCACCGTGGTGGCGCCGGATTCGGGCAGCGTTCCCTTCATCCTGCCGGCGTCGAGCCTGGAGTTCGCCTACCGCCACAGCCGCCTGCAGGAGGAGCCGCTGCTGGTGCTCTCGGCCCGGTTCCAGCTGAGCGCCGGCCATGATCCGCGTGCGATCGACCGGCGCACCAGCGCCAATCTGCAGAGCCGCACCGGAACGCAGCCTTACCACCTGCCCAGCTGCGGCAGCGTGTTCCGCAACCCGGAACCGCTCAAGGCGGGCCGGCTGATCGAGGAACTCGGCCTCAAGGGATGCACGGTGGGCGGCGCCATGGTGTCGCCCATGCACGCCAACTTCATCGTCAACACGGGGGAGGCCACCGCCGCGCAGATCAACCGCCTGATCGAACGGGTGCAGGAGCGGGTGCGTCAGGCCCATGGCCTGGAACTCCACCCGGAAGTGAAGCGCCTGGGCAGCTTCGATCGGGCAACGATGTCCGATTGAACAGGGTGTCGGCGGGGGGCAAGCCGTTCCAGAGGTGCTGCTGAACGACCGTGGCGGCCCACGTACGCTGTGGCCCCACGACATCGTCCCCATGGCAGGCTTCGGTCTTCCCAACTTCGGCCAGCTCACCGAAGCGTTCCGCAAGGCGCAGCAGATCCAGCAGGACGCCCAGAAACTGCAGGACGAACTGGATGCCATGGAGTTGGAGGGCACCAGTGAGGACGGCCGCGCCAGCGTGTGGCTCTCGGGCAATCAACAGCCCCTGCGGGTCAGGCTGGCTCCTGAACTGGTGGCCTGCGGCGCCGAAGCCACCGAAGCCGCCGCCCTCGAAGCGCTGCGGGCCGCCTACGAAAAATCCACCGCGACCATGAAGGAGCGGATGGAAGAGCTCACTGGTGGGCTCAATCTGACGGGGATGGGGGGCTGAGCCCTTCCTGCTGGCTCTGCCGCAGCCGGCGGCGAGAGGGCTGGCGCTGCCGGCGATCCAGCCGCACCTCGGTTCGCTGTGCCTGAACATCCGGCTCCTGCGTACGGCGCGCTGTCCCTGAGCCACCGGCCGCCAACAACTCCTCCAAGGCCTGCAGGTAGTGGGGGTAACGGTCCCAGTCGGTGCCGACGCAGCAACCGGGATCGCCGCGGTGCAAGCAGTTGCGGTACCGGCACGCACCCGAGCGCAGCGCCTCTCGCATTTCAGGAAACAACGCGGCCAGCCGGGTGGGATCGAGCGGCAGATCCGGCCGGTTGAATCCCGGCGTATCGGCGAGCAGGGCCTCGGATCCCAGCGCGAACAGCTCCACGTGCCGCGTTGTATGGCGGCCACGCTGCAACCGCCCGGACACTGCAGCCACCCGCAGCTGAAGCGCTGGAATCAGGGCGTTCAGCAGGCTGCTCTTGCCCACGCCGGAAGGGCCGCACAGCACGGTGATACCCGGTTTCACCAACCGCTGCCGCAACAGCTCGAGCCCCTCACCTGTGGCCACGCTCAGGCCGATCGGGTCATACCCCCAGCCCTTCAGGCGAACCAGCCACGCCTCCAGGGCGGGGCGGGACACCAGGTCAACCTTGCTGAGCACCAGCTCCACCTGCAGGTCGGTGGCCTCTGCCGCCAGGAGAAAGCGGGTGATCTGGACGGGATCCGGCTCCGGCTGCGCCAGCGCCACCACCACCAGCAACCGGCTGCAGTTGGCCACGGCGGGCCGCTCCAGCCGGCTGCCGCGAGGAAACAGGCGGCTCACCGCAGCGCGGCCGGCGGCCCAGTCGATTCCATCGAGGCTCACCTGATCCCCGACATGGACCTGCTGGCCGCTCTTGCCCAGCCGGGTGCGCCGCACGCACAGCAGTTCGAGCTGATGGTCAGGGCCGGCCCGATCGAGCCAAACCCTGCAGAAATTGGCCTGCAGAGCCACGACCCGGCCGGTGACCGGCTCCTGCTCCACGCTCAGGCCCCGTCGCGGCAGATCAGCAGACGCGCCCCGGCGCCATCGATGGGCTTCATGCGCAGCACCTCATGCCCCTCTTCGCGGATGCCCTCGCTCACCAGTAACTCAGGGGCGCCTGCGTCAAGATCGACCTGAAGCCAGGCACCGGGCGGCAGCTTTTCAAGCGCCAGCCTCGTGCGCACGAAGTTGACGGGGCAAGGTGTGCCGCGCAGGTCAAGGCACTGGGCCGGCGCGGGAGCAGTGGAGGCATCAGCGGGCTTCATGGTGATTGGCAGGCGGCGGCCCTCACCCGAACAGTCCCCCGAAAAGGCCGCTCTTGTGCGGGTGTTCCTTGCCGGAATGGTGACCGGCGAGCTGATCGAGCAAATCCCGCTCGTGGCTGGAGAGCTTGGTGGGAATATGCACCTTCACGGTGACGTGATGGTTCCCCCTGGCAACGGGATTCCCCAGCCGCGGCACCCCTTTGTTGTTGAGCGTGAGCGTGGCACCGGGCTGGGTGCCAGCAGGAATCTCTAGGGTTTCAGGACCATCAACGGTGTCGACTTCGATCTTGTCGCCGAGGATCGCCTGGAGATAGCTGATCGTGACATCCGATTGGATGTGGATGCCTTCACGGCGCAGGTGGTCGTGGGCCTGAACGAACAGGTAGACGTAAAGGTCACCGGCCGGACCGCCCCGCTGGCCCGCGTTGCCCTCGCCCGTCACCCGTAGCCGGGTGCCTGAATCGACGCCGGCTGGAATGGTGATGCGCAGCTTCTTGCGCACCTGCTGCACCCCCTGGCCGCCGCAATCGCCGCAGGGATCGGCGATCACTTGGCCGGTGCCTTCGCAGGTGGGGCATGGCGCCACCTGCGTGAAACTGCCGAATGGGGTGCGGGTGGCACGGCGCACCTGGCCGGATCCGGAGCAGGTGCCGCAGGTGGTGGGCCCGCTGCCCCGCTTGGCGCCGCTGCCCTCGCAGGTGGCGCAGGTTTCCAGGTGGCGGATCTGGACATCGCGCTCCTGCCCGAACACGGCCTCGCTGAAACCGATCGTGAGATCAAGGCGCAGGTCATCGCCTTGGCGCGGGCCACGGCGGCGTGGGCCACTGGCACCGCCGGCCCCTCCGAAACCGCTGAAGAAGGTCTCGAACAGGTCGGCGAAGCCGCCCATATCCGTCATGTCGGGGCCGCCGCTGGCACCGGACACACCCGCTTCACCAAACTGGTCGTAGCGGGCGCGGGTCTGGGGGTCGCTCAGAACCTCATAGGCGCGCCCGATCTCCTTGAAGCGCTCCTCGGCGCCGGGATCCTTGTTGATGTCCGGGTGGAACTGCCGCGCCAGCCGGCGGTAGGAACGTTTGAGGGTGTCGGCGTCGGCATCACGGCTGACACCCAGAAGGTCGTAGTAATCGGCCATCAACTCGGATCCGCGCCGGCCATGGGTTCAGTGTCCCCGTGCGGGGCGTTGGCGGCGTTGGGTCCACCGGCAGGACCGGGGCCCATCGACACCTTCACGAGAGCATGACGGATCACCCGGCCTTCCAGCTGGTAACCGCGCTGCAGTTCGGCGATCACCACGTCCTCCATCACCTCGTCGCTTGGCTCCCGCAGCACGGCTTCGTGCAGGTTGGGGTCGAACGGCTCCCCCTCCACGCGCATCGGCGAGACGCCCAGATTCTTGAACACATCGACCAGCTGTTTGTAGAGCCCCTGGTAGCTGCGATGCACGTCCTGGGCTTCGGGGTTCTGGGGGTCCAGCTGCTGGCGCGCCCGGTCGAAATTGTCGACCACCGGCAGGATCTCCGCGAGCGTGGAGCAGGTGATCTTCAGGCGCAGCTCGTCCTGATCGCGGCTCTGGCGCTTGCGGAAGTTATCGAAGTCGGCGGCGATGCGCATGTATTGGCTGCGCACGCCCTCGTGCTCGGCCTGGAGGCTGCTGAGCGTCGCCTCCAGTTCCTGAATCCGCTGCTCGGGACCACCGGCCTCCGAACCGATGGCATCGGCCTGGGCGGAGGCGTCGGCCGAGGCCGCGGAGGCTTCAAGCTGCGTGATCAATTCATTCGCCTCGCTGGCAAGACCCTCGACGTTGGCCTCCGTGGAGGCCGCTTGAGGTGCCTCCGCAGGGGCCTCAGAATCCTGGGAGAAGGAAGAGGCTTCGCCACTCATGCCGGCTGGATCGCAGATCTGACACCAACATGTTGGAGGGTGACGCGTGCCTCCCACAAGCGGCGGAAGCCCGCACCTCGGCATCCGTCACTCACCAGGTGCGCCATGATCGCGGCAAACAAGCAGCCCTTCAGCGGGGATCTGGTCTAGAAAGGGGCCTTGGGTGCGTGAAATCTCAGCCCCACATAGGCATTTCCCCCTAGAGCCGCTTCCTGCCATGACCCTTTCGGCAACCCGTCCGGTGCCGGATGCCATCACCCCCACCCAGCAGCGCTTGGAGGTGGAGTTGTTGCTTGGGGAACGTGTGCTCCGTCCGCAGGAGCTGGAGCAGGCGGATCCAAAAGCGTTTGAGGCCTGCCCTTCGATCGGCAGTGAGAAGTGGCGCGGCTTGGCGAGCTTGCCGATTCGGCGCATCGGGAACCGGCTCGTGTTGGCCGTGCCCACCTTCTGGGGATCGGACCAGCGTCACGAGCTGATGGAGACGATCGCTGGCGACGGATTGGAACCCGATTTGCGTCTTGCTCTAAAGGGCGAAATCGAGGTTGTGCTCAAGGCGAGGCTTGAGGAGCTAGGTGCTGCTGTCGCTCGTGATGGTGACGGCTCAGGTGATTCCTTGCCGAACCCCGAAGAGGCGCAGCAGGAGGCCCGTGTGGAGCGGGTCTCCTTGCTGGAGAACTTGAGCCTCGAACGGCAGCTCGACGAAGCGCCAGCCGAAGACGATGCCTATATGAATCTTGATGAGGGCATTGCCGCCTCGAGTGCTTCGCCGGTGGTGAGTCTTGTGAATCGGATTCTGATCAAGGCGATCGAGAGTGACTCCAGCGATGTGCACGTTGAACCTCAGGAAGATGGCCTGCAGATCCGCTTCCGGCAAGACGGCGTGCTGCAACCTCTGGAACTCCTGCCAAGAAGCCTCATCCCTGCAATCACCTCACGGCTGAAGATCATGGCCGATCTGGACATCTCCGAACGGAGGATGCCGCAGGACGGCCGCATTCGACGGGTTTATAACGGGCGGACAATTGAACTGAGAGTAAGCACCCTGCCCAGCCGCTGGGGTGAAAAGGTGGTGATGCGGCTGCTGGACAGCTCCGCCACAAAGCTTGGTCTTGACAAGCTGATCAGCTCTCCAGCGATCCTCAATCTGGTGCGCACGCTGGGGTCACGCCCCTTCGGGATGATCCTGGTTACCGGACCAACCGGATCCGGTAAATCCACCACGCTTTACTCCCTGCTGTCGGAGCGTAACGTCCCGGGTATCAACATCTCCACAGTTGAAGACCCGATTGAATATATGCTCAAGGGCATCACCCAGACCCAGGTGAACCGCGACAAGGGCTACGACTTCAGCAATGCCCTGCGGGCCTTCATGCGGCAGGACCCCGACGTTCTGCTGGTAGGGGAAACCCGCGACGGAGAAACGGCCAAGACTGCGATTGAGGCCGCCTTGACCGGACACCTCGTGCTCACCACCCTCCATTGCAACGATGCCCCCAGTGCGATCGCCCGCCTCAACGAAATGGGCGTGGAGCCCTTTCTGATCAGTGCCTCCCTGTTGGGAATCGTGTCGCAACGTTTGCTGCGGCATGTTTGCACGAAGTGCCGGGTGAGCTATCACCCCGGCCCTGAAGAGCTCGGCCACTTTGGCCTCCTATCCAGCCCTGATACAAAGGTCACCTTCTACAAAGCCTTTCGGCCTGAACCTGATGCCACCCACGTCTGCAGCACCTGCCAGGGAAGGGGCTACAAAGGCCGCATCGGCGTTTACGAGGTGCTCCAGCTCAATGAAACCATCGCTTCAGCGGTGGCTCAGGGGGCGAGCACCGATGTGATCCGCAAGCTGGCCCTGGAAGCTGGGATGAAAACCCTGCTCGGCTACGGCCTGGATCTGGTGCGGGAGGGGCACACCACACTGGAGGAGGTGGAGCGCATGCTGCTCACCGACACGGAGCTTGAATCGGAACGCCGTGCCAGAGCCCTCACCACCTTGAGCTGCAGCGGCTGCGGGGCCGGGCTCAAGGATGAATGGCTGGAATGCCCCTACTGCCTGACAGAGAGGGCCTGACCCTTGATGCTCTCCCTCAAGCCGTGCAGAATTGCGCAACGTCACGAAGCTTGCTCAACGCCGCGAAGCCCATGGAACTCGTGATTGAAGATTTCATGCGCGAGCTGGTGGAAGCACGGGGCAGTGACTTGCACCTGGCCGCCGGACAACGTCCCTATGGACGGTTCAACGGCGAACTGCGACCGATGCATGAAGAAATTCTCACGGAAGAAACGTGCAACCGGCTGATCTTCTCGATCCTGAACAATGCCCAGAGGAAACATCTGGAGCAAACCTGGGAACTTGATTGCTCCTATGCGCTACGAGGTCTGGCCCGTTTTCGTGTGAATGTCTACAGCCAACGTGGCACCTACGCGGCCTGCCTACGAGCACTCAGCAGCAAGATACCCACCCCTGAGGACCTCCGCCTGCCCGAGGTGGTTGTGGATATTACGGACAGGCCCTCAGGGCTCGTGCTTGTGACGGGACCTACCGGATCCGGCAAAAGCACCACCCTGGCCAGCCTCCTGGATCACATCAATCGCACCAAGGCCTTGCATGTGATCACGATTGAAGATCCCATTGAGTTTACCTATCGAAACAATCTCAGCCTGGTGCATCAGCGCCAGCTGAACGACGACACCAAGAGCTTCAGCAACGCCCTACGTGCCGCCCTGCGAGAAGACCCTGATGTGATTCTGGTTGGTGAGATGCGCGACCTGGAAACGATCCAGCTGGCGATCACGGCCGCAGAAACCGGCCATCTGGTTTTTGCCACCCTGCATACGAGCTCCGCCGCTCAAACAGTCGATCGGATGGTGGATGTGTTTCCCGCCAACCAGCAGACTCAGGTCCGCGCGCAGCTCAGCGGCAGTCTTGCTGCCATCTTTGCGCAGACTCTGTGCAAGCGATTGAATCCTGACCAGCACTCCTGGGGCCGAGTGATGGCGCAAGAAATCATGATCAACACCCCAGCCATCGCCAATCTGATTCGGGAGGGAAAAACGGCACAGGTTTACTCCCAGATTCAGACCGGGGCTCAACTGAGCATGCAGACCATGGAAAAAGCCCTCAGCGAGCTTGTCATGCACGGAGAGATCAGCCTAGAAGAAGCCCGCTCAAAATCCGTCAAACCAGAGGAGCTCAACCGCCTGCTCAGCACCCTTTCCTAATCGTTCCCGAATGGCCTCGTTTCTCGCCACTTACACCACCAGCCGAGGGCACACCAAGGAGCTTCGCGTCAGCGCAGTGGATCTGGCAACCGCACGGCGTGACCTGAGAAAGCGCGGCATCCTCCCGACCACCCTCCAGGCTGTGGGCAGTTCCAGCCCATCTCCACTCGCAAAGGCAAAGAGTCGATCAACACCAACAGTCCAGTTCATCGCCACCTATAGCGGTAGAGATGGTAAGCCCAAGAAACTAAAACTGGCCGCAGTCGATATTACAGCAGCGCGCAGTGAGTTGAGGCGTCGCGGGATCACAACAACCAAGCTTGTCCAGGATTTCGCAAGAGCGGCTAGCCAGGGAGGCGAGAAACAGCAGGACGGCAGCTTGCTGAACAAGGAAATCAACCTAGGGCCGCTGTTTGAACAGTCACCCGGAGTCAAGGACAAGGCCCTGTTCGCTAGCAAGCTCGCGGCCTTGGTGGATTCCGGCGTTCCGATTGTGCGCAGCCTGACTCTGCTCGCTGCTCAGCAGAAGAATCCAATCTTCAAGCGCGCTCTACAGGCCATCAGTGTCGAAGTCAGTCAGGGTGAAACCTTGGGCAGCTCCATGCGCAAATGGCCAAAGGTGTTCGATCGTTTGAGCATTGCCTTGATCGAAGCGGGTGAGGTCGGGGGTGTGCTTGATGAATCACTGAAGCGATTGTCACTCTTGCTTGAGCAGACCTCCAGACTCCAGAACCAGGTGAAGGGGGCCCTGGGATACCCAGTTGCGGTGCTGGTGATCGCTATAGCTGTTTTTCTGGGGATGACTATCTTCCTAATCCCAACATTTGCCGGCATCTTCGATCAGCTGGGTGCCGATTTACCGCCATTCACCCAATTCATGGTGGACCTCAGCGCTTTACTACGCTCGCCTTTCTCGATTTACATGACGGGAATCATCATTCTTGCTGTCATCCTTTTTAGTAAATACTACACAACTCCGCTAGGTAGACGGCAAGTAGATGCAGCCATTCTGAAGATTCCCCTGTTTGGTGATCTCATCCAAAAAACGTCAACGGCGCAATTTTGCCGCACCTTCAGCTCTCTCAGCCGTGCCGGAGTTCCCATCCTCCAGTCACTTGAAATCGTGCGCGACACCGTGGGGAACAGCATTCTCTCTGACGCTATTGACAATTGCCGCGGGGAGCTTCAGAACGGCGTCCTGCTGAGTACAGCCCTCTCACGCAAGCGCGTCTTCCCCGAAATGGCGTTGAGCATGCTGGTGGTCGGAGAAGAAACTGGTGAGATGGATTCCATGCTCGCCAAAGTAGCTGACTTCTATGAAGATGAGGTTTCAGCTGCCGTAAAAGCGCTCACCTCCCTACTAGAGCCCGCCATGATCGTGCTCGTTGGCATCATCGTGGCTTCGATTCTGCTGGCCATGTATCTGCCAATGTTCTCCATTTTTGAAAAGATCAGATAGATCATTACAAGAAGAATATCGGCTATTTGCCATAGGGTAGGCAAGCTGATTGCAGCCTCTCTCAATGTTTCTCATTCAGAAGAAGTAGCCCTGGCTAGGAACGCTGGATGATCAACGCCTAGTTCGCAGCTGTCGCAAGCTTCGCCTGCTGGGCGATCGCCTGTCCCGCCAGCCAACCGGATGTCCAGCAGTGCTGGAAGTTGAAACCGCCGGTCACCCCATCCACATCCAGCAGTTCGCCGGCAAGGAACAGGCCTGGCTGCTTACGGCTCTCCATCGTGGCCAGGTTCACCTCGCCCAGGGCCACTCCGCCTGCGGTGACGAACTCTTCACCGAACGGGCCCCGGCCACTGACCGCATACCGACTGGCCCGCAGCCCCTCCAGCAGCCGGCGCTGGTCAGCCTTGCCGAAATCGGCCCAGCGCTTCTGCCCGTCCACCCCATGCCGCTCGAGCAGATGCAGCCACAGGCGCCGGCTCAACTCCGGCCAGGGCCTGCAGGCCGCCAGCTGCCGGCGGGGCTGGTCCCGGCGGCAGGCCGCCAGCAGCGCCTCCACATCCGCGGCGGAGCGGCCTCCGCACCAGTTCACCATCAAGCTGGCCTGGTAGCGATGGTCCTTGAGGGCACGGGCCGCAAAGGCGGTGAGGCGCAGGGTGGCAGGGCCGCTGAGCCCCCAGTGGGTGAGCAGCACGATGCCGCTCTGGCGAAAGCGTTCCCCTCCCTGCACGTCCAGCTCCAGTTCCACCGGATCCATCACCACGCCACTGAGCGCCGCCAGGGGATTGGCCTCCAGCGCGAGGGTGAACAGCGAGGGCACCGGGGGCACCAATTGATGGCCAAGCCCGGCGGCCAGCTGCCGCCCGCTGGGGTGGCCGCCGGTGGCCAGCAGCAACCTCTGGCACCGCAAGGGCTGCTCGCGGTGGCGCACCTGCAGGGCGAAGCCGCCCGCCGCTGAAGCCGCAGCCCCCCGCAGCGCGGCGCCACGCCAGACCGTGACACCGGCCGCCGCCGCCGCCGTTTCCAGGGTTCTGACCACGGAGCTGGAACGGTTGCTGCGGGGAAACAGCCGCCCATCGGGCTCCTCCACCAGCTCAAGGCCATGGTCTGAGAACCAGCGCAGCGTGTCGCCGGTGGCAAAGCGGCTGAAGGGCCCCAGCAGCGCCCGCGCCCCGCGGGGGTAGTGACCCACCAGGGCGCGCGGATCCCAGCAGGCATGGGTGACATTGCAGCGGCCGCCGCCGCTGATCAGCACCTTGCCGAGGGGTTGATCGGTGGCCTCCAGCAGCAGCACCCCGGCCAGTCCGGCCTCCGCGGCCGTGATCGCGGCCATGTAGCCGGCCGGGCCACCACCGGCCACCACCAGGGGGCACTCAGAAGGCAGCATGGGGAGATGGCAGAGGGTGAGTTGCAGGTGGGGCGGAAGCTGCCCGCGCACCGGTTCAGTGTGGCGCCGATGATGGACTGCACCGACCGGCACTTCCGGGTGCTGATGCGGCAGATCACCCGCCGCAGCCTGCTCTACACCGAGATGGTGGTGGCCCAGGCGCTCCACCATGGCCGGCGGGAACGGCTGCTGGACTTCGACCCCAGCGAAAAGCCGCTGGCCCTGCAGGTGGGCGGGGATGACCCCACGCTGCTGGCGGAGGCCGCCGGCCTGGCCGCCGCCTGGGGCTACGACGAGATCAATCTGAATGTGGGCTGCCCCAGCGAGAAGGTGCAGAAAGGCCGCTTCGGGGCCTGTCTGATGGCGGACCCTGAGCAGGTGGCCCGTTGTGTGGAGGCGATGGCCGCGGCCAGCCCCTTGCCCGTCACGGTGAAGCACCGGATCGGCATCGATGAGCGCGACAGCTACGCGGAGCTGCTGGCCTTTGTGGAGCAGCTGGCCGGCGCCGGCGCCGCCCGGTTTTCCGTGCATGCCCGCAAGGCCTGGCTGACAGGACTCGACCCCAAGCAGAACCGCACCGTGCCGCCCCTGCGCTACGACCGGGTGCACCAGCTCAAGCAGGAACGGCCCGACCTGACGATCGAGCTCAATGGAGGGCTGCAGGATCTGGAGGCATGCCGGCCCCACCTCCAGCACCTCGACGGCGTGATGGTGGGGCGGGCGGCCTATGAGCATCCGCTGCGCTGGACCCGGGTCGACGCGGACCTGTTTGCCGACGGCACAGCGCCGATCGCCACGTCCTCAAGCGTGGTGCGCGGTCTGGTTCCCTACGCAGAGCGGTGGTGCACCGGCGGTGGCCGCCTGTGGCCGATCGCCCGGCACCTGGTGCACCTGGTGGAGGGCGTTCCAGGGGCCAGGCACTGGCGCCGGCGGCTGGGGGAAGCCGCCGGCCAGGCCACGGCCGGGGCCGAGGTGCTGGAGCAGGCCTGCCGTGAACTGGAGGATCAGGGGCTCTGAGGGCTCCTGTCTCCCCGACAGTCCGGCGTGAGGCGTTGCAGTTCCAGGGGAAGAGGCTCCAGGCGCTGCGCTATCGCGCGCTGGGGTTCAAGGCAGGGCACGGGCGCTTATTGAAAGCGGCTGCGATCTTCCCAGCCACGGCTGCCACGCTCTGAAGCGCCACGGTCGGAGCTGCCGCGGTCGGAGGAACCCCGGTCAGAGCCGCCCCGATCGCCGTAGCCCCCCCCTCCATAGCCGCCACCGCCATATCCACCACCACCACCACCACCGGCATAGCCGCCGCTGCGACGCGGCCCGCCGCTGCCGCGGGGCTCGGCCTTGTTGATGCGCAACGGGCGGCCCATGAGCTCCACGTTCTGCAGGCCGTCAATGGCCTTGCTTTCCGTGGCCTCATCGGCCATCTCCACAAAGGCAAAGCCGCGTTTACGTCCTGTGTCCCGCTCGAGGGGGAGAGAACAGCTCACGACTTCGCCGAAAGGCGCAAACAATTCAGCCACATCTTCCTGCTCAGCGCGGAAGGGGAGGTTGCCGACGAAAATGCTCACTGACCGTAGAAACCGATTGGACCGAGAACAGGGGCCTTGATGGCATCAACCTCGACGGCCTCGGAAAGAACCCATCGGAGGTGACAGCCCAACCCTAGGACCGCCATTCTCTGCTTCAAGGGTTTTCCGCTGGAATCGGATCGAGCCGCTGGCGCATCAGGGCGAGTTGTTCACGCACCCGATCGAAGCCCGTGCCCCCTTCGCTGCGACGTGCGCGCACCACCTGCCGCGGTTCGATCGCGGCATACACATCCGCCTCAAAGGCGGGATGCAACGCCTGCCAGCGCTCCAGCGGCAGCTCTCGCAGCAGCAGGCCTTCCGCAAGGCAGCGCTTCACCAACCCGCCCACCAGCTGGTAAGCCTCGCGGAAGGGAACATCGCGAGCCACCAGATAGTCGGCCACATCGGTGGCGTTGGAAAAATCAGCGGCCACTGCCTGCTCCAGGCGCTCCGGGCGAAACCGGATGCCTTCCTCCAGCAGGATCGCCATCGCCTCGAGGCAGTCTTCGGTGGTGCGCACCACATCGAAGAGCGCTTCCTTGTCTTCCTGAAAGTCTTTGTTGTAGGCCAGGGGCAATCCTTTGATCATCGTGAGCAGGGCCTGAAGATGGCCGAACACGCGGCCCGCCTTGCCCCGCACCAGTTCCGGTACATCCGGATTCTTCTTCTGAGGCATGAGGCTGCTGCCGGTGGCACAGCGGTCGGTGAGGGCCACGAAGCCGAATTCCTCGCTGGCCCAGAGAATCACCTCCTCCGCCAGGCGGCTGAGGTGGGCCAGGATCAGGCTGGCCGCCGCACTGAATTCCACGGCGAAGTCGCGGTCGCTGACGGCATCGAGGCTGTTGGCATAGATCGCCTCAAAGCCCAGCTCTGCGGCCGTCTGGCGGCGGTCGATCGGCACGGGGGTGCCCGCCAGGGCCGCCGCCCCCAGCGGGCAGATGTTCACCCGACGCCGCACATCTCCCAGGCGTTGCCGGTCACGCGCCGCCATCTCCACGTAGGCGAGCAGATGGTGAGCGAGGGAGAGCGGCTGGGCCCGCTGCAGGTGGGTGTAGCCGGGGATGAGCGTGTCAACGTGCTGCTCCGCCTGGGCCAGCAGCGCTTGCTGGAACCGCAGCAGAGCCCGATCGAGCCCGTCGATCTTCTGCCGCAACCAGAGCCGCAGATCGGTGCCCACCTGATCATTGCGGCTGCGGCCGGTGTGCAGCTTCTTGCCGAGCGGGCCGATCAGGGCGATCAGCCGGCGCTCGACGGCGAAGTGGACATCCTCTGCCTCCAGGCCGGGATTGAAGCCGCCCGCGGCCGCTTCCGCCCGCACCAGTTCCAACCCCTCGATCAGCCGCTCCGCCTCCGCCGTGGTGATCACGCCGCAGCGACCGAGCATGCGGGCATGGGCCACCGAACCGTCCAGATCCTGAGGCAGCAGCGCGATATCAAAGCCGATCGAGGCGTTGAAGCGCTCGATCGCCGGGTGCAGGCCCTCCTCGAAACGGTCGCTCCAGCTGCCGTCGGCACCGCCGGACACCCCCCGACCGCGCGCTGAAGGGGAAGACTCTGTGGCCATGTCCGCCGAGGTTTGTCGTCAGGCAAAGCTTTGCACCCGGCGGCCGGGGGCTTCAGCCCGGCAGTGCCGGCAGCATCACCTCATCGCGCACCTTCAGCACCACCATCGAGGCGTCGTCCTGGAGCTGACGATCGGAGCCCACAAAACGATCCAGACGGGTAAACAGCTGATCGAGAATCCCCTGCGCTCCCAACCCGGAGCGGCAGGAGCGATCGAAGGCCCGCATCAGGCGGGTTTCATCGAAACGTTCATTGCCGACTCCCGCCGCCTCGGTAACGCCATCGGTGTAATACAGGAGCACGTCGCCCGGCTCCAGCACCAGGCGCTCGCAGCCGTATTCGGCCTCGGGCTGCAGGCCGATCAGCAGGCCAGGGGCATCAAGGCGTTCGAGCGTGTGGCCCTGGCGGCGCCAGATCAGCGGCGGGTTGTGCGCCGCATTGGCGTAGCGCAGCACGTGGGTGCGCGGGTCGTAGTCGGAATAGAAGAGCGTCACGAACCGGTGCGAATGGGCCAGGTCTTCCTGCGCCAGCTGGTTGAGATCCCGCAGGATCCGGTCCGGCGCGTGGCCGCTCAGCACCTCCGACCGCAGCATGCCCCTCAGCAGGGTCATCAGCAGGCCGGCCGGGATCCCCTTGCCCATCACATCGCCCATCACCAGCGCCCAGCGCTCGGTTTCACGGCGCCGTCCCACCAGCTCGGGGCGGGTGGGGATGAAGTCGTAATAGTCGCCGCCGACGCGGAAGGCAGGCCGGCAGCGGGCTGCCAGGTCCACCCCTTCGATCACGGGGCACTGATCGGGCAGCAGCTGCGACTGGATCTCGGCGCCGGTACTGAGCTGGCGATCAAGGCGCTCATGCAGGCGCATGTCCTCCTGCAGCACCTCGTTTTCAATCGCGACGCCGGTGAGATCGGCCACCAGCTGCACATGGCGCCGGTGCACATCGCTCCAGCTGGGCCCATCGCCCTGACTGGAGCCGAACACATAAAGCCGGCCGCGCTGATGGTTGCGGGCCACCACCGAAGTGCCGAACATCGGCACCTGGCCCAGCAGGCGGCGCATCTCCAGATCCAGCTGGGCCACCACCGCGTCATCGCCGGCGCCGGCGGCCAGATCCTGATCGCTGAGCCCGGCCAGATGGCTCACCAGATGCCGGCAGCGCTCCGGTGGCGAGGCATGCAGTTGCTCGCGCCAGAGGCGGCCATCGGCGTGAAACACCACCAACAGGCTGCCCTCCGCCTCCACCAGCCGGGAGCAGACCATGGGCACCAGCTCCAGAAAGCGGTTGAAATTGGTGAAACTGCGCAGGGCAAAGGCCAGCGACGCCAGCAGCTCCTGGTTGCGCCGCTGCTCCCGGCTGAGGCTGTCGAGCAGCTGCCTCAGCGAAGCGGATGCCGACAGGGTGCCATGGGCCCGCGGAGGGGGCGGAGGCACACGGGAGGGCGGCGTACTGCTCACGGGAGCGGCCGGGGGAACGAAGAGTAGCAGTGGTGCGCGTTAATCGCTGAGCGCTCGTGATGCGTCTAACCGGGTGGCTGGCATCACCGGTTGAAGCGCAGAGAAGCCGCCCCCGAGCGGAGGGGCAGTCACCGCCACATCCGGCTCAGACAGCCAGCAGCGCCTCGACGAACTCGAAGCTGTTGAACGGCCTGAGGTCGCGGATGCCCTCGCCCGCACCCACGAAGCGGATCGGCAAGCCGGCCTCGGAGGCCACCGCCAGGGCCACGCCCCCGCGGGAACTGCCATCGAGCTTGGTGAGCACCACGCCGGTGAGGCCGGCGGCGCTGGCGAAGGCCATGGCCTGCCGCAGGCCGTTCTGGCCCTGGCTGGCATCGAGCACCAGCAGCGATTCCACGCTGGCCTGGGGCGCCAGGCGATCGACGATGCGGCGCACCTTGCTGAGTTCCTCCATGAGGTTGTGCTTGGTCTGCAGGCGACCGGCGGTGTCGACCAGCACCAGTTCGGTGCCCTTGGCACTGGCGGCACCGATGGCATCGAACACCACGGCTGCCGGATCGGCGTTGGCGCTCGGGTTGGCGATCACTGGAACCCCGCTGCGTTCCCCCCACACCGTGACCTGCTGCACGGCAGCGGCCCGGAAGGTGTCGGCCGCGGCGATCAGGCAGCTGTAGCCGCTGCGCACCGCCAGGTTGGCCAGCTTGCCGAGGGTGGTGGTCTTGCCGACGCCGTTGACTCCCACCAGCAGCCACACGTTCAGGCGATCGCGCTGCGGGGCCAGCAACGCCGTGCCGCTGGCCTGGATCGGTGCCTCCAGCACCCCACGCAGCTGTTCCTTGAGAAAGCGCAGCCCCTCGCCCGGATCCACCACCTCCTGGTTGAGACGCTGCCGCAGGGCCTCGAGCACCTGATCGGTGGCCTTCACCCCCACATCGGCACGCAGCAGCAGGGTTTCGAGCTGCTCAAGCACCTCCGGGGTGAGCGGATCATCCCCAAGGGTTTCCAGCATCTGGCTGACAAAGCCCTGGCGGGTCTTCTCCAGACCGCGCCGCAGCCGGCCCAGCCAGTCGATCTCCTCGAGCGACACCTGATCGGCGCGCACGCCCTGGGCCGCCAGCACCTCCACCGACCAGGTGAAGGCTTCATCGAACGCTCCCAGCTGGGGAGCGGCGGTGTCGGCAGCCGGGGCGCCGGTGGAGACGGCGGTGGCACTCTCCGGCTCCGGCCGTTCCAGCAACTCCTGCTGGCGCTCGCGGCGCTGGGCCGCAGCCTGCTCAAGCAGCGACAGTGCGGGCGCCGGTTGTGGCGCCGCGGCAGCCGGTGTGGTGGATGGCGCCGGCTGTGGAGCGGCAGCGGCAGCGGCTGCGGGCGGGGCCTGGGCCTGGAGCCTGGCCTCAGGTTGAGGCTCAGGGGGCACCGCTTCAGGAGCGGGCGCGGGTTCCTCCTGCGCAGGCGGGGCAGCGGAGGGTAGAGCCCCGGACCCTTGCTCGGCCGCAACCGCCTGCAGCTCGGCGGGGGGCTCCTTTTGCCTGGCCGCATCCTGCTGGGCCTTCAGCCGGGCATAGGCCTCGCGCGCCCAGGCAAGAGCGTCCTGATCGACGACAGGGGCTGCAGGGGCGCCGGTTTGGGCCGGGGCAGAAGGGGCAGGGGCTGGAGCAGCAGAAGCGGAGCCAGCCTCAGCAACTTCAGATGCTGAGCCGGCGCTCTCCTGGCTGGCGGATGACCCGCGCTCGGAAGGCTCAGGGGTGGAGGAATCTGAGGTGGAGGGATCACCGGCGGGTCGTTCGTCCTGAGCGGGAGCGGCCGTCGTCGGTGCAGCGGATTCAGCTTCAGCCGCAGACGGGGCAGGAGCCGCCACGGGCTGGGGGGCGGATTGGCGCCGGAACCAGTCGAAAACCATGCCTGCCTCAGGGGGCCGCGGTGGTGAACCGCCGCAGAACGCCGTTGATCATCCGCCGTCCCTGCTCGTCGCTGTAGCGGTTGGCCAGATCGACGGCCTCGTTGCAGGCCACGGCCGCCGGCGTGCCGAAGGTGTCGAGGTCGACGGCGGCCAGTCGCAGGATGTCGCGATCGATGCGCGGCAGGCGCTTCAGCCGCCAGCCCTCCATCACCTCATCGAGGCGGCGATCGAGGTCTTCGCGGTGATCGAGCACAGCCCGGGCCCGCTCCACCGCGCCGCGGCGCACATCTTCCTGGTCGGCCAGCATCAGCAGGCGCGGCAGTTCAAGACCCGCTGACAGGCGGTTGATCGCCTGCTCGGCGTGAGCCAGACCGCGCTGCAGGTGACCGCGCACGCGCACCACCTGATCGGCGGCATCGACCAGTTCGCTGTCGAGCAGTTGCTGCTGCGCCTGCTCCAGGTCGAGCGCGGCATTGTCGAGGGCTTCCCGCACGCACTGGCTGAGGCTGGCGAGGGCCTGGTGCAACAGGCCTTCAAGCGAAAGGTCGGCGGCGGGAACGCGATCGCTCACCTGGCCCAGCATCAACAAAGCCAGTTCTCTGGAAACGGAGCGACTCTGCATCGGATCGTCAGAAGGGGTGAACCCCCTCAGGCCTTGGTGGAGGAGGGGGCGGTGAACACAGGGGCCCGCAGCTGGGCCAGCAGGCTGGAGAAGCTGCGGTTGCCCTGACCACCGCGCTCATCATCGGGGCTGACGATCCCCGCCGAAATGATCGTGCGGAAGGCATCTTCCACCGAGAGGTCGAGGTCGCGGACGGATTGCTCGGGCACCACGGCATACCAACCTGTGGTGGGGTTGGGCGCCGTGGGGATGAATACGCTCAGCATCGGTTGATCAGACGTGCTCTGCATGGCGGCTCCGAGTACACCGGTGACGAAACCGACGGCGAAAAGGCCCTTGCTGGGGTACTCGACCAGCACCACCCGGCGAAAGCGGGTGGAGTTGCTGCGGAACACGGTTTCCAGCAGCTGCTTGAGCGTTTTGTAGACCGAACCCGCCAAGGGGATGCGCTGCAGGGTGCCTTCGCCGAAATCGAGCAACCAGCGGCCCACGATGTTGCGGGCCATCAGGCCGATCAGCAGGATGCCGAGCAACGGCACCAACAGACCCACGCCGAGATTGATCAACTCCTGCAGGAGCGGACTCAGCGTATTGAAGGGATTGAATTGCTTCGGGATCGTGGTGAGAAAGGCGAGCACGAAGCGGCTCACCGTGGTGGCCAGCCAGATCGTGGTGGCGAGTGGAATCACCACCAGCAGACCGGCGATCAGGTCGTTCTTGAGGTCCTGGCGAAGACGGTTCCCCAGGGGTTCATCAGTGCGGGGATTCGATTGCACCAAGAGCGGGCCGGAACGACCGGACATCAAAAAGCAGACTTCAACCTAGCCAGCCACCAGGGACGCCGTTAAGCGGCGGCCCATCTCGCCACAGAACTTCCGAGGCTCAGAGCACCGCGGCGAGTGCCACCAGCGTGAACGCCACGGCCAGCACCACCGCTGAAGCGGTGCCGTTGAAACGGCGCTGGTTGAGAGCCAGCACGCTGGAGCGTTCCTCCTGCTTCAGCTGGTCCTCCATCTGCTGCAACTGGCGGTCGATGAAGCCGCGCGCCGCCTGCTGCTTTTGCTCAGGCGTGGCCTGGGGCGGCACCTGGCCCGCCTGCTCGGCCTGACGCACCAGTTGCTCAATCACCTGGGGATTGGTGCTCTGCTGCTTGGCCATCTCCAGCTGGCCCCGCTTGGTGGCCAGGCTCTGCTCAGTCTGGGCGGTGATCGTGCCATCGGCGCTCACCGTGACCGGCACTGCCACAGCCAGGCCGATCGCCAGCACCGCTGCCACGACGGTGACCACCCAGCGCAGGGGGGTGCGGCCCTCGTGGGACACATCCAGGCGGCAGCCCAGCAGGATCAGCAGCAGGCCCACCAGCGCCATCGGTGCCTGGCTGATCAGCCGTTCCACCAGCAGCTGCTGGAAGGTGGGATCCTCCCAGCTGCCGATCAGGATCACGGAGGTGAGCTGCAGGGCCAGCAGCACCACCAGGGTGAGACCGAGCCAGCGCAGCAGCACGCCGAAACGTCCGGAAGAGGCGGAGATCACAGCAGAATGACGGTGATGCGCAACTGTACGGGTGGGATCTAAGCCCGACCAGGAACGCCTGTCTCCCGCAGCCCTGGCCGCAGCCCTCAAACAGCAGGCCCTGCTGCTGGGATTCGCCCCCGTGGGGCTGGGCGTCGCCGAGCCGGATGAACGGATGCAGCTGCGCACGGCAGCCCTGCAGCGCTGGCTGGCCGCAGGCCACCACGCCTCGATGGACTGGATGGCCGATCCGCGCCGGGCGGAAATCCAGCGGCTGCTGCCTGGGGTTCGCAGCCTGCTGGCGGTGGGGCTCAACTACAACGTGGCCGCGATCCGCACCCCCGGCCGGCCGGCGATCGCCCGCTACGGCTGGGGTCGCGACTACCACCGGGTGATCGACAGCCGCCTGCGCCAGCTGGGCCGCTGGCTGGAGCAACAGGCGCCGGAGGTGCGCTGGCGGGCCTGTGTCGACAGCGCACCCCTGCTCGACAAGGCCTGGGCCGAGCAGGCCGGCCTGGGTTGGATCGGCAAACACGCCAACCTGATCCACCCCCGCCGGGGCTCCTGGTTCCTGATCGGCCATCTGCTCACCACGCTGGAGCTGCCTGCGGATGCTCCGGCCGAGCCACTCTGCGGGCGCTGCAGCCGCTGCATCGACGCCTGCCCCACCGGCGCCATCACCGAGCCGTTCGTGGTGGACGCACGGCGCTGCATCGCGTTCCACACGATCGAAAGCCGCGAGCCGCAGCTGCCGCCGGCGATCAGCGCCGCCATGGCTCCCTGGGTGGCCGGCTGCGACATCTGCCAGGACGTCTGCCCCTGGAACGACCAGGACCTGCCCGTGTCCAGCGATCCCGACCTGCAGCCGCGCGCCTGGATGCTCGACCTGCAGCCGGAGGAGGCGCTGCAGTGGAGTGACGACGACTGGGATGAGCGGCTGCGGGCCTCGGCCCTGCGCCGCATCAAGCCCTGGATGTGGCGGCGCAACCTGCGGGCGATGCTGAGGCTGGGCACGCCCGGCCCTGCCAGCTGACAGTGCCCGCCTGAAAAAGAGAGGCCATTCGCCTGTAGAAGTCAAGAACCGCCGCTCTAGGGTGGGTTCTGGAATGGAACGCCCGGCATGGCCCCGCGCTGGTTGGCGAGTCTTACGGCAGCACCGTTCACGTTTTCCGTTCTGGCAGGGTCGGTGCCGCCGGCCTTCGCGCTGGTCCCTTACGCCTATGTGCCGCAGACCGCGGAGTTGGAAGCGGCAGGGCTGGGCATCGCCCAGGCGGCCAGCCGCCTGCTGCGCCTGGGCCAAGCGGAGGATGCGGCCCGTCTGGCGGCCCTCACCGTGCAGCTGCTGCCTGGCGACCCGCGCGGTTGGGTGCTGCTGGCGGAAGCCCAGCTGCGCAGCAACCAGAGCAAGCAGGCATCGGCTTCGTTGGCGCGGGCCAAGCAGCTCGATCCACGCAACCCCGGCATCTGGTTCGCCGAAGGCTCCCTGGCCCTGCGCGATGGTCAGCCGCAGCAGGCGGTGGGGCTGCTGGAGCAGGGCCTGCGGCTGGATGGGCGCAACGCAGGCGCCCACTTCGATCTCGGCAACGCCCAGCTGCTGCTCAACAACCCCCAGGGGGCCCTGCTGGCCTTTGAGCGTGCCTCCGGGCTGCGCAAGGGCTTCTGGGAGGCGATCAACAACCAGGGGCTGGTGCTCTATGAGCTGGGCCGCCGGGGCGAGGCGATCGAACGCTGGCGCCAGGCCCTGCAGATCAACGCCAAGGCGGCGGAACCGATGCTGGCGCTGGCAGCCGGCCTCTCCGCCGCCCCGGACGGACAGAGCGAAGCGCGGAGGCTCGCCAGCGAGGCCCTGGCGATCGAACCCAACTACGTGCTTGACGCCTATCAGAAAGAACAACTCTGGGGGCCCCGCCTGCGTGCCAGCACCAAGACCCTGCTCAGCCATCCCGACCTGAAGGCCGCTGTGGACAGGGCCAATGCCAATGCCTCAGGCACCATGGAGACGGAAGAAGAACCCTCCACCTGAGCAGCCACCAGCAGCTGGGCCCGCCAGGCAGCATCTGTAGGCTGAGCCCCTTCCGCCCCCAGACCCCCGAACCGGATGGCAGAGGAGCGCGTCCAACCGATCTCCCTGCATCAGGAGATGCAGCGGTCGTACCTCGAATACGCGATGAGCGTGATCGTGGGTCGGGCCCTGCCGGATGTGCGCGATGGCCTCAAGCCCGTGCAGCGGCGCATCCTGTTTGCCATGCACGAGCTGGGTCTCACTCCAGACCGGCCCTACCGAAAATGCGCCCGGGTGGTGGGTGATGTGCTCGGCAAATACCACCCGCATGGCGACCAGGCCGTCTACGACGCGCTGGTACGCCTCGTGCAGACCTTCGCCAGCCGTCATCCGCTGCTCGATGGCCACGGCAACTTCGGCTCGGTCGACGACGACCCGCCAGCGGCGATGCGCTACACGGAAACGCGCCTGGCACCGATCGCCAATCAGGGGTTGCTCGATGAAATCGGCAACGACACGGTTGATTTCGCCCCCAACTTCGATTCCTCCCAGCAGGAACCGACCGTGCTGCCCGCGCAGCTTCCCTTCCTGCTGCTGAACGGCTGCTCGGGCATCGCCGTGGGCATGGCCACCAGCATTCCTCCCCACAACCTGGGCGAAGTGGTGGACGCCCTGATCGCCCTGATCCGCAAGCCCGATCTCAGCGACGACAAACTGCTCGAACTGGTCCCCGGCCCAGACTTTCCGACCGGCGGCGAAGTGCTCACCGGCAGCGGCGTGCGCGACACCTACCTGAACGGCCGCGGCAGCATCCCGATGCGGGGGGTGGCCCACATCGAGGAGGTGCAGCCCGGCAAGGGGCGCCACCGCCGCGGCGCCGTGGTGATCACCGAACTCCCCTACCAGCTGAGCAAGGCGGGCTGGATCGAGAAGCTGGCGGAGCAGGTCAACGACGGCAAGATCGGTGGCATCGCCGACATCCGCGACGAGAGCGACCGCGATGGCATGCGGGTGGTGGTGGAGGTGCGCCGCGACGGGGAGCCCGCCAAGGTGCTGGCCGAACTGCAACGGCGCACGGCCCTGCAGAGCAATTTCGGGGCGATCATGCTGGCGCTCGTCCACGGCCAGCCGCTGCAGCTGAGCCTGCGGCAGATCCTCAACCATTTCCTGGAGTACCGGGAACACACCCTGATCCGGCGCACCAACCACGCCCTGCGCCGCACCGAAGACCGGCTGGAGGTGGTGGAGGGTCTGATCCGGGCGCTCGATGCCCTGCAGGAGGTGATTGCCCGGATCCAGGCGGCCAATGATGCCGCCACGGCCAAGGCGAGCCTGCAGGTCCACTTCGATCTGAGCGAACGGCAGGCCGAGGCGGTGCTGGCCATGCCGCTGCGGCGCCTCACCAGCCTGGAGCAGGACGGCCTGCGGCAGGAGGCCGCTGAGCTGGCACAGGAACGGGAGCGGCTGCGGCACCTGCTCGACGACCGCCAGGCCCTGCTCGACGCCATGGTGACTGAGCTGAAAAGCCTGAAGAAGCGCTATGCCACGCCCCGGCGCACGCGTCTGGTGGCCGGCGGCGATGCCCTGGTGGCACAGCGTGCCGCTGCCACCCGACCCACCACCGAGCTGCAGCGGCAGCAGGCGCTCGACGCCCTGCCCGGCGATGGTCGCCTGCTGATCCAGGCCGATGGCCAGGTGCGGATCGTGGGCCCCCAGCTGCTCGGCCGCCTGCATCTGGAGGAGGCCGCCCCGCTGGGTGAGCACCCGTCCCCGGCGCGGCTGATCCTGTCGGTGAGCGATAAACCGGCCGTGCTGGCCTTCAGCGCCGGTGGGCGGGTGGCCCTGCTGCGCTGGGAGTATGCCGGACAGCAGCAGGGCGGCCTGGAGAAGTTCCTGCCCGAGAGCCTGCTCGATGACCCGATCATTCAGGTGTTGCCACTCCCGGGACAACCCGAGGGCAGCCTGGGCCTGCTGAGCAGCGACGGCCGTTTCAAGCGGCTGCCGATCGACGCGTTTCTCGAGCTCTCCGGCCGTGCCGCCACCGTGCTCAAGCTGAAGGACGGCGTGGTGCTGCGCCGTGTGGTGCCCTGCAGCGACGACCAGGACCTGGTGGTGGGCAGCAGCTCCGGGCGCCTGCTGCGCCTGCAGCTGACCGACGCCGACGTGCCGTTGATGGGGCGGGCGGCCCAGGGCCCCCTGCTGCTGCGGCTGCTGCCCGGCGAGACGATTGCCGGTGCCTGCGCCCCCCGCTCGGATCAGGACGTGGTGCTGGCCAGCCGCCTGGGACGGATCAAGCGCCTGCGGCTGGAGAGTCTGCGGCGGTGCCAGCGAGGCGAGCTGGGCCAGATCGGCCTGCGCTTCCTCGATCGCAGCGACGCCTTGGTGGACCTGCAGGTGTGCGGAACGTCCACCCTGGGGGTGGTGCTGAGCCCGACCCGCAGCTTCCGCCTCGATCCAGCCACCCTTTCGGCCCAGAATCCCGACGAACCCGGCGAACTGCCGCAGCCACTGGCGGCCGGCGACAGCGTGCAGGCCCTGGTGCCGCTGATCAACTGATTTCCGAAGGCTGAGCTGACCTGCTGATCCTCACGGCCCCGGCAGCAAGGCTCAGGGCTTGGTGGCCGCCAGGCCTGAGGGCTCCAGCATCAGCTTGCTGGAGCGGACGGCGTCGTCCATGGGAATCGGGTAGTTGCCATCGAAGCAGGCGGTGCAGAAATGGGAGGAATGGTCGTGGGCGGCCTCCAGCATTCCCTCCTGGCTGAGATAGGCGAGCGAATCGACGCCGAGGTGGGCTGTGATCTCTTCAAGGGTGAGCCGGGCAGCGATCAGCTGCTCCTGGTTGTCGGTGTCGATGCCGTAGAAGCAGGGATGGGTGACCGGCGGCGAACTGATGCGCATGTGCACTTCGGTGGCGCCAGCATCCCGCAGCGCCATCACCAGCTTGCGGCTGGTGGTGCCGCGCACGATTGAGTCGTCGATCACGATCACCCGCTTGCCGGAGAGCACATCCGGCAGGGGATTGAGCTTGACGCGGATGCCAGCCTCCCGCATCGCCTGGGTGGGCTGGATGAAGGTGCGGCCCACATAGCGGTTCTTGATCAGCCCATCGGCGAAGGGGATGCCACTGCCCTTGGAGAAGCCGATGGCAGCAGGGATGCCGGAATCGGGCACGCCGATCACAATGTCCGCCTCCACGGCGGATTCGCGCGCCAGCATCTCGCCGATGCGATGGCGGTAGCTATACAGGGATTCGCCGAAGAAGCGGCTGTCGGGCCGGGCGAAGTAGATCATCTCGAAGACGCACAGCTTCGCCGGCTCCTCGATCCAGCGCACCCGCTCAGGCACCGGCTCGCCCGCCCGGAAGTGAATCAGTTCGCCGGGGCCCACATCGCCGTCGTAGGAGGCGCCGATGATGTCGAGGCCGCAGGTTTCGCTGCTGAGCACCCATTGCCCCTGGTGCTTGTCGCCCATGTGGCCGAACACCAGCGGGCGCACCCCATAGCCATCGCGCAGGGCGAACAGACCGTCCGGGGTGCCGATCGCCAGGCTGAAGGCGCCGCGGCAGCGGCCGGCGGCCTGACGGATCGCGGCACTCCAGCCCAGACCTCCATCCACGGCCTCCTGAAGCGCGAAGGCGATCAGCTCCGAATCGGTGGTGGAGGTGAATTCACCGGCGAGATGGTCGAGGGCCTCGCGCAACTCGTTGGCGTTGACCAGATTGCCGTTGTGCGCCAGGCCGAAGGGCCCGAGGCGGGTCATCAGCACCACCGGCTGGGCGTTGCAGACCCGGCTGCTGCCGGTGGTGGAATAGCGGTTGTGGCCGATCGCCAGGTCGCCCGGCATACGCTCCAGCACGTCCTGATCGAACACCTGGCTGACCAGGCCCATGTCTTTGTGGAGCCGGATCTTGGCGCCGTTGAACACGGCGATCCCAGCCGACTCCTGCCCCCGGTGCTGCAGCGCGTAGAGGCCGAAGTAGGTGAGGTTCGCCACCGGCTGGCCGGTGGCGTAGACGGCGAACACGCCGCAGGCCTCCTCCATGCGATCGGGACGCTCTGCCGCCGCTGCAGCAGCAGCGGGTTCAGCAGCCATGGCAGGAGCGGTCATGGCTTGTGCGTGTTTGAACCCGTCACCCAGAGCAGGCGAGCTGGTGCCATGGGGGCCGGACGGTGACGGGGAGGGGTGCTGCCTGGGGTGCGCGCGAACCACAGGCCTGACCACTGACCGACTGCGTTGACAGTCTGCCTCAGGCCCCGCCGGCCAAGCGGCGGGGAATCCCCTGCTCGTAAGCCAGCCCCAACACATCGAGCGGCTGCGCCAGCAACGTCGTGCCGCCCCGCTCGATGCTCAGCAGCGCCTCAGCCTGCACCTGGCCCAACCGCTGGCAGGCTGGCGGCGAGCCGGCGGCACCGCTCAGCGGCGCCTGCTCCAACAATGCCTGCCAGGCCTGGGCCTGGGCCGGCGGCACGCTCACCAGCACCCTGGCGCCGCCCTCGGCGAACAGCAGCCGGTCGGCCCGGCCCGTGCCCGCCGGCAACTCCAGCTGCGCGCCCAGACCCGAGGCGAGACAGCATTCGGCCGCCGCCACCGCCAGGCCGCCGTCGCTGAGATCGTGGGCGGCAGTCACCACCCCCTGGGCGATCGCCTGCCGCAGCAGAGCCTGCACCGCCAGCTCCAGCGCCAGGTCGGTGCGCGGCGGCCGGCCGGTGCTGAGCCCGTGGATCCACTCCAGGTAGCCGCTGGCCGCCAGCCCGAACCGCTCGTCGGCGTCATCGTCGCCCGCCAGCGGCACACCCAGCAGCCAGATGGCATCACCGGCCGCGCGCCAGGCCTGGCCGGTGACACGGGCAAGATCGGGCACCAGGCCCACCATCCCCACCACGGGGGTGGGATGGATCGGCTGCAGGCGTCCGTCGGGCAGGCGGGTCTCGTTGTAGAGGGAGACGTTGCCGCCGGTGACCGGTGTACCGAGCGCGGCGCAGGCCTCCGACAGGCCGCGGCAGGCCATCGCCAGCTGCCAGTAGCCGGTGGGGTGGTCGGGGGAAGGGAAATTGAGGTTGTCGGTCACGGCCAACGGCTCGGCCCCCACGCAGCTGAGGTTGCGGGCCGCTTCGGCCACCGCCGCCATCGCGCCCCGCTGCGGATCGAGGGCCACCCAGCGGTTGGGGCAATCCACCACCGCCGCCACGCCGCGCTGGGCCGGCAGCAACGAGCCAGGCCCCTGCTGAGGCCGGAGCCGCACCACGGCCGCGTCGGCGCCGCCGGGGGGCATCACGGTATTGCCCTGCACCTGGTGGTCGTACTGGCGGTACACCCAGCGCTTGCTCGCGATCGTGGGCGTGTCGAGCAGGGCCAGCAGCACCTGGTTCCAGCTCAGCGGTGACTGGCCCGCCGGGGTGATACCGGCGGTGTCGGCGGGCGGCAGCTGGGCCTCGCTCCACTGCCAGTGGGTCTGGATCTCGGCCGGCGGCGCAGCGAGCAGCTCGTGATGGTTGATCGGGGTGTCGTCGGCCAGGGCATTGGCCGGCACTTCGGCGGCCACCGCGCCGTGCTGCAGAACCCGCACCACGTTCTCGGCCACCACACGGCCCACCACCGCGGCCTGCAGGCCCCAGCGGCGGAAGCGCTCCATCAGCGGCTGCTCGCGGCCCTGACGCACCACGAACAACATGCGCTCCTGCGATTCCGACAGCAGGAACTCGTAGGCAGTCATGCCGTCTTCGCGGGCCGGCACGCGGTCGAGATCGAGCTCCACACCCACGCCCCCCTTGGCAGCCATCTCCGAGCAGCTGCAGGTGAGGCCGGCGGCGCCCATGTCCTGGGCGGCCACCACATCGCCGCTCTGGAAGGCTTCCAGGCAGGCCTCGATCAGCCCCTTCTCCAGAAAGGGATCCCCCACCTGCACCGCCGGGCGGTCATCGAGGGAGGCTTCGGTGAGCTCGGCGGAGGCAAAGCTGGCCCCGCCCATGCCATCCCGGCCGGTGGTGCTGCCCACGTAGACCACCGGATTGCCCACGCCCGCCGCACCCGAACGCACAATCTCCTCGGTTTCCATCAGCCCCAGGGCCATGGCGTTGACCAGCGGGTTGCCGCTGTAGCTGGGATCGAAGGCCACCTCCCCTCCCACCGTCGGCACACCGACGCAGTTGCCGTAATGGGCGATGCCGGCCACCACGCCCTCCATCAGCCCCACATTGCGGGGATCCTCCAGCGGACCGAAGCGCAGGGCATTGAGCAGCGCGATCGGGCGCGCGCCCATGGTGAAGATGTCGCGCAGGATGCCGCCCACGCCGGTGGCCGCGCCCTGGAAGGGCTCCACGGCCGACGGGTGGTTATGGCTTTCGATCTTGAAGGCCAGATGCTGACCCTCGCCCAGGTCGACGACGCCGGCGTTTTCACCGGGTCCCACCAGGATGCGCGGCCCGGTGGTGGGGAACTGGCCGAGCAGGGGGCGGGAGTTGCGGTAACAGCAGTGCTCCGACCACATCACCCCGAACATGCCCAGCTCGGCGCGGTTCGGTGCCCGGCCCAGCCGCCGCACGATCTCGTCGTAGTCCGCCTGGCTGAGGCCCTCCTTGCGCAGAGCTTCGGCAAGCGGAAAGGAGGGGGAGGACACCAGGCGGCCGCAGGCAGGAAAGCGCAGTCTGGCCGAGCGAGCGCCCAGGGCCGCCGGGGGATCGGCGGGTTCAGACCCAGGGGTCCGTGTCGCTGGTGTAGCGGCTGCCCCGCCGGGACGGTCCCTCGCTGACAGGCTGGGTCCGACGGTAGCGGTCCGTGTCCGGTTCGAGCTCCGGATCGTCCTCGGGCGAGTCCCAAGCCCTGGGCCCATCGTCGCGATCCTCCAGACGATCGTCGTCGTCCCAGTCGTCCAGCGGGTCGCCGTCCGGTTGACGCCGACCGGAATCGGCGTCCTGCCAGGGCGGACCGTCCCGCTGCGGCTCCTGCCAGAGGGGTTCCTCCAGCCAGCCTTCCAGCCGTTCCTCGAAGCGTCCGCCCACCTCCTGGAACTGATCCCTGATCCGGGTGGTCTCCTGACCCACCTGATCCCGCCAGCGGCGTGAGCGGCGCAGAAACTCCTGCCGCACACTGGCCTTGGCCAGCGGCAGGTCGTCGAGGCCGCCGAGGCCGGTGAGCACCTGGCCGGGCTGCTGATCGACGATCCGATCGGGAGTGAGGCGCCAGCGGCTGGTGCCCGGCAGGCGCGGATCGCTGCGCGACACCAGGTAGTGCAGGATGCGCCCACTGCGCAGCTCCACGGCCGCATCCGCCACCGTGCCCAGCACGGAACCCCCAGCGCCGGTCAAGGCGGCATCGAACAGCGTGGGCAGGCGTTCGAGCGTGGCCGGATCGGTGACGGCCGGTTCGCCCAGCACCAATGCCTCCAGTTCACCGAGGCCGCGCAGCTGGTCGAGGCGCCAGACCAGCCTGCGGGTGCCGAAGGCGGAGGGCTTGCTGGCCCAGCCGAGCAGGCGGTGCACCGGCGGGTGCATCCAGCCCATCAGTCCAGGGCCGTGGTCGAGGCCCTGATCGCAGCGCACCCGCAGGCGCAGCAGGTCGGAGAGGAGCAGCTGAGCGGGAAGGCTCACGGCATCAGCTGCGGATCTGCACGGGCATCACCAGGTAGGTGAAGCTCGGATCCTCCAGCGGCGCCAGCACGGCGGGCGTGGTGGGGGCATTGCAGCGCAGCTCGACCCGGTCGGCGGTCATCGCTTTGAGGCCATCGAGCACGTAGCGCACATTGAAGGCGATCTCGATCGCGTCCCCTTTCACCAGCGCCGGCAAGGATTCCGAGCCGCTACCCACATCCTGGGCGTCGGCACTGATGCGCAGGATGTCGGCGGATGGGTCGCTGCTCAGCTTCACCACGTTGTTGTGCTGATCGGCCACCACGGCCACCCGCTCCAGGGCGTTGACGAAGGCGCGGCGGTCGAGCTCGAGCGTGCGGCTGAAGGAGGCGGGAATCAGCTGGCCGTAGTTGGGATAGGTGCCGTCGAGGCTGCGGCTGGTGAGCACCTGATCCGCCCAGACGAACACCACCTGCCCACGTTCGCTGAACAGGCTCACCGGCTCCTGCGACTGGCGGGAGGACAGCAGGCGCTCCAGTTCGCGCAGGGAGCGGGCCGGCACCGTGACCGCAAAGCTCGGCGCCTCTTCCGCGTCCGTTGCGCCGTTACCGGGGCCCGCACCGGCAGCAGCGGCCGCCGCATTGTCGAGACGCAGCACCGAGAGGCGGTGGCCGTCGGTGGCGGCGCATTCGAGACCGTCGTGCTCCAGGCCGAGATGCACGCCGGTGAGCAACTGCTTCGCCTCATCCGGGCTGCTGGCGAACAGGGTGGCGCGCAGGCCCTTGATCAGCGCGTCCGCTTCCAGCCGGATCGGAGCGCCGGTCTGAACCAGCGGCAGGTCGGGAAAATCCTCCGCCGACAGCCCGCGCATCTGGTAACTGCCGGAGAAGCTGGTGAGCTCCACCTGCTCCTGGCCTTCGGGACACTCCAGGGTGATCGGACTGTCGGCGGAGAGCCGGGAAACGATCTCGCCGAACAGGCGCGACGGCAGCGTGATCGCGCCGCTGGTTTCCACCGCCGCAGGCAGGCTCGTCTGGATGCCGAGATTGAGATCGAAGCCGGTAAGGCTCAACCGGCCGGTGCCGGCATCGGCGGTGAGCAGCACGTTGGCCAGCACCGGATGGGTCGGCCGGGCCGCCACCGCGCGGCTGACCAACTGAAGGCTGGCGCTCAGTTCCGCCTGGGAGCAGACCAGCTTCATCGTTTCGAGACTCCGGGTGGGATGCCCTTTTCGGGCCCCACCACGCTTCCACAAGCCGGGGCGATCCGCAACGGCGGACGACCGTCAGCGCCCTTTTCCACGCCCGTTTTCCGCGATCCTTCTACGGAAGTTCTCTCTTTCAGAAAAAGAAGAAAAACAGCCGTAGTCGTAGGGGGTGTGGAAATCGGGGAGAAACCCAAAAAGCTAGTTGCAGCAAGGGATCTGGCTGCTCAGGCATGGGGAGAACCGCTGACGGAAACCGCACGTTTTCCCCTTTTCCACGATTTCCCTGCCTGAGGAAAACCGACGCTCTGTTCGGGGCCCAGATTCAGCCGCACTTTTCCACCGCTGGCCCCCTGTTTTTCCCTGGGACGGTCTGTTCACCGGCCGACATCAAGACGCCATGCTTCCGGCCGCTTCAGGGCTTTCCAGCGGCGCTGTCCGTGCCCGAACGCCAAAAGCCCCCGTCCACGAAAGGCCGTGGGCGGGGGCTCCTGGTTGTTCAGATGGGCTTCAGCCCTGGCCTCAGAAGCCCATCACCTTGGCGACCACGTCCACCTCCGGCGCCAGGCCGGCATGGAAGGCGCCGTCGCTGTGATCGATCGCGGTGCCGGGATCCTTCAAGCCGTTGCCGGTGAGCACACAGACCACCGTGGCTCCTGCCGGCACCTCCGCTGCCCGCTGCAGCAGGCCGGCCACCGAAGCGGCGCTGGCGGGTTCGCAGAACACCCCTTCCTCCCGGCCCAGCAGCTTGTAGGCCTCCAGGATCTCCTGATCGGTGACCGCATGGAAGGCCCCGTTGCTCTGCTCACGCACCGCCAGGGCCTTCTCGCGGTTGGCCGGGTTGCCGATGCGGATCGCCGTGGCGATGGTGTCCGGTTGCTCCACCGTGTGGCCCAGCACCAGGGGGGCGGAGCCGCTGGCCTGGAAGCCCATCATCCGGGGCAGCCGCTGGCTGTGCCCGGCCTGCCGGTACTCCTGGAAGCCCATCCAGTAGGCGCTGATGTTGCCGGCATTGCCCATCGGGATGCACAGCCAGTCGGGGGCATCGCCAAGCGCATCGACCACCTCGAAGGCGGCCGTCTTCTGGCCCTGCAGCCGGAAGGGGTTGAGGGAATTGACCAGGGTGACGGGGTAGCTGTCGGCCACCTCGCGCACGATCGCCAGCGCCCGGTCGAAGTTGCCCTTCACCGCCAGCACCTCGGCGCCGTACATCAGCGCCTGGGCCAGCTTTCCCTGGGCCACGTAGCCATCGGGGATGAGCACGAAGGCGCGCATGCCACCGCGCTTGGCATAGGCCGCAGCCGCGGCGGAGGTGTTGCCGGTGCTCGCGCAGATCACCGCTTCAGCGCCGGCTTCGCGCGCCTTGCTCACCGCCATCGTCATCCCCCGGTCCTTGAAGCTGCCGGTGGGGTTGAGGCCGTCGTACTTGAGGAACACCTTCACGCCACGTCCCACGCGCGCCGCAATCGCCGGCGCGGGGATCAGCGGGGTGGCGCCTTCGCGCAGCGTGATCACCGGCGTGCGATCGGTGACGGGCAGCCAGGGGCGGTAGGCCTCGATCAGCCCTGGCCAGTCCTGCAGCGTGGGCTTCGCGCCCAGGCGCCTGAGGGCAGAGAGCAGCGGCACGGGCGCGACGGAGCAGGCTGTGGCGAATCTACGCGGCGGTTAAGAAGCGCCGAGAGGGCTTAACGCCCTGAGAGCTGGCCTTGGGGCCTGGAGCGATTCAGGAGCCCTTGGCATCGGGTGCGCTGGCGGGCGGCTGGCCGGGGGCGCTGGCTGGAGGGCTGGTGGACGGGGCCGGGGGGCCGGAGGGCCGTTCATTGCCCTCCCGCAGGCCGTCAAGCGGGGATTCGGAGAAGAACCGCACCAGATCGGTGATCGAATTGGTTTTGCCCACCAGGCTGAGCAGGGCCGGGATGTTGATCGCCAGCTCGTTGGCGGGGTAGGCCCTCAGAAAGCCGGTGGGGGTGAGGGTGCCGTTGCCGTTGCTGATGCCGATGATCAAGGCGGAGCGGAGCGCCGGAACGCCGGTTCCCGGTGCCCGCAACGGCGCGAAGATGCCCGCCAGGCGCTGCAGGATCGCCTCGCCGATGCGGGTGGACAGCAGACGGCTGGTGAGCACAAGCGGCAGGGTGATTTTCTGGTTCAGCAGCCGTGCCACATCTTCCGGGTTCTGGCGGCCGATCTTGAGCACGTCGGCCAGCAGGCCGCGTGCCTGGCCGGTGGCGGCCAGATGGTCGAGATCAGCGACCGGGATCGAGCGCCGGAAGGCGCCGCTGACGAAAACCAGTTGCTCGGCCGCCTGAAGACTCGGAGCGGCCGTGCTCAGCGAGAGCCCGAGCAGGACCCCCAGGACGTTGGGGCGGATGCGCAACTGAAACTCCCTGGCTGGACGCTGATCCTAGAAGCTGCCGACCGGTGCCATTCCAGCGGCTCGACGGGTTTCCGGCGCCACCAGCACGTCGCGCAGCAGGCGCACCACCCCCCGCTCCGCCAACCCCTGGGCCAGCTGCAGCCCCATGCGGCGCAGGTCGGGTTCCGCCAGCAACCGTGGCAGCCGGCGCAGCAGCAGACGGGGTTCGAAGCCCGGCACATCGCGCAGCACCACCAGGAGTTGCTGCACCGGTTCAAGATCCAGCAACTGGGCGTCGATCGCACTCATCCGCTCCATGCCCCGCAGGCCCGGTGGCTGGAGCCGTTTCGGCAGCCGCCTCCCCATCGCCTGCACGGCCCGCCAGCCGAGCGCATCGAGCCGGTCGACCATCGCATCGACCAGCTGCTGGCGCAGCATGCCTCCCTTGGGCGAGAAGAGGAAATCGAGCACCTGATCCAGCAGACCCTCCACATCCAGCTGGTCTTGAAGGGAAGCGCTGCTGATCAGATTTTCCAGCCGTTGCCAGCGGAACTCCTCACCATCGAAGAGCATCTCGCGCAGGCTGCGGCGCAGATCCGGATCCGGATCCTCCATCAGCCGGCGGGCGAAGTAAGGGTAGGCCGCACCGAGAATCTTGAACTCCGGATCCACACTCAGGGCAATGCCTTCAAGCGTGACCAGCGAGCGGATGATAAGGGCGTAGTAAGGCGGCACCTGAAAGGGGAAGCGGTACATCACCCCGGAGAGATCGTCGGTGACCGCCTTGAAATCCATCCGGCTCACTCCCATCTCCAGGGCCTGGCCGAACACCGATTCGAACGCCGGCACAATCGGCTCCAGATTCACCTCTTCGCCCAGAAAACCGAGCTGCACGAAATCGGTGGAGAGGGCTGAGAAGTTGCGGTTCACCAGGTGCACCACCGCCTGGATCAGCCCGGTGCGCGATTCGCGGCTCACCTCGCTCATCATGCCGAAATCCAGGTAAGCCAGGCGGCCATCCGGTAGGGCCAGCAGATTGCCGGGGTGGGGATCGGCGTGGAAAAAGCCGTGCTCCAGCAGTTGCTGCAGGCTGCAGTTCACGCCGATCTGCACCATGTGGTCGGGGTCGATGCCGAGTGAGCGCACCGCCTCCAGATTGGTGAGTTTCACCCCATCGATCCACTCCATCGTGAGCACGCGGCGGCTGGTGGCCTCGTGATAGATGGCCGGTACGGCGATGTTCGGGTTGTGCTGGTGGAGCCTGGCGAAGGTTTCGGCGTTCCTGGCTTCGTTGAGATAATCCATCTCCTCGAATACCCGCTTACCCAGTTCATCGATCAGGGCCACCAGATCGCTGCGCACCAGGCCTACATTCCGGTTGATCCAGGCGGCGATGTTGCGCACGATGTAGAGATCGAGCGTGATCTGCTCGCGCAGACCAGGGCGCTGCACCTTCACCGCCACCGCCTGGCCGTCCTTGAGCGTGCCTCTATGCACCTGGCCGAGTGAAGCGGCGGAGATCGGCTCGCGATCGAGCTGGGCGTAGATCTCGGAGACGGGCGCACCCAGATCTTCTTCGATGCAGGCCATGGCCAGTGCACCGTCGAAACCGGGCAACTGATCCTGCAGCTGGGCCAGCTCCTCCAGCAGCACCGGCGGCACGATGTCGGGCCGGGTGGAGAGGGCCTGGCCGGCCTTGATGAAGGCGGGACCGAGCGCCACCAGCAGCTGGGCGCATTCGCGCGCCCGCTCCCGGGCCCGGTCGGGGTTGCTGAGCAGACCGGTGAAGCGATCGACGGCCACACCCACCAGGAACAGACTGATGGGCATCAGGGTCTGCCAGAGCCGCAGCAGCAGACGCCGGGGGTGACCGGCGTAGAGGCGGGTGATCGCCGCCGGGTCGTAGCTGAGCAGGCCGGCGGCTTCGATGAAGTCGCTGAGCTCCGCAGGGGTGCTCACATGGTCGGAGCGAACCATCACGGGGCAGATCGATCAACCCCTTCTAAACGAATCTCAGCGTCGCTACGGTCGGGCAGACGGCTGAGGCACCGGGTGCTCACGGGACTGCGCCTCGAGAACATCGCGCTGGTGGAGAGCCTGGAGCTGGAGTTCTCCACGGGCTTCACCGTGCTCACCGGTGAAACCGGCGCCGGCAAGTCATTGCTGCTCGATGCCCTCGATGCCCTGCTGGGCGGCGGCTCAGGCGTGCGCCTGCTGCGCAAGGGCACCGAGCGGAGCCTGATCGAAGCCCAGTTCACCACCACCGCGCCGGTCCAGGCCTGGCTGCAGCAGCAGCAACTGGATCAGCAGCTTGCCGGTCCCGAATCCGATGGCCTCGATCAGAACGGAGACGAACCTGCCGACCCACCGGTGGATCTGCTGCTCAGCCGCGAATGGCGCAGCAACGTCGAGCGCATCCAGAGCCGCAGTCGCATCAACGGCGTGGTGGTGAACCGCCAGCAGCTGCTGGAGCTGCGGCCCCTGCTGCTGGACCTCACCGTTCAGGGTCAGACCCAGGAACTGGCCCGTCCCGGCCAGCAGCGTCAGTGGCTGGACCGTTGCGGTGGTGACGCGCTGGCCACCTGTCTGGGGCCGGTGCGGCAGGCGGTGCGCAGCTGGCGCCAGGCGGCCGCTCGGCTGGAGCAGGCGCGGGCAGACCGCGACCGGCTGGAGCGGGAACGGCAGGAGGCCTGCCAGCAGCTCGAGGCGCTGGAGGCTGCCGCCCTCGACGACCCCAACGAACGCCTGCGGCTGCAGCAGGACCAGGACCGCCTCGCCCATGCGGTGCGGCTCCAGGAAGGGGTGATGCTGTTGCTGGGACGGCTGGTGGAAGGGGCCGAAGAGGCCCCGGCAGCGCTCGATCATCTGGCCGCCTGCGAACAGGTGCTGCAACAGCTGGCCGGCTTCGACGCCAGCCTCGGGCCCCTGGTGGAGCGCTGTGGCGAAGCACTGCAGCACGTGCAGGACCTGGCCCGCGACCTGGAGCGCTATGGCGGTGCCCTCGACAGCGATCCCTCCAGCCTGGAAGCGGTGCAGGAGCGGCTGGCCCTGCTCAAGGGATTGGAGCGCCGCCACGGCCGCGATCTGGCGGGGCTGATCGAGCAACGCGACCAGCTACGCATGCGCCTCAGCGGTGGGGCTGCCGCCGCCCTCGAAGCTCTTGAGGCCGAGGAGCAGCAGGCCCGCCTGCGGCGGGATCAGGCCTGCAGCCAGCTCAGCGCCCAGCGGCAGCGGGCGGCGCGGCAGCTGGAGGAGCAGCTGACGGCCTCGCTGCGGCCGATGGGCCTGGCCGATGTGCGCTTTTCGGTGGCGATCGAGCCGACGCCCCCGGCGGAGGAGGGGGCCGATGCGGTCACCTTTCTGTTTTCCGCCAACCCTGGCCAGCCGCTGGCTCCCCTGCGGGAAGTGGCCTCCGGTGGCGAGATGAGCCGCTTCCTGCTGGCGCTGAAAACCTGCCTGGCGGCGGCGGATCCGGGCGTCACCCTGCTGTTCGATGAAATCGACAGCGGCGTGAGCGGCCGCGTGAGTGGCGCCATCGCCGCGCTGCTGCGCCAGCTGGCTGCCCAGCGCCAGGTGTTCTGCGTGACCCATCAGCCGCTGGTGGCCGCCGCTGCCGATCACCATTTCCAGGTGAGCAAGGCGGTGGAGGCGGGCCGCACCCTTACCCGGGTGCGCCCGCTGCGGGACACCCAGGCACGTCAGCAGGAGCTGGCGGAACTGGCAGGGGGCGACTTCGGTGAGGCCCATCGCTACGCGGCCGGGCTGCTGGAGCGAAGCTGAGCGGAGCGCCGTTTCCGTTGCCGTCGAGGGGCGGCACCCTGCCCATCAGGAGGCACCCGTAGACTCAGACGCTCTAGACGAGGCCGGATGCCCCGCGCGAGCATCGTTTCTGGGCCCAAGGGCACATCGTCTGAGCCTGACGCCACGTCGACCACAGCCAGCACCACGGTCCCGGCCCTTGACAAGGAAGAGGCGGCGAAGCTGCGCTCCCTCAACGGCGGCGCCCTCGAGGACGTGATCCGTGTGCGTGGCGCCCGCCAGCACAACCTCAAGGACGTGGATCTCACCATCCCGCGCAACCGGCTGGTGGTGTTCACCGGTGTGAGCGGCAGCGGCAAGAGCTCGCTGGCCTTCGACACGATCTTCGCCGAAGGGCAGCGCCGCTACGTCGAGAGCCTTTCCGCCTACGCGCGCCAGTTCCTCGGTCAGGTGGACAAGCCCGATGTGGATGCGATCGAGGGGCTGTCCCCGGCGATCTCGATCGACCAGAAGTCCACCAGCCACAACCCTCGCTCCACCGTCGGCACGGTCACGGAGATTCAGGACTATCTCCGCCTGCTGTTCGGGCGCGCCGGCGAACCCCACTGCCCTCAGTGCGACCGCTCGATCCGGCCCGAGAGCATCGACGAGATGGTCGACCGGATCTCCTCCCTGCCGGAGGGCACCCGCTACCAGCTGCTGGCGCCGGTGGTGCGAGGCAAGAAGGGCACCCACACCAAGCTGCTCAGCGGCCTGGTGGCCGAAGGATTCGCCCGTGTGCGTATCAACGGCGAGGTGCGCGAACTCTCCGACAACATCGAGCTCGACAAGAACCACGCTCACAACATCGAGGTGGTCGTCGACCGGCTGGTGGCGCGTGAGGGCATCAACGAACGGCTCACCGACTCCCTGCGCACCTGCCTCAAGCGCGGCGACGGCCTGGCGCTGGTGGAGGTGGTCCCCAAGACCGGCGAGCAGCTGCCGGAAGGGGTGGAGCGTGAGCGGCTCTATTCCGAGAACTTCGCCTGCCCCGTGCACGGCGCCGTGATCGAAGAGCTGTCCCCCCGGCTGTTCTCGTTCAACAGCCCCTACGGCGCCTGCCCCGATTGCCATGGCCTCGGCCATCTGCGCAAGTTCACTGAGGAACGGGTGGTGCCCGATCCCGCCCTGCCGGTGTATGCGGCGGTGGCGCCTTGGAGTGAAAAGGACAACAGCTACTACTTCTCCTTGCTGTTCAGCGTGGGGGAAGCCTTCGGTTTCGAGATCAAGCAGCCCTGGAACCAGCTCACCAAAGACCAGCAGCAACTGCTGCTGCACGGCAGCCCTGAGCCGATCGCCATCAAGACCGACAGCCGCTACACCAAGAGCCAGGGCTACCTGCGCCCGTTCGAAGGCATCCTGCCGATCCTGGAGCGGCAGCTGCGCGACGCCAGCGGCGAGGCGATCCGCCAGAAGCTGGAGAAGTATCTGGATCTGGTGCCCTGCGGCACCTGCCATGGCCTGCGGCTGCGTCCTGAGGCGCTGGCGGTGAAGGTGGGGCCGTATGCGATCACCGATCTCACCAATGTGAGCGTCGCCGACACGCTGCAGCGGATCGAGTCATTGATGGGGGTCGGGGAGGCGGAAGGGGCGGACCCCCTGCTCAATCCCCGCCAGATCCAGATCGGCGATCTGGTGCTGCGTGAGATCCGCATGCGCCTGCGCTTCCTGCTGGATGTGGGCCTCGATTACCTCAGCCTCGACCGCCCGGCCATGACCCTCTCCGGCGGAGAGGCCCAGCGCATCCGCCTCGCCACCCAGATCGGCGCCGGGCTCACCGGCGTGCTCTACGTGCTGGATGAACCCAGCATTGGCCTGCACCAGCGCGACAACGACCGCCTGCTCAACACCCTCTTCCGGCTCCGCGACCTGGGCAACACCTTGATCGTGGTGGAACACGACGAGGACACGATCCGCGCTGCCGACCACCTGGTGGACATCGGCCCGGGCGCGGGCGTGCACGGCGGCCGGATCGTGGCCGAGGGCACGCTCGAGAACCTGCTGGCGGAGGAGGACTCACTCACGGGGGCCTACCTGAGCGGGCGGCGCTCGATTCCGACCCCGCCCGAGCGGCGCACCAGCAGCAGCCGCAAGCTCTCGCTGCTCAATTGCTCTCGCAACAACTTGCAGGGGCTCGATGTCGACATTCCGCTCGGCCGCCTGGTGGCGATCACCGGGGTGAGCGGCAGCGGCAAGAGCACCTTGATCAACGAATTGCTCCACCCGGCGCTCGAGCACAAGCTGGGCCTGAAGGTGCCGTTCCCGTCCGGTCTCGATGAATTGCGAGGCATTCAGTCGATCGACAAAGTGATCGTGATCGATCAGAGCCCGATCGGCCGCACGCCCCGTTCCAACCCCGCCACCTACACGGGTGCCTTCGATCCGATCCGCCAGGTGTTCGCCGCCACGGTGGAGGCCAAGGCCCGCGGCTATCAGGTGGGCCAGTTCAGCTTCAACGTGAAAGGCGGGCGCTGCGAGGCCTGCAGTGGCCAGGGCGTGAATGTGATCGAGATGAATTTCCTGCCCGATGTGTATGTGCAGTGCGATGTCTGCAAGGGGGCGCGCTACAACCGTGAAACGCTTCAGGTGACCTACAAAGGCCACACGATCGCCGACGTTCTGCAGATGACGGTGGAACAGGCAGCCGACGTGTTCAGCGCCATTCCCCAGGCGGCCGACCGGCTGCGCACCCTGGTGGATGTGGGGCTGGGCTACATCAAGCTGGGCCAACCCGCTCCCACCCTCTCAGGCGGTGAAGCCCAACGGGTGAAGCTGGCCACAGAACTCTCCAAGCGGGCCACCGGCAAAACCCTCTACCTGATCGATGAACCCACCACCGGCCTGAGCTTCTACGACGTCCACAAGCTGATGGATGTGATGCAGCGGCTGGTGGACAAGGGCAACTCGATTGTGGTGATCGAACACAACCTCGATGTGATCCGTTGTGCCGACTGGTTGGTGGATCTTGGCCCCGAAGGCGGCAACAAGGGCGGGCAGATCGTGGTGGCCGGCACGCCGGAGCAGGTGGCGGAGCATCCCACCAGCCACACGGGTCGCTACCTCCAGCAGGTGCTGGCTCAGCATCCACCGGAGGCCCTTTCGGCCTGAAGCCATCACCACCAACCGAGCAACGGCCAGCGGGAGGGGATCATGGAGGCATCACCGCTCCAACGTCGTGGCCCAGCGTCGATTCAAGCCGGCGGCAACCGCCCTGCTGACCGTTGCCGGGCTGGTGGGGGGCCTCGCCCTGGCGCCTTCCCGCGCCCATGCGCTGGAGCGGGTGCAGATGCGGCTGCCGCTGCTGGAAACCGACTTCACGGTGGAGCTCAGCGAGCTCAGCAGCCCTGCCAGCCTGTTGGCCGGCAACAGCGACCTGGCCGAGCTGGACCGGGCCACCGATGGAGCGGTGGGCCGCAAGTTCGTTGACCTGTTCAATGCCCCGCTGCCGCTGCAGGTGACGGCCGTGGTCGATACCTCCGCGACCTCGCCCCTGCTGAACCAGGCCCTGCTGCTGGTGTCAGCGCTCGGCGGCATCGACGGGCTGCCGGAGCCGTTCACCGGCGAAGACCTCTCCAGGGTGCTGGACCAGGCGGCGGCCAAGGGTCCGCTCACCATGCTCACCGTGCTGCGGGCCCTGCCCGGGAAAACGGCCACGCTCGATCTGAGCCGCGCCCTGTTCGCCGTGCAGCGGCTGGCGCGGCAGCAGAAGCCGGCCGATACCCTGCTGGCCGCGCAGCCGGCGGCGGCGGAAGATCCGGCCCTGCGCTCAGCGGGTCCACTGGCCACGCAACGCGCTGAGCTGACGATCCCCGTGGCCTACCGGCCCCAGCCGTTGTCCGTAGTGGTGGTCCGCCCGACCACAGGCGCCAACAACCGCCTGGTGGTGATCTCCCACGGTTTGTGGGACAGCCCGGAAAGCTTTGAGGGCTGGGGGCGCCATCTCGCCAGCCACGGCTACACCGTGCTCCTGCCCCGCCACCCCGGCAGCGACCGGCAGCAGCAGAGCGCCATGCTCTCCGGCAAGGTGCCGCCTCCGGGCCCGGAGGAGCTGCGGATGCGGCCCCTGGATGTGAGCGCCGTGATCGATGCCGTCGCTGCCGGTGGCCTGGGCCTGCCGCCCGGCATCCGCACCGACTCCGTGGTGGCCATGGGTCAGTCGTGGGGCGCCACAACCGTGCTGCAGCTGGCCGGTGCCAAGCCCAGCGACACCCGCCTGACCGAGTTCTGCAACGACCCCTTCGATCCCTCCAGAAATCTCAGCTGGATCCTGCAGTGCAGCTTCCTCACCTCCGCCAACACCGCCGCGCTGGCGGATCCCCGCATCAAGGCGGTGGTCGCGGTCAGTCCGCCCATGTCGCTGCTGTTTGCCTCCGGTGCGGCCCAGTCCATCTCCAGCCGCGTGCTGCTGGTGAGCGGCAGCCGTGACTGGGTGGTGCCCGCCGGGCCTGAGGCGATCACGCCGATGTCCCTGGAGGCGCGCAATGCCGGCGGTGGGCACAGCCTCGTGCTGGCCAAAGGCGGCGATCACTTCAATCTCGGTTCCACCTACGAGGTGGGTGGTGGGGTGCTGCGCGGCTTGCTCCTGGCCTGGACCAACGCTGCCTATGCGGCCGGGCCTGCGGTCGCCCCGCGCTCGGGTGCCCCGCAACTGCTGCCAGCCAATGGTTGGGGCGACACCACCATTCCCCTGGTGGACGTGACCGGCGCCCTGCGTGAGCGCACCCCCTGAGGCTGAACTGGAGCGGGCCGGCCGCCGGTGCGCTCAGAAAGCCGGCAGTTCTTCGCTGTCGCTGCTGGCCGGATGGTTGGTGTTGGCGTCCGGCATCCAGTAACTCAGGTCGTCCTGCCAGAAGAGCCGCCCCGGCAGGCGGTTGGTGCTGAGCTTGGTGGAGCCCATGGTGGAGAGCAGGGCGCCCAGCTCCATCGGCGTGAGATCGGTTTTTACGTTCTCGCCGGCCAGCTTGATCAGCGCCGGATACTGGGCCACCGTGCCGGGCTGGGCCAGCTTGCGGAACACTTCCCGCAGCACCATCTGCTGACGCTCCATGCGACCGAGATCGCCCAGTTCATCGTTGCGGTAGCGCAGGAAGCCTTCAAGGGCTTCACCCTTGAGCAGCTGCACGCCCGGGTAGAGGTCGATGTAAAGGTCCTGGCGGCTGTCGGTGTAGTACATCCGCTTGGGCACATCCACCTCCACACCGCCCAGGGCATCGGCCAGCTTCTGCACGGCATCGAGGTTGACCAGCACGTAGCGGTCCACCGGAGTGCCCAGCAAGCTGGTGAGCTGTGCCTTCACTTCCTCCACACCACCCATGGCATAGAGGGCATTGGCCTTCAGCACGCCGTGCTGGTCGGATTCGATGAAGGTGTCCCGCGGCACCTGGGTCAGCCGGGTGATGCCGTCCTGCACCTCCACGGTGAACATCACATCGGTATTGGCGGCCACGTGATCGGTGCCCAGCACCACGATGCGGTGCTGGGCGAGGCCGAGGGGCGCCACCAGGCTGCTCACCGAGGGGGCCGCTCTCATCAGCCCGGCCATCAAGGAGCCCAGCAGCTGGGGAAGGGGCCCGGTGACGAGCAGGCTCAGGCCCACTCCACAGGCCAGACCCAGCAGCGCAGAGGGGCGATGCAGACGGCGACGAGGGCTCTTGCCACCATTGCCCCGGCGTGGTGCACCTTCCACCGGCGCGCCATCCTGAAGGCCAGCGGCAGGGTCCACCGTCGACCCAAGGTCTTGCACCCGGGCCGTGACGGAGAGAGGGCTACGACGCGACTGGGCCTTGGGCATTGAGGTTTCCGATGGCCGCACCATAAAACCCATTCCCCTGGCTGGCCAGGTCAGGGACCTGCCACCACCTCCACCCGGGCGGCGGCGCGATCGGCCCGCTCCCTTGCCTCAGCCAGATCGGTGCCGCGCGCCAGGGCCACACCCATGCGCCGGTGGGGCCGTGCCTCCGGCTTGCCGAACAGCAGCACGGTGGTGTCGGGTTCGGCCAGGGCTGTCGCCACGCCGGTGTAGGCCACGCTGCTGAGCTGCTCGCCGGCCAGGATCACCCGGCTGGCGGCGGGACCGGTGGATTGGATGGCGGGGATCGGCAGCCCCAGCACGGCGCGCAGGTGCAGCTCGAACTCGCTGAGGTTCTGGCCGGCCAGCGTCACCAGGCCCGTGTCGTGCGGCCGGGGCGAGAGTTCCGAGAACACCACCGCACCGGGGTCTGTGGAGCCGGCAGCACCGGTGAGGAAGAACTCCACGCCGAACAGTCCAGCTCCGCCCAGGTGATCGGTGACCTTCAAGGCCATGGCCTGGGCTGCCTCCAGCTGAGCCGGTGCGAGGCAGGCGGGCTGCCAGCTGCATTGGTAGTCGCCCCGTTCCTGCACGTGGCCGATCGGCGGGCAGAACAGCGTGGGGCCGTTCCACTGCCGCACTGTGAGCAGGGTGATCTCCTGCTCGAACTGCAGGAACTCCTCCACGATCACCCGCGCGCCGGCCCCGCGCGCGCCCGCCAGCGCCGCATCCCAGGCCGCTGCGATGCCTTCGGGGCCGTGCACCACGCTTTGCCCCTTGCCCGAGGAGCTCATCACCGGCTTCACCACCACGGGCCAACCGAGCGGCGCGGCGGCGGCGGCCAGTTCCTCGGCGCTGCTGGCATAGGCGAAGCGGGCGGTGCGCAGGCCCAGGGTGCCGGCGGCCAGATCCCGGATGCGATCACGGTTCATGGTCACGGCTGTGGCCTGTGCCGTGGGAATCACGGTGACGCCTTCCGCCTCCAGTTCAGCCAGGGCATCCACGGCCAGGGCCTCGATCTCCGGGATCACCAGATCCGGCCGGTGGCGCCGCACCACGGCCAGCAGCGCCGCCGCATCGGTCATCGGGATCACCTCAGCCGCATCGGCCACCTGCATGGCGGGCGCACCGGCGTAGCGGTCGACGGCGATCACGCGGCAACCGAGGCGCTGGGCGGCGATGGCCACTTCTTTGCCCAGCTCGCCGCTGCCCAGCAGCATCAGGGTGCGAGGGAAGGTGGGCGCCGTCATCACGGGGGAGCAGGTGCCCTTGATCCTGCTCCCCCGCTTGGCCCTGCTAGAAGAGCAGCGTGTCGGCCCCGCCTGCCTTGATCGTTTCGCCCGCCGTTCTGGCCTTCGCGTCCACCGGTGACGGCGTCGATGGGCTGCCGTTCGGATGGACCATCGACGGCCTGCAGAATGGTGTGCTGATCTATCTCGGCCTCTCTTCGCTGGCGTTCGTGATCGTGTGGCTGGTGGGCTTCCTGCGTCGCTCCTGAGCGCCGCGACCTCCCCGCCGCGACCCACCGCTTCAGCCAGCAGGCCCCCAACAGAACGCCCCGATCAAAACGCCGCCATCAGCCCGGCCCGGTCAGGAATCGGCGATCAGGTCGAGCTGGCGCACCGGCGGCTCCTCGCTCACGAAGCCATAGGCCTCGAACACCTGTGCATCGGCGTGGGTGATGTGCTGGCCGTCGCTGTGGCGCTCCAGTTGGAAGCCCTCCTGCGCCATGCGCCGCATCAGGCCGGCGGCCTCCTCAAAGCGGGCTGCCATCGCCTCGAGGCTGGCGCAATCGGCCGTCAGGCCCGTTTCCTTCCAGGTGAAGTAAGCCAAGGCGACGCTCGCAATGCGGGGAATGGACGCGGGGGTGGGAGCCACCCTCTCGATTCTGCTCAGCTCCGCCTCAATTCTGCTCAGCTCTGCCCTGCGCTGCAGCGCTCGAGGCTCAGGGCAGCAGCAGCAGGCCGAGCAGCACCAAGGCCACGCTCGCGAGCCAGAACCCCACCACGACCCGCTGTTCCGGGTTGCCCGCCAGCTCGAAATGGTGGTGCAGCGGCGCCATGCGGAACAGCCGCCTGCCCTGCCCATCGGGGCCCTTGGTGGCTTTGAACACCCACACCTGCAGGATCACCGACAGGGACTCGGCCACGAACACCCCGCCCATCACCAGCAGGGGCCAGAGGCTGTCGGTGAGCAGGGCCACCGCCGTGAGCGCCGCCCCCATTGCCAGCGAGCCGGTGTCGCCCATGAACACCCGGGCGGGGTGGCGGTTGTGGCCCAGGAAGCCCAGCCAGGCGCCCGCCATCGCCGCGCAGAAGCCGGCCATGGCGGGGTCGCCGCTGTGGCCACGCAGCATCAGCTCCAGGGCGAAGCCGGTGAACACCACGGCGCCGCAGCCTGCCGCCAGGCCGTCGAGGCCATCGGTGAGGTTGGTGGCGTTGCTTTCGGCCAGGAACACGAACAGACCCAGCGGCAGCAGCAGCAGGCCCAGCGGCAGAACCCAGCCGAACGGCAGGCCCACATCGCCGCCGAACCAGCCACGCCAGCTGCCCCAGGCCAGGAACAGCAGCGCCGCCAGCGCCTGCAGCACCAGCTTCCCCTTCGGGGTCAGGCCGGTATTGGTGCGGCGGGTGAGGCTGCGCCAGTCGTCGAAGCCGCCGATCGCCAGGAAGGCGAGGGTGATGGCGGCCACCGCCAGCAGGCGCTCATCGGTCGGAGCGATCAGCCCGCCCACGATCACCCCCACCGGCACCACCAGCAGACCGCCCATCGTGGGGGTGCCGGCCTTGCTGAGGTGGCCCTGGGGGCCGTCTTCCCGGATCACCTGGCCCACTTTCAGGGCCCGCAGCCGCGGCACCCCCCACACACACAGCGCCCAGCTCACCAGCGCCGCCAGCAGCAGCGGCAGCGTGAGCTGGGACACCCGGAACCAGAGATCACAGCCCAAGGCCGCCGCCACGAGCAGCAGGGTGAGGGCGCTGGCGGGTGAACGCAGCCGGCCGGGAGCGGTGAGCGGGGAGGTGGAGGCCAAGGTTCAGGGGCGATGGCGGCCGTTCAGGCCCGTTCCTCGTAACCGGACGGATGGGAGGGGAAGGGTCAGTCTTCCCAGCTTTCGTCGCTCGCTTCGTCGGCGGGGCTGTAATCCTCTTTCTCGCCCATCAAGGCGGAGAGCTCCTCTTCTTCCACCGTGCTCACATCGGGAGCGGCGGTTTCCTCATCCACCACCAGCCGGCCGCTGGTTTCCAGCCAGCTCAGCAGGTCCGGTTCGTCCCGCAGGGGGAGCACCGGTGCCGGCTCTTCCCGCCCGTAGCGGGTGAGGGAGGGATTGACGCTGTCGAGGGTGCTCATGAATGCAGATCAGCGGGGATGTTCAGGCTGGGAAAGCCAACGCTGCGCCCGGTTCGCCGATCCACCACCATAGATCAGGCCTCTGCCCATGTTTCTTGTTGGCATCCAAGGCGGTCGGGATTCTGCGGGTGTGGGCCGTTGCCCTGTTGCTCAGTGGCCTGCTGGTGGCCGCTGGCCGCCGCTGGCCGGTGGCGCTCACGCCCACGCCGGCGGTCGTCTGGGCGCTGCTGCTGCTGCCCCCCCTGCTGATGGGGTTCTGGATCGCCCGCCGCTGGGGGAGAATCCAGCAAGCGGATCCGAGCGAGGCACTGAGCGAATGACACAGGAGGAACGGACGTCCCGGGCGAAACGGGTGGTGCTCGCCTACTCCGGCGGGGTCGATACGAGCGTCTGCATTCCTTATCTACTGAACGAATTCGGCGTGGAGGAGGTGATCACCTTCGCGGCCGATCTCGGCCAGGGCGATGAGCTCGAGCCGATCCGCCGCAAGGCGCTCGACTCCGGCGCCAGCCAGTCGATCGTGGGTGATCTGATCGAGCCGTTCATCACCGACTTTGCCTTTCCCGCCATCCGCGCCAACGCCCTCTACGAAGGCCGCTATCCCCTCTCCACCGCCCTGGCCCGCCCGCTGATCGCCCGTCGCCTGGTGGAGGTGGCCCGTGAGGTGGGCGCCGATGCGGTGGCCCATGGCTGCACTGGCAAGGGCAACGACCAGGTGCGTTTCGATGTGGCGATCGGGGCCCTGGCGCCCGAGCTCAAGGTGCTCGCTCCGGCGCGCGAGTGGGGCATGAGCCGGGAGGAAACGATCGCCTATGGGGAGCGTTGCGGCATCCCGGTGCCGGTGAGCAAGGCCTCACCTTTTTCGATCGACCTGAACCTGCTGGGCCGCAGCATCGAGGCCGGCCCGCTGGAGGATCCCTGGGTCGAGCCGCCCGAAGAGATTTACGCCATGACCTGCTCGGTGAGCGCAGCGCCGGAGCAGCCCGAGGTGGTGGAGATCAGCTTCGAGCAGGGCAATCCGGTGGCGATCAACGGCGAACCGCTTGATCCGGTGGCGCTGGTGCGCCGCGCCAACGCCCTTGCCGGCAGCCATGGCTTTGGCCGTCTCGACATGATCGAGAACCGGGTGGTGGGGATCAAGTCGCGGGAGATCTATGAAACCCCGGGCCTGCTGCTGCTGATCAAGGCCCACCAGGAACTCGAAAGCCTCACCCTGGCCGCCGATGTGCTGCGCTACAAGCGCCAGATCGAAACCAGCTGGTCTGATCTGGTGTACCAGGGCCTCTGGTTCGGCCCGCTCAAGGAGGCGCTCGACGGCTTCCTCGACCGCACCCAGCTGACCGTCAGCGGCACGGTGCGGATCCGGCTCCACAAGGGGAATGCCACCGTGATCGGCCGCTCCTCCAGCGAAAGCCTCTACATGCCCGACATGGCCACCTACGGTGCCGACGATCGCTTCGATCACCGGGCGGCTGAGGGGTTCATCTACATGTGGGGCCTGCCCACGCGCCTGTGGGCCGCCGCGAGGCGGCGTTAGTTCAGGGGCTGGGAGTCGCGATGGCCGGAGAAGTGGTGGGAGTTGCTTCGGCTTCAGGCCCGGAGCCACGGCCGCTGGCTCCAGGCTGGATGGTGACCCAGGCGACGTCGCTGATGCGCCCCAGCAGGCGGGCTGGGCCATCAGCGCGTCGAATCGTGAGCAGGTCGGGACGGCCTGCGAACACCTGCAGCCCCTCACTGAGCGCAAATCGCTTCTCCCCTTTCAGCAAGCCCGCGAATAGGTAGGTACCGGCGCCGTTGCGCACCTCCACCCAGTTGTCCTCGTTGCTGCGCAGGGCCACTTCGTTGGGCCCGACAGCGTCGGGATTGGGGGTGGCGGCACTGGTGCCATTGCCGCTCTTGGCCAGCCCTTGCGCTTCTGCCACTGACGCAGTGGTTTTCACCGAGGGAGCGGAAGCGGGGGATTGCCGCAGTTGATGCCACCCGAGGGTGCCTCCGAGGGAGATCAGGCCCACCGCTCCGGCGATCAGCAGCAGTTGGTGCCGGGTTTGCGGCAGACGGGGTGCGGCGCTCAGGGAGCTCTTCAACCAGTGCAGCGGCTGCAGCGGCGTGCTGGGCCGCTCCCTGGACGGTGGTGTGGGTGGTGGTGGCGGATCCGGTGCGGCGGCAGGCGCGGGAGCGGGCATCAAGATGCGTTGCTGGGGGTTGAGGCCAGGCAGCGCGTGCTGGAGCGTTTGCCGCAACGACTGGTTCTCCTCCGTGAGCAACCTCTGGCGCTCCAGAATCGGCTCGCAGCGTTCCCTGAACTTGCGCTCGAAGATCTCAGGCAACTCGGAAACCAGAGATTCCAGTTCCGCTTGGTGGCGGCGCGCCTGCTCCAGCTCCTGCTGGGTACGGCTCAGACGCAGGTGGGCCGACTGGAGCTGCATCTGGCTGGACTGCAACTCAAGCCGCGTGGCTTGAAGATCAACCTCAAGGGTTTCCGGATCGCTGCCGTTGGCCTGAGAGGCAGTCGGGTCGTCAGACCCGAACCGGTCGGAGGGGACGTGTTCGGGCAACGTCCAGAACGGGGGACAAGATGGGTATCAGGCTATCCGGGACCGCCGCGACTGCAGCAGTCGTTGCGACCCCGGTGTTGTGTCCCCGGATCTGGAGCAGCCGGTGAAGGCCCAGGATCAGGAGGCGACAGCGATAGCAGCCTCGGCTTCGGCGGGCGCCGCTGCGCCACCGGCGCGGGGGGCTGGCATCGGGCCGTCCTGTTTGACGGTGAGGTAACGGATCACGTCTTCGCTGAGACGCATCGCCCGCTCCAGCAGGGCCACCTGCTGGCCATCGCCGTTGTGGTTGAGCTGCACATAGATGCCTTCGCGATGCTTGGCGATCGTGTAGGCCAGACGCCGCTTGCCGCGCATCTGGGTGTCGAGCACTTCGGCGCCGGCTTCGGTGACGATGTCACGGTATTTGTTGACATGCGTCTCCACCTCTTCCTCCGGGATGTCAGGACGAAGGATGTACATCGTTTCGTAGTAAGGCTTCTGCGACATGGCGGGAGTGAAAGCTCCGTGACGGGCTCGGATGAGGCCGGCAGCCTGGTGGCGACCAGCGACGGACTTACCACCCTACCCGCCGGGCTGACCGGGGCTTCAGCGGCGCCTCAGTAGAGCTGGATGCGCACCGCCTCGGACACGGTGGGGATGTCGGGTTCCTTGCCGCGGACGCACTGGATCACGGAGAACAGCACCAGCAGCAGCGTGCCGAGGAAGACCGTGTTGCTGAGGGTGCGCACGGCGAAGCTGCCCGCCAGGGGGCTCAGCAGGATCTGGAAGGTGAGCGAGACCAGGATCAGCACGATGTCGATCAGGATCGCCTGCAGCACGTTGAAGCGGATGAAGTAGGGAACCCGCGGGTTGCGCACCACCGCCAGAAACAGCACCAGGAAGATCACGAACCCGCCGAAGGGAACGAGTTGCTGGAGGGTGGCCAGCGGCAGCGCCGGAACGGCCAGCCACTGCAGCAGTGGAAAGAGGCCGAACAGGTCCCTGCCGAAGGGAAGGGCGTCGCTCCAGGGCAGCAGGTAGGCCAGAACGGCCAGAAAACGTTGCCAGATGGGGATGTCCATCAGCCGGGGCCGGGTCCGCCCACGGTAGGTGCCGCCAGCCACGCTGTGGCCGCCTCGCGCATGGCGTCAACGGGCACCGGCTGCGCCTGGCCGGCCGCCTGGAGCCAGAGCTGCAGGGCGGCAGCCCCCTGCTGGACGAGCATCTCCAGGCCGTCCTGGGTGCGGCAGCCCCGGGCGGCGGCGTCCTGCAGCAGCGGGGTGGGGCGAGGCGTGTAGATGAGGTCGTAGACGAGCGTGCCGGGGCGCAGTGCCTCCAGCTCGGCTGCCGTCAGGGGGGAACGGGCAGCGGCCATGGCTGCCGAAGCACTGGCGGGCGCGCCCATGCCCACCGGCGTGCTGTTCACCACCAGATCCGCCTCGTTGAGGCGTTGCGCCAGGCTGGGGCCAGCAGCGGCGGCGTTGCCGTCCCCACTGCCAGCGGGTGCGCTCCAGAGCCAGCTGTCCAGGGCCGGCGCCCAGTCACCGCAGCTCGCCTGGAAGGCCGCCAGGCGCCCGTGGTCGCGGGCGGCAACGGTGACGCGCCCCAGACCCAGCTCGGTGAGACCGGCCACCACGGCGCGGGCACTGCCGCCGCAGCCCAGCAGCACGGCGCGCCGCCCGCTCCAGCCGCCGGCCCCGCCACCCGCCGCCGCCTGTCGCAGAGGTGCCAGAAAGCCGTCCACATCGGTGTTCGTGCCCAGCCAGCCGCCCGCCTCGCGGCGCACCAGGGTGTTGACGGCCCCGACCCGGCGGGCCAGGGGGCTGAGTTCCGCCGCCAGGGCGGCCACGGCCTGTTTGTGGGGCAGGGTGACGTTGAGGCCGCGGCAGTCGACGGCTTCCAGGCCGCGCACCACCGTGGCCAGGTCGGCGGCAGCCACCGGCAGGGCCAGATAGATCCAGTCAAGGCCGAGTGCCCGCAGGGCGGCGTTGTGCATCACCGGCGAGAGCGAATGGCGCACCGGATCGCCGAGCACGCCCAGCAGGGCGGTCTGGCCGGTGATGGTGTGGGTCATGGGGGGGCTTGCGGCGGTGCCACCAGCGGCAGCGGAGGCCTCCGGGGCCTCTGCGGCATCATCGGTGGCCCAGCGGCGGCGCCATTGGAAGCACCATCAGCTGCGCCCTCCCCACGGGCCCGGCTGCACCACAGAAGAGCCAGTGGTACGGCTGCAGTTCGGAAACCACCCCTCGCCTCGCCAGGCCCCTGTTGCTGAGGATGCAGCGGTAAGAACACGATCCGATCAGAGGAGGTGGGACACCATGGGCAAGGTTGTTGGGATTGATCTGGGCACGACGAACAGCTGCGTGGCGGTCATGGAGGGCGGCAAGCCCACGGTGATTGCCAACGCTGAAGGCTTCCGCACCACGCCTTCGGTGGTGGCGTACACCAAGAACCAGGACCAGCTGGTGGGGCAGATCGCCAAGCGCCAGGCGGTGATGAACCCTGAAAACACCTTCTATTCGGTCAAGCGCTTCATCGGCCGCCGGGTCGAGGAAGTGAACGAAGAATCGAAGGAAGTGAGCTACGGCGTCGAAAAGGTGGGCGCCAATGTGAAGGTCAAGTGCCCGGTGCTGAACAAGCAGTTCGCCCCGGAGGAAGTGTCGGCCCAGGTGCTGCGCAAGCTGGCGGAAGATGCCGGCAAGTACCTCGGTGAAACCGTCACCCAGGCGGTGATCACCGTGCCCGCCTACTTCAACGACTCCCAGCGCCAGGCCACCAAGGATGCCGGCAAGATCGCCGGCCTCGAAGTGCTGCGCATCATCAACGAGCCCACCGCGGCGGCCCTGGCCTATGGCCTGGATCGCAAGAGCAACGAGCGCATCCTGGTGTTCGACCTCGGCGGCGGCACCTTCGACGTGTCCGTGCTCGAAGTGGGCGATGGCGTGTTCGAGGTGCTCTCCACCAGTGGCGACACCCACCTGGGTGGCGACGACTTCGACAAGGTGATCGTCGACTTCCTGGCGGATTCCTTCAAGGCCAACGAAGGCATCGACCTACGCCAGGACAAGCAGGCCCTGCAGCGCCTCACCGAAGCGGCCGAGAAGGCCAAGATCGAGCTCTCCAGCGCCACTCAGAGCGAGATCAACCTGCCGTTCATCACGGCCACGCCGGAAGGGCCCAAGCACCTGGATGTCACCCTCACCCGGGCGAAGTTCGAGGAGCTGGCCTCCAAGCTCATCGACCGCTGCCGCGTGCCGGTGGAGCAGGCCCTCAAGGACGCCAAGCTCGCCAGCAGCGAGCTGGATGAGGTGGTGATGGTGGGGGGTTCCACCCGCATCCCCGCGGTGCTGGAACTGGTCAAGCGGGTCACCGGCAAGGACCCCAACCAGACGGTGAACCCCGACGAAGTGGTGGCCGTGGGCGCCGCCATTCAGGGCGGTGTGCTGGCCGGTGAGGTGAAGGACATCCTTCTGCTCGACGTCACCCCGCTGTCGCTGGGTGTGGAAACCCTGGGCGGCGTGATGACCAAGATGATCACCCGCAACACCACCATCCCCACCAAGAAGTCGGAGGTGTATTCCACCGCGGTGGATGGCCAGACGAACGTGGAGATCCACGTGCTGCAGGGTGAGCGCGAGCTCGCGTCCGACAACAAGAGCCTGGGAACCTTCCGTCTCGACGGCATTCCTCCGGCCCCCCGCGGCGTGCCCCAGATCGAAGTCACCTTCGACATCGACGCCAACGGCATCCTCAGCGTGACCGCCAAGGACAAGGGCAGCGGCAAGGAGCAGAGCATCTCCATCACCGGCGCCTCCACCCTCAGCGACAACGAGGTGGAGAAGATGGTGAAGGACGCCGAGCTGAATGCCACGGCCGACAAGGAGAAGCGCGAGCGCATCGACCTGAAGAACCAGGCCGAAACCCTCGTGTATCAGGCCGAGAAGCAGCTCGGCGAACTGGGCGACAAGGTGGCCGCCGACGCCAAGGACAAGGTGGAGGCCAAGCGCGTGCAGCTCAAGGAAGCGGTCGAGAAGGAAGACTTCACCGCCATGAAGAGCCTGCTCGAAGAGCTGCAACAGGAGCTCTACGCCCTGGGCGCCTCTGTGTATCAGCAGGCCGGTGCCGCTGAAGCGGCGGCGGCCAACGGAGCGGCCGGCAATGGTGCCTCCGCCTCCGGTGCTGCCGCCGACGATGTGATCGACGCCGAGTTCACCGAGAGCAAGTGAGCGGCGGGCAGGCCTTCGGGCCTGCCACCGGCCCTCACGTCTCAGCAGAAAAGCCCTCCGCAGGGAGGGCTTTTTTTTGCTCTTCAGGGGCCGGAATCCGGTTATGGCAGGAAGCCGGGCTGGGAAGCCGTTGGCGGAGATTGGGCCCTGAAGCCGGCAGGGTTACTTGCCGATGCTGTCGACGGCGGCTTTGGCCTTGGTGACCACCTCAGCCGGCAGGCTCACGTAGCCCAGCGTGGGGGCCTTGCTCTGGAATTCTTCCGACAAGGTGGTGTTGAAGACCTTCTTGAGCATCTCGGCCTTCTCGCCGTTGCCGGTTTTGTAGAGCAGGATCCAGGTGAAGGTGACGATCGGGTAGCCGGCCGAGGGGTTGGGATCGCTGCCGATCAGGTCGGGCCCGAGATCGATGGCGGCCAGCGCCTTGCTGGCGTTTTCGCTGTCGGGCTTGGCGAAGTCACCGCTCTTGTTCTGAACGGCGGCCGCCTGCAGATCGCCCTTCACAAAAGAGGTCTCCACGTAGCCGATGCTGCCGCGGTTCTGGCCCAGGTTGGCGGCCACGCCCTCGTTGCCCTTGGCGCCGACGCCCACCGGCCAGGCCACCGCTTTGCCAGCTCCGGGGCCGCTCTTCCAGGCCTCGCTGAAGGCGGCCAGGCTGTTGGTGAAGTTGTAGGTGGTGCCGGAGCCGTCCGAGCGATACACCACGTTGATCTGCTGATCAGCGCAGCCCAGCTCCTTGAAGTTCTTGATCTTGCCGAGGAACACATCCGCCACCTGGGCCTGGGTGAGCTTGAGCTCGCAGCCGGGCAGGTTGTAGGCCACGGCGATGGCGCCGGCCGTCATCGGCACCTGCACGGTGCCACGGCTCACCTTGGCGAGGTCCTCAGCGTCCATCGGCGCATCGCTGGCGCCGAAATCCACGGTGCCGGCGATGAACTGGCGCACCCCGGCGCCAGAGCCCACCGACTGGTAGTTCACCTTCAAGCCGGTGGAGGCCAGCTGCTGGAACCAGCTCTGATAGATGGAGGAGGGAAAGGAGGCGCCGGCGCCGTTGAGGGTGCCGGTGAGCTGGCCGCCCCCGCCGCCCCCGCTACCGCCGCCGCAGGCCGTGAGCGCCATCGCCGCGCCCAGGCCGAGCGGCAGCGCCAGACGGGCGAACGGACGGCGGTGCAATCGGGTGGGGGAGGCCATGGGACGACGGGCGAGCGGAATGCTTCCCCCGGAAGCTATCCAAGGGCACGGTTGCCAACGTTAACGACAGGTAAGGCTCCCGTTCCCGGTAGCGATCACGTCAGCGGCCCAGGCGGCGCTGGCTGGCGCCAGCAGCACGCCATTGCGGTAGTGGCCGGAGAGCAGCAACAGCCCCGGCTCCAGCTGCTCGAGCAACGGTGCCGGCCGGCCCATTGGCCGGGCCCGCAAACCCTGCCAGTGGCGCTGCACGCGCGCTTGCGCCAGCCACTCCGGTGCTGCGCCTTCCAGCTGGCGCAGGGCGCTCCAGCGGGCTGGATCGGCGCTCGGGCCGGGCTCCAGGGTGGCGCCCAGCCACAGCCGCCGCTGCGGGCGTGGCACCAGGTTGATGCCCCGCCACACCACGCTCGCCGGCCAGGCAGCGGCGAGATCAGGGCCGATCTCCAGCTCGGCGGCCTGGCCCAGCACCGGCTCCAGCGGCCGCTCATGGCCGAGCGGCGCCAGCAACGCCGGGCTGGCCAGGCCGGCGGCCACCAGCACCCAGGGGGCGTCGAGCCCGCCGCCGCCGCGCAGCGACAGGTGCCAGCGGTCGTTGCGGCGCTCCAGGGCCTCCACCCGATCCGCCCGCAGCTCCAGGCCGCGCGTCTGTCCGTCGTGACGGAAGGCGGCCATGGCGGCAAGGGGATCGAGCTGCCCGTCGCGGGGAGAGAACAGCCCCACCAGAGCACCGTGCGGCAGGGCGGGGCGAAGGGCTTCCAGCGCCGGCCGCTGCCACAGCTCCATGGCCAGGCCCAGGGCCTGGCGGCTCAGGGCGAGGGCTTCGAGGCGCGCCAGCTCCTGAGCGTCGGCGGCCAGCAGCAGCAGGCCCGGCCGGTGGGGCACCGGCTGACCGGCCAGGGCCAGCTCGGCGCGCCACTGCTCCCACAGCCGCAACGATTGCTGCCGCAGCCGCCAGGCCCGGCCGCTGCTGCGGTGGAACACCTCCCCCATCAGTACTCCGAGCGCGGCGCTGCTGCCGCTGCCTTCGGGCTGGGGGCCGTGGGGGGCTGGATCCACCAGCACCACCGCATGGCCGAGGCGTTGGTGCCACCAGGCGGCAGCCAGGCCGATGATGCCGGCGCCGATCACCACCACCCGGGACGCGGGCGTGGGGAGTGGCGGGAGATGGGGCGGAGGAGCCGTCAGAGGGGCTGTTGGCTCAGCCGAGGGGATCGGCGGGGATCACGTCGCTGTAGGCGCCGAAACCGCTGGCCACCTTGATGTAGCCCTTGCGCAGCCGCTCGCCGTCCTGGAGTTTGGCGGCTTCATCGAGTTCGGCCAGGGCGGCCTTCAGCTGGTTGGCGAGCTTGGTGGCGGCTGGACGATCGGCAGGAAGAAGCCGCTGGTTGATGTAGAGCATCTCGCGGCCCACTTCCTGCATCGGACCGTGGATGAGGTTGCGGGTGAACACCCAGTTGCGTTCGTTGATCAGCTCCGCCAGTTCCGGCAGCCGGTCTTTGGCGGCCTGGAAGCCTGCGGCCTGGCGCTGGATCACGGCCATGTCCGCCGGGCTGATCGAGGGAGGCTTGCGGGCCTGATTGCCGTCGCAGGCGGCCAGCCCCAGGCAGAGCACCACGGAAAGGCTGAGCACGGCGAAGCGCTTCAGGGCGGAACGAAGCGCGAAAACCAGCTGAGCGACCATGACGACGGGAACAGGCGAGCGGACTTTACGTCCGTTCATGCAGCGCTGTGGCTCTGATCAACACCACCCGCCCAGGTTGTGGGACCGGCCCTCCAGGGCGGGCGGCACAATGACCCTGGCAATCCTGGCGGTGATGACCCTTCCAACGGCGATCCTTCAGGTGATCTGCCCCGACCGTCCTGGGCTGGTGAGCACCCTTTCGGGCTGGGTGGCTGCCAACGGCGGCAACATCCGCCATGCCGATCACCACACCGATGCCGGTGCCGGCCTGTTCCTCAGCCGTCTGGAGTGGGAGGTGGAGGGCTTCGGCCTGCCGCGGGAGGCGATCGGCCCGGCCGCGCTTGCTCTTGCCGAGCGGCTGGGGGGCGAAGGCACGCTGCGCTTCTCCGACGGCCACCCGCGCGTGGCGATCTTCGTGGGGCGGCAGGACCATTGCCTGGTGGATCTGCTCTGGCGCACGCGGGCCGGAGAGCTGCCGATGCAGGTGCCGCTGGTGGTGTCCAACCATCCGGATCTTGAGCTGCTCGCCGCCGATTTCGGTGCCCGCTTCGTGCATCTGCCGATCAGCGCCGGCAGCCGCGAGCAGGTGGAGCAGGCCCAGCGGCAACTGCTGAGCGAGCTGGACATCGACCTGGTGGTGCTGGCCAAGTACATGCAGGTGCTGAGCCCTGCCTTCCTGCTGGGGGCGCCGCCGGTGATCAACATCCACCATTCGTTTCTGCCCGCTTTTCAGGGGGCCCAGCCCTACCACCGCGCCTGGGAACGGGGGGTCAAGTTGATCGGAGCCACCGCCCACTACGTGACCGAGGAGCTCGATGGCGGCCCGATCATTGAGCAGGCCACGATCACCGTCAGTCACCGTGACGACGTGGACGATCTGATCCGTAAAGGCCGCGACACTGAACGGCTGGCGCTGGCCCGGGCGTTACGCCTGCACCTGCGTGGCCAGGTGATGGTCTACCGCGGCCGCACAGCGGTGTTCTCCTGATCATGCGGGAGCTGATCCACCGCCTCGACAGCTGCCGTCCCGAGACGGCGCCACCCCTGGGTTGGCGTTGCTTCCAGCTTGGGGTCTTCGTGCTGCCCAGTAGCGCCCTGATCGCTGGCCTGCTGCTGCTGGTCGCGCTTGTGGCCGCCAGCCGCCGCGGACGGTTCCTCCAGGACAAGGTCAACCGGGTGCTGCTGGTGGTGGCTGCCTTGATGGTGATCGGTTGCTTCCGCGCCACCAGCGGCTGGCTTGCCTGGGTGGGGATGGGGAACTGGCTGCCCTTCTTCTGGGCGTTCTGGGGCTTTCAGCCGTATGTGGCCAGCGCCGCTGCCCGCCGCCGCGTGGGGCTCTGGCTGCTGGCCGGCACGGTGCCGGTGATCGTTACGGGCCTGGGCCAGCTGTGGTGGGGCTGGGCCGGGCCGTTCCAGATCCTGGGTGGAGCGATCATCTGGCACATCGGCGAGGGGGGCACGCCTGACGGGCGTTTTTCCGGCCTGTTCGACTACGCCAACATCGCCGGTGCCTGGCTGGCGCTGGCCTGGCCCTTCGCGCTGGCGGCACTGCTGCAGGCAGGCCAGAGCTGGCAGCGTCGCGCTGCGGCGCTCGGTCTGGCGGCCCTTCTGGCTACGTCCCTCTATCTCACCGATTCACGCAATGCCTGGGGGGCCCTGGTGCTGGCGGCCCCAATCGTGGCCGGGCCGATCAGCTGGCCATGGCTGCTGCCGCTTTTGCTGCTGCTGCTGCTGCCCGTCATCCTGGCCAGCCTGCCTGGCGTGCCGGCGTTGCTGCAGGCCCCCGCCCGCGCGTTAGTGCCTGAGGCGATCTGGGCCCGCCTGAATGACGTCAAGTTCGCCGGTGAGCGAAATCTGGCCAGCACCCGGCTCAGCCAGTGGGGCGTGGCTCTGATGCTGATCGCCGAGCGGCCTTGGCTGGGCTGGGGCGCGGCGGCCTTCAGCGTGATCTACCCGCTGCGTACGGGCCAGTGGCATGGCCACCCCCACAACGTGGTGATTGACCTGGCGGTCAGCCACGGCCTGCCGGCTGCCGTGGGCGTGGTGGCGATCGTGCTGTGGCTGCTGATCCGTGCGGCGCGGCTTGGGATTGCCAGGGAGCCGGTGTTCGAGCGGGCCTGGTGGGCGGCAACCCTGGTGCTGGTGGTCCTACACGCCACCGATATTCCGATGTACGACAGCCGCATCAATATTGCCGGGTGGATACTCCTGGCGGGGTTGCGGACAGTCGAAAGGCATCATCCCGACCCTCTGACGTTGACCAAGGGCTGATCACCTCAGCGCCATGCCCGATCCGGTTGAGGTAGATCGTCAGATGAAGGTCGTCCAGCTGTTGCCGGTTCCAAGGATGTAGGCGCCCGTCCCTGGCACGAGGTTGACCCCTTCCAGTTTCCCGATCAGTTCATCGGCATTGGTGAAGCGGTTATCGCCGTTGCCCAGAAAGATCTCGGTGGATCCTCCCGAGAAGCGGTAGAGGTACTGGGAATCGCTGCGCAGCTGCAGCTTGTCGTCGGCGGCATTGAAGTCCTTGATCAGGGCATAGTCCTCAGTGCCTTGGGAGAGGCGGGAGCCATCGTTGTAGAAGGTGCCGCGGCTGTCGGCCAGGAGAAAGGTGTCCCGGCCGCCGCCGCCGGTGAGGCTGTCAATCTGGTTGCGGCCCAAGGCTGCAGCCGAGGTGCCGCTGGAGGGAACTCCGGCGATCCGATCGTCGCCGCTGCCGCCGGTGACGGTGTTGTTGCCAGTGGTGCCCCAGAGGATCTGGTTGGTTGGGGGCGGTGGCGCAGCGTCGTTGTCGGCAATGGTGATGGTGGCCGAGCCCGTGCCGATCGCGTAGGCGGAGCCGGGCGCAAGATTGAGGACCAGGGTTTCCGGCCCCTCCACCAGCGTGTCGTCCACCGGCGTGATGGTGAGGACGACGGACGTCTGGTTGCTGGCAAAGGTGATGGTGCTGCCCAGGCTGGGCGCGTAGTCGCCCGCGGTGGCCGTGCCGCCAAGGCTGAAGCTCACCGTGAGCGCCTGGCTGAGGTTCCCGCCACTGCGGGTGAGGGTGAAGGAGCCGGGCGCTTGGCCTGCTTCCGCCGCTGCAGCATCGCTGGCTGCCACCGACACCATCGGCAGGGTTGGGTCCACCACCAGCGCGCCCAGCCGGTCGAGGGCGGCGGGGATGTTGAGCCGGCCCCCTGTCACGGTCTTGTTGGCCAGAGAGGCTGTGGGGGTCGCGGATTCGAGCAAGGCCCGCTTGATCTGGGCGGCGGTGGCGCTGGGAAACGCCGACTTGAGCAGCGCCGCTGCCCCTGCGACGTGGGGCGAGGCCATCGAGGTGCCGCTCTTGTTGCCGTAGCCCCCCCCGGGCACGGTGGAGAAGACGGAGGAACCCGCCGCCCCGAGATCCACCGACACCGACCCGAAGTTCGAGTATCTCGCCAGGGCGCCTGTGCTGGTGATGGCAGCCACGGCGATCACGTTGCTGCTGGAGTAATTGGAGGGGTAGCTGGGATTCAGGTCGTTGTCGTCGCCGAAGCCGTCGAGGCCGCCGTTACCGGCTGCCGCGATGAACAGCAGATCCTGTTGGGTGGCCCGATCGATCGCGTTTTCGAGGGCCCGGGAATAGCCACCACCGCCCCATGAGTTATTGGTGCCCACGAACTGGCCTGTTTCCCCCCGTTGGCCCGCTTGGATCTTGGCGGTGGTGAAGTAGTCGAGCGCCAACACGGCATCGCTGAGGCTGCCGCTGCCTGAGCGGGCGAGGAACTTCAGGGGCACCATCTGCACCTGCCAGTTCACGCCTGCCACGCCCAGGCCATTGCCGCCCATCGCCCCGACGGTTCCAGCCACATGGGTGCCGTGGCTGTTGTCGTCGTAGGGGTCGTTGTCGTTGTTGGCGAAGTCCCAACCGATCAGGTCATCCCTGTAGCCATTGCTGTCGTTGTCGACCCCGTTTTCCCAGCCTGAGCGGCTGTCAAGCATGTCCCCGGCATCGATGTAGCCGTTGCCATTCCAATCGGTGAGCCCGGCGGCGGGATTGGAACGGTTGGTGGCGTTGTTGAGGTCGCGGAAACTGATCAGTTGGTCGCCATCGGTGTCGACCAGTGCGCTGAAAAAGCTCAGGCCCTGGAGCTCGCCCTGGTTCAGCCAGATGTTGAGGTAGAGGTCGGGGTGGGTGTAATCGATGCCGGAGTCGACGATTCCCACAACCGTGGTGGTGGTCCCGGTGATGTCCCGCCCCCAGGCACCGACTGCACCCGAGCCGAAGCCAGTGCTCTGCATGCCCCAGAGCGTGCTGAGGGAGGGATCGTTGCTGACCTGCTGGATGCCAACGCGCCCATCCTGTTCCGCGAACAGGACTTCGGGCCGCTGGCCGTAGCCCCGCAGCAGTCGCTCCCTGCCCTGGGCACCCGCGGGTGCCCGCACGACATCCAGAACCCCCTCCCCGGCCTGTTGCATGGGCAGGGTGTGGATGGAGCGGATGACTGTTCCGCCCAGCTCCCGGTGGATGGACGTGCGCCTGGAGGCGTCGATGTTGAGGCGCCACTGGACGAGCAGTTGTTGCACAGGGCCGTCGGGACCTTCGGCTTGTCCGCTCGGCGCAGTCGTTTCTGCCTCAAGATCCCAGGCCGCCCGTGGGATGGATGGGCTCAGATTGCTTTGGCCAGAGGGCGTTTGAGGGTGGCCCATCGCTCGAAATCCGGGGGATCAGCCCTTGGCTGGTTCAAGAGCTTCATCATGGTGCCGCTGCAGGAGGCTCTTTGGGAGCGGTCCCTCCAAATGTTCCCAAGGCAACAACTTTTCATGGGGCCAGCGCTGGTGGATCACCTCCTGCCAGGGCGGCGGTGACGGCAGCGCAGAGGGTGCGGCGGCCAGCGCGTCGCGATAGGCGGCCTTCCAGCCGCCCAGCTGCCCGTGACGGCCGCGCACGGCGGCGATCACCGGCGCCAGGCGCCGGTCGCTGCGGGAGAGCAACGCCTGGATCACGCTCCAGCCGTAGCTCTCGGGCCGCAGCTCGATGCCCTTGGGCTGAAGGCGGCGGGCCAGCCGCTTGAGCCGCTTCTCCGCTTCCGGCCGCACCCCTTCCCACTGGAAGGGGGTGTGGGCCTTGGGCACAAAGGTGCTGACGCCGAGGCTGAGCCGCAGGCCCGGCGTGGCGGCTTTGATCGCCAGCAGCAGATCGGCGGTGGCTTCGATGTCGGCGTCGTCCTCCGTGGGCAGACCGGCCATGCCATAGAGCTTCAGGCTGCTGAGCCCGCCTTCCTTGGCGTAGCGGGCGGCGGCGAAGATCTCCTCGGTGGCGAGCTTCTTGTTCACCACCCGGCGCATGCGTTCGCTGCCGCTTTCGATCGCGATCGTGAGCGACTTGCTGCCCCGCTTGGCCAGGATCCGCCCCAGCTGGGGGGTCACGGTGGCGGCCCGCACCGAGCTGACGCTCACACGTGTGCCCTCGAAGCGATCGCCATCAAGCCAGGTGAGCAGATCGGCGAACTGCGGGTGCTGGGTGACTGAGGCCCCCAGCAGGCCCAGCCGCTGGGTGGCGGTGAGGCCCTTCTCCACGGCGGGGATGAGGCCGTCGTCGAGGGAGGGGGTGCGGAAGGGCAGGGTGAGGTAGCTGGCCAGGCAGAAGCGGCACAGCTCCGGGCAGCTGCGCACCACTTCCACCATGTGGATCGCGGGCCAGGCCGCCTCCGGGGTGATCACGGTGGAGTGGCTGAGGGTGTTGCCGCGCCAGGTCTGTTTGGCGATGGTGGCCGGCAGGCCCGGTTCGATCGGCTCCACCGCCAGCAGCTCCCCCGCTGCGCCGTAGCGAGGGGCGTACAGCGATGGCACGTAGATGCCCGGGATCTGGGCCAGCGCCCGCAGTCGCTCGGCCCGCGGCGCTTGGCGCCGGGCCTGGACGGCATCGATGAAGGCGGGCAGCAGCAGCTCGCCATCGCCCAGCAGCACCACATCAAAAAACGGCGCCAGCGGTTCGGGGTTGGCGGTGAGCACCGGGCCGCCGCCGAACACGATCGGATCGCGCTCGCCCCGCTCCTGGCTCCAGAGCGGAATGCCCAGCTGCTCCAGCAGATCGAGCAGCACCGGGCCATCGAGCTCCCAGCTGAGCGAGAGGCCGAACAGATCGAGCTGGCGGTGAGGCGGATCGCCCTGGTCGGTGAACAGGCGCCGCACATCCACATCGCTGCGGCTGGCCAGGCTGGCCCACACCACCTGGTAGCCCAGGCTGGTGATGCCCACCGAATAGGTGCTCGGAAAGGCCAGCACCGCCTTCAGCGCCCCCACCTCCGGCACGGCGGGCTCAAACAGCAGCGTTTCCTGATTCAGGGGTGGATGTGCCGGCCGGGAGTGGTCAGTCTGGAGCTTGAGCGGCCGGGTGGGCTGCCATGGCCCATGGGGGAGGAAATGGACGGCCGCGGGAATCCTTGGGGTGTGCTCCTCTGGCCAGCGAATGACCGCCCCTCGCCCTGCAGGCTTGATCCAGCGCTACCGCGAGGAGCTGCAGGTGCGGGAGATGGGCAGTTCCGAGGTGAATGCATTCCTCGCCCATCTGGCGGTGGAAAGGAAAGTGAGTGCCTCGACCCAGAACCAGGCGCTGGCGGCACTGTTGTTTCTCTACAGGGAGCTGCTGAAGCAGGATCTGGACTTGGAGGGGCTGGTGGCCGGGCTGCTTTACGGGAGTGGGCTGCGGCTGATGGAAGCGCTGCGCCTCAGGGCGCAGGATCTGGATTTCCAGCGGCGCGAACTCACGGTTCGCAACGGCAAGGGCGGCAAGGATCGCCGCACCCTGCTGCCCAACCGTGTGGGCCAGCAGCTGCAGGACCACCTGGTGGCCGTGCGGCGGGTGCATCGCCAGGATCTCGCCGAGGGCTATGGCCGGGTGCCACTGCCCCATGCTCTGGGGAGGAAGTATCCCAACGCTCCGGTGGAGTGGGGCTGGCAGTGGGTGTTTCCACAACACCACCGATGGTGCGATCTGGCCACGGGTGAACAGGGCAGGCACCATCTCGATCCCAGCCTGATTCAGAAGGCCGTGCGGCGAGCGGTGCTTGCTGCAGGGATCCACAAGCCTGCGTCACCCCACACTTTTCGCCATTCGTTTGCCACCCATCTCCTGGAGCGGGGCCAGGACATCCGCACGATCCAGGAATTGCTGGGGCATAAGGATGTGCAGACAACCATGATCTATACGCATGTGCTGAACCGCGGGCCCTAGGGAGTCAGCAGTCCGGCCGACCTTCTGTAACACATCGAACTGTTTTATACGGGTCCGCCGAAAACCTGGGTCCCTTGGCTGGGAAAGCCTGGGATCATTGGTCTGGCCTGGGTTTGTGTTTCTTTGGCTTCAGTCCCTTCCTCTCTTAGGCTTCACTGGGTAGGCACAGCGAGGCTTTCACTGGGTCCGCCCAATCAGCGTTAGCAAGAGGGCCAAGTGCTTGTTGCCAATTCAAGGACAATAATACACTTTGGATATAGATCCTGTGTCTACGGAGCTCAGCTGTCAGCAAACTCCTCCCAGTGGGGCGCCATATTGCTTCCAACCTCCCGGCTAAAGAAACTTGGACAACTCTAAAGCTGATGGATTTCATTTGGCTTTCTAGCTGGCACGAACACAACGACGCGCCTTGTTTAGCTATGTGACGACTCGGGCCCATGCGATTGAAGTAGACTAAGACTGGGGTAGCCATAAATCTTAGTGTGCTGGATCAGTTGCTGGCCCGTCTAGAGCGGTTACTTCGCAAGGATTCAAGCCAATCGAAGTGGAGCTTTTATCTTGGTCTAAGTATCATCGCAGGTCTCGCTGCGGTTGTACTTCGTCTGGGGCAATCAGGCAAGAATTCCTCGGAAGCCATTGGAGCAGGTCTAATTCTTTCGGGAGCGTCACTATTTCTCGGACTTCTGGTTGGCTTTGTCTTTGCGATACCCAAGTCATCCAGAAACAGTAGAGGCGACGGGATTGCGAATCAAGTACCCATGAAGAACGAGTCATCATATATTCTTAACTCTAATCTAGAAGAAATATCAGATTGGCTTACCAAGATGCTCATCGGAGTTGGCCTAATCCAGTTAAAAGATATACCCGGCTATATCAGGAAAGCCTCGGTTTACTGGGAGCAATCCATTGGCGGCAATTCTCAGGCTGCCTTTGTGTCCGCACAAGTTGTATTTTTTTTGATTAGTGGCTTCCTTCTTGGATATTTGTGGACTAGGCTGGCACTAATCCAGGACTTCATAGATCAGGATCCCCGACGGCTCATTGACGGTCTCAGCAAAATTGCTCAATCAGAAGTGGCTCCCGTTGAATTGCGAGAGGAAGCAACCCGCCAAATCGCCGAAGTCGTTAAGTCACCCAACTCTAGTCTTGCAGAGCGTACTGCCGCAAGTGCGGAATTAGTAACCATCAGCAGTTCACCATATCCTATTGGCATTAGAAGCATCGCAAGAGAAGGCCTTGAACTTGTAAAAAAATTTGAGGGAGTAAGACTAAAGCCATATCGGGATGCCATGGGAATTATGGAGATGATAGGATACGGTCATACGCTCACCGAGGCCGAGAAGAACAGTGGCTATATTTCAATAAGAGGGCGGAATGTTGACTTCAATATGGGATTGACAAATCAAGAGACTATGGACCTGTTGGATCAGGACCTCGAGCCAGTGCGGCAAGCAGTTGATGACATGGTAAAAGTGCCAATCAACAGAAATCAGCGGGATGCGCTGACATCCTTTGCGTATAATGTTGGCATCGGCATACTTAAAGATTCTAATCTTCTTAGAGAGCTCAATAGTCAGAATTATGACGCGGTCCCTGATGAGCTGATGAAGTGGTGCAAAGTTGGTGAAACTGAGCTGCCTGGGTTGCTGGCCAGAAGAAGAGAAGAGGCAGAGCTATGGCGTAAACCCGTTTAACTCATCTTTGCTAACACGGCCATGCACCTGACCCGCCACCGCAGAGTTACTGCCACCGTGGGCACACTCCTGATCCAGATCTTTGCGGGCAGGTGATGGCCAGCGTTAGAGGTACGATGCAAAACGTGGGTGAACTGGAACCTTGACTGAGGGAGAAGCTCCGAGAGGAGTGGTCTTTTTGCACGAAGCGTTAGCTGAACGAATGGGCAGGCCTGCTGTCATCAGAGGTGTAAAGGGCAATTCATCACAATGGTATATTTCCGACCCAAGCTTTTCGGTCCTTCAGCGTGGTGCCGGCAGTAATCCAAGGGGATACAGATCAGGCATCTTTGTCGATCGCGATGAGATCAGTTTTCACAACGTGCATTCAAGAAATCCCGCGCTGCTGCTGCGCAAGAATCTTATGCAGCAGCCCGAAGCGCTATTGAACGCCTCCGAAAGAACACTTCACTTAAGGAGGTATCATTATCTGCACTTTTCATCCCGCATCATGTGCCGCAGAAGTGGCTCGAAGAAGTGGGCTGACACGGTAAGGGTTATTGAGTCTGCATCATGGAATGAATTCAAAAAGGAGATATCGACTGATCCATGTGCCCTCGTTCGCGACATGTTCCCTGATCTGCCAAGTGCAGGGAAGGTGGGATCTGGCACACCCGTGAGGGGAAGTGACTTCTACCTTCTCCTTGCCGACTACAGGAAGATTGAATATGCAAAAAGCGATGAAGTCTGTGCAAATAGGGCTTCACAAGTTATAGATGCAGCCTGGCACTTATTTGCTTGTCTGTATCCTTGGGACTCGCCAAGAGCTCGCGATGCATCATTACGGCGTGCAATGCTCTCAAAGCCAGGCTTGCTTGACTGTGAATTTAGAAAGATAGTGAATTCTGACCACTCTGAGTGCGATGGCACTGAGGTACAAGCTGCGCACATAGTTCCCCACGCTCGGGGCGGTAGTGACCGATACTGGAATGGAATGTGGCTATGTTCCAAGCATCACCGAATGACAGAGGGACGTGTAGCGGGAAGTCGATCCCGGTCTAATCCAGTGGAGCTAGACGTCCGGCTGATTATTCCGACAGGCGACCTCTGACACAGCCATTCACCTGATCCGCCCCCATATTCGTGCTGATAGCCTTGAATAGTGTAATGCCACGCTCTTTGCGGCCAGGTGATGGCCAGCGTTAGGCATCACAGAAAGCCAGACCGTGACCACGGTACGAATCCTCGGTGCAGCAGAGCACTCGATCCTCGAGAACGTCGCGCCCGATGTCTTCGACGACGCGCCTAACCCAGGCCTGTCGCAAGAGTTCCTGACCGATCCCCGACACCATCTCGCCGTCGCGATCGCGGAGAACGGGTTAGTCGTGGGCATGGCAAGTGGTGTCCACTACGTCCACCCTGACAAAGACCCGCAGATGTTCATCAACGAAGTCGGGGTGTCCGCGGCCTACGAAGGTCAGGGTCTCGGCAAGCGCCTGATTGCGGCGCTTCTCCAGCGCGCTTCCGAACTGGGTTGCACGGAAGCCTGGACAGCCACCGAACCCGAGAACGCGCGAGCACAAGCTCTGTACTCCAGTGCCGGAGGCGTCAAGGACCCAACACCTTTCGTGATGTTCACATTTCCAATCGCCGCGCGTCGGAGCCCCCGTGATGCCTAACCCCTCCTTCAAGCCGACCCGCTACGGCAGGCAGCGTAAGCCTGGGCTGAGGCACTTGGTGCATCATCTCAGCCCAGGCTTACGCTGCCTGCCTCCGCGGGCGGCTTAACTCGAACGTTGTACAGACAGGCCCCAGACGTGGCCACATAGCTGAAACTGGCTATCTTGGAGTGGAAACCCTGAAAGATCTTGACCACTGCCCCCGCCACCAATGGTACGCACGTCGAGTACAAGTACGCGATTGAAGAATGTGACATCAATGAATCAAAGCAAGATGCTCTACGGTCGTACCGCAGGATTCGCCAGAACTGTTTAGAGCATATTCGCGGACCGTCAACCTATCCAATTTACCGTCAACTATCCAAGCTCGCATGGCACACTGCTGTTTTCCAGACACTGAATGAGGCTAGGAGGCTAGAGCCAGATGCCCCAGTCAACGGACCAGCATGGGAACTCCTACGTGAGGGATATGCAAGCTTAATGGCACTTGGAATCAGAAGACTACTTGACAAGGATAGGCGGAGAATATCGCTGGCCTGGGTTGTTGAGAAACTAGAAAAAAATAGCTACCTGATGACAAGAGAGTTTTACGTCTGCCATGATGGCTTGCCATATGACTACGAAACTAGTCGTGCGAGATATTATGAAGCAATGAGCGCAGATGAGAGACTCGAGACATGCTTCCATCCCACTGCTGGGCAAGACGGATGGGGAATGTCTGAGGCAATGCATGAAGAGTTCGACAAGCTGTGCGGCCACCCATCACGTCGCAGCAGAGATGACAAGATCAACAAATCCGTGTTTACGTCAATGAAAGAGCTGCTCTCTCATGAGTCGATTGCAACAGTTGAAAGAATGGCAAGCAAAGTGATTGCCCACGCGGTCATCATCAAGCCTGGGGAAGAAGGGATCGTGATGCCTACCTATCAAGATGTCTCTACTGCCTTGGAAACCCTTGTCGGGCTTGCCAACTTTGTCTGCACAGGAATCTTTTTTGATGTTCAACTAGGGTCTGTTGTGCCTATCTACAGCGGAGATCCAGTTGAGGCACTTGACATGCCATGGATTAGCTCGGGCAATCTCGCTCAGTTATCAGATTTCTGGAATGAACTCTGCATTTCAATGAATGCATGGCCTGGAAGCGAACGAATGACTGCGTTGCTAACTCCGCCTGTACAACAACCAACTGCAGCCGACGGAATCCAATGACTGCTGCTTACATGAAAGAAATAGACACATCAGCTCCTGCCCGCGGCTGAGTTGGAGCGTTAGGTGCCCCTCAAACCGCCAGCTTTCCTGAACGGAGATGATCAATGGATTCACAAGTCGATTCGAGAGTCAATACACGAGCCGATTCGAGAATCCGCTTGTTACTGCGCATCCTGCGCAACCCGTTTATCAGCCTGCTGGCGCTCAACAACCTCTTGCTATATGTGCATTGGTCAGGCAACGCTTACATATTGACGTTCCCATCAGGCCTGGGAGTGCCCCTTTTCCTCCCATCAGGCCTGTTCACGGGCGCGTTCATCATCGCCAACCTGCTGCTCGTGTATTGGAGCTACGCGCATTTCGTGGAACGCCGAGCGGTCAGCGAACTATCCCTGCCCCCCATGGGCCGCGAACTCGGCATTGGCCTGCTGCTCGGCTTAGGCCTGTTCACGACCTGCGTTTTGATTGCCATGGCCCTCGGCCTTTACCGCATCGAGGGTATCGATCGTTGGCAGAACTTAGTGGCAGGGGTGACAGGGGGGACGTTCACAACACCCTTCGGCGAGGAGCTGCTGTTCCGCGGCGTGTGGTTTCGCATTCTTGAGGGCGTGTTCGGCGGCTGGGTGGCGTTGGTTCTCTCCTCCCTGTGGTTCGGCTTTGTGCACGCTGGGAACGCAGGTGAAACTTTTGCTGGTGTTGCGTCTATCGCCGTCGTGTACGGTCCGATGCTGGCTGTGCCCTTTATGGTTACCGGCCGCCTGTGGATAGGCATTGGCCTCCACCTCGCCTGGAACTACACCATGGGCAAGATCTTCTCCGGTGCCGTATCCGGCAATACAACCTCTCCGGGACTACTCAAGACCAGCTTCCAAGGCCCGGAAATGCTCACCGGCGGCAGCGCTGGTATGGAGGGATCGCTGATCGCCATGCTGGTGACTACTGCGTTCACCGTGGTCATGCTGATTCTGGCGGTACGGCGCGGCACAATCGTGCCACCGTCCTGGAAACGCAAGATCACTCGCATGGACTTGGACGCCTAGCATCAAGATGCAGCGGTCGGGTCAAAAGATCCCTGATTAGTCCAACAAACTACTGCCAGCCGCTGATCATGAGTGTTCGTCGGATCGAAATTGGAACCGAGCTTGTGACCGCAACTTTTATCAGACCATCGCCGAATCACTGGAAGCCTGGCGACTTCGACCTGTCAAACGTCAGCCTTGACGAATCGCTGCTACACATCACGAAGACAATTTGCCTGCTTGAGTCGCGCTGTGACGATTACGCAGAATACTTGCAGGCAATTCTTCGTGATCGCAGTTACGCCTGGACATCAGCAATCAGTCGATGGAACTTAGAGGAATGTCAGCACGGCGTAACGCTGCGTGTTGTTTGCGAGGCGGGAGATCACGACTTTGACTTCGATTCTTGCATGTCGAAGTATAAGTCCTTGGTGACCTATCACGCGCCCACAGGAGAGTCGGTGCGTGGTTCAGTAGCCGCTGAAATGGTGTCTCGGTGTGTGGTCGAGGCACTCGCAAGCACGCTTTACCGTGTTCTCGCGGATTCAAAACTCGATCGCAATGCACGTGCTGTCTACTCTGCACTCGGGCAGGACGAAGCAAGGCACTATGGAATGTTCCTGAGAATGCTGAACGCTGAGGCAATAAAGAATCACGGGATTGGTATTCTTGCAAGGTGCCGGTTCGCATTACAGCGGGTGTTCGAACTTGAAGATGCGCAAATCATGCTTGCATCCTGTGTCGTTGCAGGCCGCGCGACTAACACGATCTTCGGGCGAAGGGAGGCGAATTGGTATCTTTCTCGTGTGTATCGCTTCTACCGTTGGAAACATCTTCGGTATGCGGTACGGATGTTGCTGCTGACAGTTGATGTGCGTGCCACACCTTTCCGCATCTCGATCGTTACAATGGTAATGTGGTCAGCGATCAAGATTCGATTGCTGATAGCGAATCTCGCTTCCTTTGTCGCACCGCTGCGAGAACCGAAGAATCCGACGACCAAAGTCGTGAACCGGAGCGGCGAAGCCGGCCGGATTTGAAATGGACAGTCTTTCCTCGCCGCCCGGTTACGGCAGCGTTCGGCAAGCCAATGAGATCACCTCAACGGAAGTGATTAGGTGACCCACAGTTGTCTTTATCCACAGACCCAAGAGTCGAACCGAAAGCCAAGCACTGAGCGGCAGAGGGGAGGCAAGGAGCAAGAGCTGCACCCTGGCGCTGATGGACCGCTGGTGCCTCAGCTGCGACCTCGATGAGGGCCAGGTCGAGGATGCGATCGGTGCCGGTCTGCTGCTCCATCAGACAAGTCTGGCCCAGGCGGATGGTGGTATCCCGTTGGCGTTGACCACCAGGTCAGTCGTTCCAGCGCGCAGGTGGTCCCATTCCTGCCGCACCCTGGCCTCCGCCGACAACTGCGCCTGTCTGCAGGGTCCGTGCGCCAGCCACCTAGGTGCGGCAGGTGTTCGACGGGCGTCGCCACCTGGAGCAGGGAACCGACGCTGCGGGATGGGGCCCACTGGATCCGTGACAGTGATGGCCTGGATGCCGGCTGCGGATGCTGTCCGGCGGATCTCAGCGTTCAGTCACAAGGCTCGATCGAGGCGGCAGACAGCCCATACGCTCAGGAGGTTCCAGTCGAATCGCACTGGGACATACCTCGATCTACTATCTCGATGAAGACTCGCCTCCAACGCACCGGTGCCCTGCTGGGTCCTGGCCTCCTGCTGTTCACGGCGTCCGCTCCGTTCCACCAAGTCGCGTCCGCCGAAACGCTGGTGCGAGCCGCGGGCCGCTGCAAGCTGGAGAGAGCGGGCAATGAGCTCTTCAACGGTCACTGCAGCTTTAAGCACAAGGCGGCCGGCGGCACCGATGCCTTTGTGGTGAAGCTCGATGACGGCACCGACTTCAACTTCTCTGGACCCAACCCTCAGGCCCTGCAACTGCAGACCTACGCCGGGATCGTGAACGTGCGCCACAACGCCAAGCCCGACCACGATGTGTTCCTGTGGAACACAGATGGGGGAGATCATCGCCTCTCGGTGAAGCTCGACAACGTGCAGAATCCTGACGTGGATTTCGAGGACAGGCCCCAGAAGGCCACCAGCGCAACTCTGGTCGGTGTCGCGCTGGGAGGGTTGATCGGCGCTCTGATTGCCGGATCGGACAAGGGCGGCAGCAGCGAACCCGCCCGCGTGGGATCCCCCGTGAGCGCACTGCAGTCGCTGGTGGGGGTGAAGGGCGCCAGTGCCGAGAGCGAGATGACCAGCAAGGGGTACACCTACCGCGGTGGCGACCAGATCGGCGACAGTGCCTTCACCTACTGGGAGCAGCCCCGCACCAACAGCTGCGTGGCTGTGCGTACCACCAACGGACGTTATCAGTCGATCACCTATACCGAACCCAGCAAGTGCAGGTGATCGCCTGAACGCTCAGGCCATTGATCGCTCTGGCCGCCGGCCCTCCGGACGGCGGCCTTGGGTTTGACCTGTGACATCCAGAATGACATAGACCGCCTTCAATCCAGCCACGGAATCATTGGGAGACTCTGGAACGGCCAGTACGACCGCGAGGTGATTCCCCTGCCAGTGCAGTGCTAGGCGCGCTTATCCGATTCGATGTCTTCAGCCTGCTGAGCGGAGCGCCTTGAGCCGCAAGCCAGCTGTATGGATCGGAGTTCAATTATATCTGGGCTATCTGGCAATCTTCTTTGCCACATGGATCATCAATGGAGTCGACTACAATCGGATTGGCGAGAATGCGCTAACCACGAAGCTGTGGTACGCGTTTCCAACTCTTTTCGGATCCGCATTCCTTGTGGTTGCCATCACTGCCATGGGATGGTGGCGCATGGTTCTGTTCGATCAAACGAAATCCGGCCCTCAGTGGGTTTGGATCCTTCCCATCGCGATGGCGGGGGTCATTGTGATGAACGTCCTGGGTGTAGGTCCGAAGCAGCCCACCTCTGAGCTTCTTGGTTGGTCAATGCTCGGAGCCGTGGGAGTTGGATTCGGCGAGGAAATGATCACTCGGGGAAGCCTGATCGTGGGTCTTCGAAGCCGTGTTAGCGAAGGCAAGGTATGGCTGATTAGTTCCCTTTTGTTTTCCGCACTTCATCTTCCTAACGTCCTCTTCGGATTTCCTCTATGGGCCATGCCTGTGCAGGTGCTGTTGACATTCATCATGGGCAGTGGCTTCTACGCCATTCGCCGCATGTCCGGCACCCTGATTCTATCGATGATTCTCCATGGGCTTTGGGACAGTGCCTTGTTCCTTAACGTCGCTGTTGGCGGAGCACCCTCCTCTATTCAATACTCCGTCTACCCCATCGCGATCATCTGCGTCATCGCAGTCCTTCGTTGGGGGCGGAATGCGCAAGCCCAGCAAGTCAGGCCATCGGCGATCAGCAACATTCCGGAGTGAATGCGAGGTAGGGTTTTTAATGCTCTCCCCGAAGCGTCCGATGCGTTCTCCACTCGCCTCACTGGGCGCTGGCCTCCTGGCCATCAGCCTCCCCGCTGGGGGCGCCCTGGCCCAGGTGGCGATCGAGAGTCAAAGGGTCACGTTTCGAGCCGGCGCCGATTCCGCCTTGCTCAAGGGCCAGCTCAAGGGCGACCAGACCGTCGACTACAAACTGCGGGCCGGCGCCGGTCAGACCCTGACGGTGGAGCTCAAGGGGTCCAATCCGCAGAACTACTTCAATGTGATGGCGGCCGGGACCGACACCGCCTTGTTTATCGGCAGCAGCTCCGGCAACCGCTTCCGTGGCCTCCTGCCCAGCGATGGCGACGTGAGGGTGAGGGTGTACCTGATGCGGCCGGCGGCGCGCCGCAACGAAACGAGCACCTACAGCCTGAAGGTTGGCATCGGCGGTGCCCCTCTCGCCCCTGTGCCCGCTTCCCGCGATGCCCTGATCCCCGGCACTCCTTACCACGCTTCGGCGGAGGTTCCCTGTGTGTCCGGGAGCAGCGGCAAGGCCACCAGGTGTAAGGCCTTCGTGATGCGCAGGGCCAACAACAGTGCCACGGTGGTGGTGACGAACCCCGAGGGGCAGAAGCGTCAGTTCCTGTTCGTGAAGGGAAAGGCGGTTGCTTCGGATCAACCTGAGCGGCTCTCGGTGCAGCGGCGCGGGGATAGCTCGGTGCTCAGTCTCGGCGAGAACTTTGAACGCTATGAGATCGTCGATGCCCTGGTGGTGGGGGGCTGAGCCCTCTGCCGCCTCGATGCCATCGGTGACCGGGGCGACGGGTCGTGCCATTCCCCGCATCTTCATCAGGGGGCAGCTGGTCTGGCTGCCTTGGTGGCCCTGAAGAGCCTGCTCCAACCCGGTACCTGGGTGACGCTATCGACACGCCGCAACGGAGCCGATCACCCTTGGGGGAATGCTGCCGGCACCAACCAGAGCCGGCGCTGAACTGTTGAATCTGGGCATAGGAATGAACCATGCCGCTCATGACGACGTGACCAATCTCGAAGCCCGGTGATCGTGAGCGTTGGTTTGAGGTGTTAACTCCCACTAAACTGGAGAGGGTCAAAAGAGGAAGAGGCGTTGGCACGTGAAGGAGTTGCCCGAGTGGGGAGCCGAACGCTGGCTTATCTTGAAACGGGTGACGATGGCGGACCACTTGTTATCCATCATCACGGTGGGCCATCCAGCCGCTTGGAGGCCTTGCTCTTCGATTCCTATGCAAGTGCCCATGGGCTGAGGTTTGTCTGTGTTGACCGGCCTGGTATCGGTGGGTCCGATCTTCAGCCAGGGCGCACCTTCGCGTCATGGGCGAATGATCTCCAGGCATTGGCTGATTCCTTGGGTGCACAGCAGTTCGCGGTGACCGGCTGGTCTGAAGGAGGGCCGTGGGCTCTTGCCGCCGCAGCCTATCTGGACCCTGGTCGCCTTGCCCATGTCACATGCATTGCTGGTGCCAGCTACGGAACGTTTGGAGATAACTGGGCCGTGAAGTACCAAAGCAGCGTGGATGCGCTCGGCGGGCGTCTCGCGTTGCACTTCCAGCCTGGCTTCAGGCTCATGTATGAACTGCTTGGATTGAGTGCTACCCACTTTGAAGCCAACTATCTGCAGGCTCTGAAGAAGTCGATGGGTGTCTCTGATCAGGAGGTCCTGGCAGATGAGCAGGTCTGTCAATCCTTTCTGGAGGCATCACGGGAATGCTTTCGGCAGGGCGTTGAGGGGCTTGTCGCTGACGCCACGATGCTCTACGAGGCTTGGCCGTTTGACATGACCAAAGTCACGCGTCCGGTCTACTTCTGGCAGGGAACTGATGACGAACTGGTGCCTGAACCCATCAATCGGATGGTGGCGGACAAGACCCCTGGTGCCATCTGGCGTTCCATCAGCGGAGGAGGCCACTTCATTGCTATCAGCCATGCGAACGAGATTCTTGCTCAGGTGGCCAGCGATCTTGCCAAGGCGCCAACCTGACACCACACAGCCGATGGCCCATCTGGATGGGCCTTGGCATTGATCGGGCCTTGATGACGCCTCGCGTACCCACGATCCCTGCAGCGCCCCGATCTATTCAGAAGGGCACGCCTCTGAAGCACCTGCTGGGCCAGGAGGCCATTGAGTGTCTGGCGAACAACATTCAGATTGTTGATGCAGACTTTCCGGTTCGCCGATTCTGCGAATCCGCCCTGGCAGGCATTGAGCCGTTGACCATCATGCAGCGTGGAGTGCATATCGCCAGGGCGCTTCGTGAAGTCCTGCCTGGGAACTATGAGGAGGCTGTTCAGGTCCTCATGGCGTCTTTCACGCCGGCGAAGTCAGAAGCAGAAGAGATGGGGCTGGCAGGCTTTTTCTATCTTCCACACAGCTTTTTTGTTTCAGAGTACGGGCAGGATGACCAACACAGCAGCGGCAACGATCCTTTTGACACGTCGATGCTGGCTTTGCATGCCCTCACCATGCGGTTCACCTCGGAGTTCGCCATCCGCACGTTTCTGATCCAGCAGCAGGCGCGCACTCTGGAGAAGGTTGATCAGTGGATCACCGACCTGAATCCGCATGTCAGGCGCCTCTGCAGCGAGGGGACACGGCCAAGGCTCCCTTGGGGGAAACGCATTCCTTCGTTCGTGGCCGATCCGAGGCCAACGCTGCCCATCCTTGAATCTCTGAAGAACGATTCATCGCTGTACGTCCGCCGTAGCGTTGCCAACCACCTGGGGGACATCGCCAAAGACCATCCAGAACTCGTCTTTACCACCTGTGAGTGTTGGTTGCGGGAAGGTGCCTCCGCTGACCTGCAGTGGCTGATCCGGCATGCGGTTCGCTATCCCGCCAAGCAGGGAGATGCACGAGCACAGAAGATTCGTGAAGCAGCTTGCTAGCGTCCAGTCCGTCCTTGACGTCGAATGACGAACGATTGTTTTGAACGGCGCTTCAGTCATCACCCAGCTCGACGGCAAGGACTTCGTTTCAGGCGTCGTGGCCTATCTCGCCAGGCCCTATTCCTGTGAATCCGCCCGAGGCAGTTCCCTGCTCTCCGAGCGATGACGTTCCTTTCCTTCCTCGTTCCTCTGGTGGTGCACTACGCGTTGACCGTGCTGCCACTGGGCCTGGGGCTGCTGGCCTTGGCACAGACACGCCCCGGCCGCAGGCGCCAGCGGTGGATCGTGGTGGCTGGCCTGTTGGCGGTTTTGGGTGGCGCGCTGGTGCTGCTCCAGGCCAAGGCGGCTCTGATGGGTGCGCCAGACGACGGCACCTGGTTCGTGGTGGTGACGGGACTGCTGCCGATCGCCCTGGGGGGCATCAGCCTGCTGCGCTGGTCGCGGCTCTGAGCCTCCCAAGCAGCCAGGCTGGTGACATCAGGGCCAGGTGATGCCGCAGACGCTCCTTTCCACCCTCTCCCGCAGCGAACGGCTGTCGATCGCCGGCACCTACACCCTGACGCTGCTGGAGAACCTGTGCATGCTGGCCTATCCGGCCATCACCGGCTGGGCGGTGGACGGGCTGCTGAAGGGCAGCTACCGGGGCCTTTCGGCGCTGATCGCCGTGTGGCTGGTGCACCTGGTCACGGCCTTCGTGCGGCAGCGCTTCGATACCCGGGTCTTCATGGGCCTCTACGCCCGCCTTGCCGTGCTCACCGTCGCTGAGCAGAAGCACCTGGGCCACGGCACGAGCATCGTGTCGGCGCGGGTCGAGATGATGCGCGACATGGTCGGCTTCTTCGAGGCCGACGTACCGGCGATGTTCTCCCAGGTGGTGACCGTGGTCGGCTCGTTGGTGATGCTGTTCACCTACGACCTCCAGGCGGGATTCATCGCCATGGCGGTGCTGCTGCCGATGGGGCTCGTCAACGCCTGGTACTGGCGGCGCGCCCTTCGCTTGCACCGCGGCCTCAACGACCAGATCGAGCGCGAGATCGCGGACATCGAGGCGGCGCGCCCGCTGCGCCTGCGTCGCCACTTCGGCCGGGTGCGTCGCTGGCATGTGCAGCTCTCCGACAGCGAGTCGTGGACCTGGACCGTGACGGAACTCGCCACGATCGTGGCGCTGGTGGTGCTGCTGATCGACTTCACCCGATCGCCGGTGTTCAGCGCCGGCGCCATCTATGCCGTGCTCGCCTATGTGTTCGATTATCTCGAGGGCCTCGACAGCGCTCCGTTGATCGTGAACAACATCGCCCGGCTCCAGGACATACGGGCGCGACTGGCACGCTGAGCATCAATGGATCCCGGCATGGGCTGAAGTGATGAGGATGGGATGGCACCCCCTTTCGAGCGCTGCTGACCTGACGTGGAGCATGTCTGTTCAGCAAGCTGTTCGTTTGCTCGCGATCATCGGTGTCGATGTTGCGTCATTCCAGCTTTGCGGCTCAGGCTGCGGGTATGTGTGATGGATGCGTGGTATTCATGCCATGCCAGCACAGGCTTTTGCAAGAATCAGCCATGAGTATCCCGGAGCAGGTTGCATGGCGAAAACTCTCAAAGCGTTCGGCTGGTTCTTTCTTGCGATCGATACGGTTGGATTGGCCTTCATGGTGCAATGGGCGCTGATGGCAAGTTCTCGAGATGGCGAGATAGCCTATGCCGTTGTCTTTCTGCTCTTCGCATTGGCGTTGGTTGGCGTGGGGGGTACGGCGTTGGCGTGCAGTGCAAAACGTGGGTCGGTGTTGGGGCTTTGGTTTTCGACACTCTTTTTGGGCATTCCTCCCCTCATCGTTGCTGCTATACGCATCAGCAATTCCATCTAGCGCCTCATGGATAAGGGAGGCGTTGATCATTCGGATCTGCTGCAAGCGTGTGACCTCTCGTGCTTGAACTGATCGGTTGATTCTCCGTGCACCTACACCTGGCCATTCACGCTCCAGTCTTGAGGGGGTCCAATCCTTTCGGTAATCGTTTCAACGGCCTGCGTTCTTCCTGCGGCTTAAGCTCAGCAGACCATCTCGACATTGGCCGCAATGACAGTCCTCGCTCGCTTCATTTACGAAGTGAAGCCGGGCCGCACCGGCGACTTTCTCGAGAAGCTGGCGCAGGCCGGTTCCTCCCGGTTCACCAGCCCTGTGATGCCGCGGGAGTTCAAGCTGTTCCGCTGCTCCGTGCCAGGGCCTGACACGGAGCGCCTGATCCTTCACATCGAATACGACGACATGGCCGCCTACGGCGCCCGAACGGCCTACGAAGCCAGCAACCCGGAATGGCGGGCGCTGTTCGAGGCCACGCCCGATTCCCCCGAGCGCCTGCTGTCGGTGGAGCTGCTCACAGAGTTCCTGCCGCTCTGAGAGCAGGCCCTGGGCCTGCCAGCGCTCATACCCCCGCCAGCACCTTCTCCTCCTCCTCCACGCTCACCACGCGGCCGGCGTCGCTGAATCCGTCGATCTGGTCGAAGTTGAGGTAGCGGTAGAGCTGGTCGGAGAGGGGATCGATCTTGGCCGCCGCGATCTCCAGGTATTCGGCTGGCGTGGGAATGCGGCCCAGCAGCGCGCACACGGCGGCCAGTTCGGCGCTGCCCAGATACACCTGGGCGCCGTTGCCGAGGCGGTTGTTGAAGTTGCGCGTGCTGGTGGAGAACACCGTGGTGTTGTCTTCCACCCGGGCCTGGTTGCCCATGCACAGCGAGCAGCCCGGCAGCTCCATGCGGGCGCCGGCGGTTTCGAACTTGGCGGTGTAACCCTCGGCGCGCAGCACCTCATCGTCCATGCGGGTGGGGGGGCACACCCACAGCCGGGCGGCGCTGGTGCCGGCCCCATCCAGCACCGTGGCGGCGGCGCGGTAGTGGCCGATGTTGGTCATGCAGGAGCCGATGAACACCTCATCGATCCGGTCGCCCGCCACCTCGCTCAGCAGCTTGACGTTGTCGGGATCGTTCGGGCAGGCCAGCACCGGTTCGGTGAGTTCATCGAGGTTGATCTCGATCACTTCGGTGTATTCGGCGTCGGCATCGGCGCTCAGCAGCTGCGGATCCGCCAGCCACGCCTCCATCGCCTGGATGCGGCGGGCCATGGTGCGGGCATCGCTGTAGCCCCTGGCGATCATGTTCTTCAGCAGCGCCACATTGCTGCGCAGGTATTCCGCCACCGTCTCTTCCGAGAGCTTGATCGTGCAGCCGGCACAGGAGCGTTCGGCAGAGGCGTCCGTCAACTCAAACGCCTGCTCGAGCTTGAGATCCGGCAACCCTTCGATTTCGAGGATGCGGCCGGAGAACACGTTCTTCTTGCCCGCTTTCGCCACCGTGAGCAGGCCCTTCTGGATCGCCACCCACGGGATCACGTTCACCACATCGCGCAGGGTCACGCCCGGCTGCAGCGAACCGCTGAAGCGCACCAGCACCGATTCGGGCATGTCGAGCGGCATGGCGCCGATCGCGGCGGCGAAGGCCACCAGGCCCGAGCCGGCCGGGAAGGAGATGCCGAGCGGGAAGCGGGTGTGGCTGTCACCGCCGGTGCCCACCGTGTCTGGAAGCAGCATGCGGTTGAGCCAGCTGTGGATGATGCCGTCGCCGGGGCGCAGCGCCACACCGCCGCGGGAGCTGATGAAATCGGGCAGTTCGGCGTGGGTCTTGAGATCCACCGGCTTCGGGTAGGCGGCGGTGTGGCAGAAGCTCTGCAGCACCAGGTCGGAGGAGAAGCCCAGGCAGGCCAGTTCCTTCATCTCGTCGCGGGTCATCGGCCCGGTGGTGTCCTGCGAGCCCACGGTGGTCATCAGCGGTTCGCAGCTGGTGCCGGGCCGCACTCCGGCCAGGCCGCAGGCCCGGCCCACCATCTTCTGGGCCAGGGTGAAGCCCTTGCCGGTGTCGGTGGGGGCCACCGGACGGATGAACAGGTCGGAAGCGGGCAGGCCCAGGCGGGCGCGCACCTTGTCGGTCAGGGAGCGGCCGATCAGCAGCGGGATGCGGCCACCGGCCCGCACCTCATCGGTGATCGTGCTGGGCTTGAGCTCGAAGCGGGCCACGATCTCGCCGGCTTCACCCGCCGCGCGCTCGATCGTGCCGTCGTAGGGGCGGATCGTGATCACATCGCCGGTGTTCAGCGCCGCCACATCGCATTCGATCGGCAGGGCCCCGGAATCCTCGGCCGTGTTGAAGAAGATCGGCGCGATCTTGCCGCCCAGGATCACACCGCCGGAGCGCTTGTTGGGCACATGGGGAATGTCGGTGCCGGTGTGCCACAGCACCGAGTTGATCGCCGATTTGCGCGAGCTGCCGGTGCCCACCACATCGCCCACATAGGCCACCGGATGGCCTTTCGCCTTGAGAGCAGTGATCTGCTCGAGGCCGCCGGGTTGGCGCGTCTCCAGCATCGCCTGGGCGTGCAGGGGAATGTCGGGGCGGGTGGTGGCGTGGGTGGCCGGCGAGAGGTCGTCGGTGTTGGTTTCCCCCTCCACCTTGAACACCGTCACGGTGATCGCCTCCGCCAGCGGCGCCTTCTTGGTGAACCAGGCGGCCTCGGCCCAGCTCTCCACCACCTGCTTGGCCCACGGGTTGGTCTCCGCCAGCTCCAGCACGTCGTTGAAGGCGTCGTAGACGAGCAGGGTGCCGCTCAGCCCCGTGGCGGCCTCGGCGGCGATCGCCGCATCGGCGTGGCTCAGCAGCGTGATCAGCGCCCCCACGTTGTAGCCACCGATCATCGTGGCCAGCAGCCGGGTGGCCGCGATCGGATCCACCAGCGGACTGGTGGCCAGCCCCTGGGCCACGGCGCTCAGCCAGCCCGCCTTCACGTAGGCCGCCTCATCCACCCCCGGTGGGATCCGTTCGCTCAGCAGATCCAGCAGGAACGCCTCCTCGCCGGCGGGCGGCTGCTCCAGCAACTCGGTGAGGGCCTGGGCCTGGGGGGCCGAGAGCGGCAGCGGCGGCACGCCGAGGGCCTCACGCTCCGCAGCGGCAGTGCGGTAGGTGGCCAGCAGATCGGCGGCGGCGATGGGGGACGAAGCCATAGGAGAAGGGGTCATCCCTTGAACGTACGGGAGGCTTCCATTCTTTGCGGCCGCCGGACCGCCAACGGTGGCATCGGCTGCAGAACGGTGGCGGTAAGGGGGCGTGACAGCCGGCTTCTAGGGTGGGTCTTCGAGCGCCCCTCCGCCTGCCGCCATGATCCCCACCTCCGACCTCCATGTGGTGGAGACCCGGCCGCTGGTGGCGCCGGCGGTGCTGCACCGGGAGCTGCCCCTCGGCGAAGCGGCGGCGGCGGTGGTGGCCGGCGCCCGCGAGCGCATCAAGGCAATCCTGCACGGCCGTGATTCGCGCCTGCTGGTGATCGTGGGGCCCTGCTCCGTCCACGACGTGACAGCCGCCCAGGAGTACGCCGCTGCCATCGCCCGGGTGCGGGCGGAGCACCTCGATCAGCTGGAGATCGTGATGCGGGTGTACTTCGAGAAGCCGCGCACCACCGTGGGCTGGAAGGGGCTGATCAACGATCCCCATCTCGACAGCAGCTACGACATCAACACCGGCCTGCGCCTGGCGCGCGGTCTGTTGCTCCATCTCGCCGAGCTCGGCCTGCCTGCCGCCACCGAGCTGCTCGATCCGGTGGTGCCCCAGTACATCGCCGATCTGATCAGCTGGACGGCGATCGGCGCCCGCACCACCGAAAGCCAGACGCACCGCGAGATGGCTTCGGGCCTGTCGATGCCGATCGGCTTCAAGAACGGCACCGACGGCAGTGTCATGACGGCGATCAACGCGATGGAGGCGGCAGCCCGCCCGCACCATTTCCTCGGCATCAGCCGCCAGGGCCATGCGGCGATCGTGTCCACCACCGGTAACCCCGATGGCCACCTGGTGCTGCGCGGCGGCAAGGGCGGCACTAACTACCACCCGGAAGCGGTGGCAGCGGCGGCGGCCTCGCTGGCCAAGGCCGGCTTGCCGGCGCGGCTGATGGTGGACTGCAGCCACGGCAACTCCAACAAGGACTACCGCTTGCAGGGCCAGGTGCTGACTCAGGTGGGTGAGCAGCTGCGCCAGGCCGCCTGCCCGGTGATGGGCGTGATGATCGAAAGCCACCTGGTGGCGGGCAATCAGAAGATCCCGGCGGATCTCTCCCAGCTCACCTACGGCCAGAGCATCACCGATGCCTGCATCGATCTGGACACCACCTGCGAGGTGCTCGCCGGCCTGGCCGAAGCGGTGAAGGAGGCTCAGCGCCAGGCGCCCACCGGCGAGGTGCTGGCAGCGGTCTGACCACCTGATGGTGTAGCTGGCACTCTCTAATCGTGAGTGCCAGATTGATGCTCTGCAACGAACTGTTCAGCTGGAACAGTCGCTGGAGTGAATCTCCCTAATTTGCCTTCACCACGTTGCAGGGAAGGCGGTATGTCTTATCTATTGCAATTCTGCGGATTGTCAGAGCCGCTGCAGATGTTCTATCTGGAGCAGACATCTTCCGCCGCCGGCCACAGCGGCCCCGTCTTCGCCGGCTTCCGCCCCTTTCAGCTCGACGACCTGCTCGGTTGGGCCCTGGCCTCCTCGCAGCAGCGGGGCTGGGATCCTGAAGGCATCCAGCGCACCGTGCTGAATGTCTGGATGGAGCGCGCCGAGGTGATCCGTCAGTGGCAGCTGCGGCTGCGGGAAGAGCCCAGCGACCGGCTGATCGTGGCGGGCCTGGGCACCCGCGACGACTGGCGCCACCGCTGCGAGCGCATGCTTCAGGCCTGAGCGCCCAGCAGGCTCCAGAGCAGGCCCACCGCCACCGGCACGGCCAGGTTGTCGATGCCCAGCAAGGCGAACTGCTCCAGCAGCATCGCTACCGCCGCAATCGCCACCAGCGCCGGCAGCGACGGGCCCAGCCCGCCGCCCGCCTGCAGGGCCAGCCGCAGGGCCGCCAGCACCGCCAGGCTCACCAGCCCCATCGCGCTAGTGCCCAGCAGTGATTTGCGCTGGCCGGCGATCGTCCAGCTCGGCGACGCGATCGACGCCCCCAGCAGGCCCGCCAACCCATCGCCGCAGGCCATCACCAGCACCCCGGCCGCCACCGCATCACTGCGCTGCGGCCAGAACAGGGCCAGCAAGGTGGTGATGGCGGCGCCGTAGGCCACGGTGCCGTAGCTGGCGCGGCCCACGTCCTCCACCGCCGGCAAGAGGCGGAAGCGGTGGTTGAGCGCCGCCGCCACGGTGACCGCCGCCGCCGCCGGCAGGGCGATCCAGCGCTCGATTCCCAGCCCCCAGGCGATCAGCACCACCGGGCCGGTGCCGATGTGCAGCACCTTGCGGCTCCACTCCGCCCGCTGCGGCCAGCGCGCCCGGGTCTGCAACGCCAGCAGCACCACCAGCGCCAGCCACAACAGAACGGCGGCAACCCCGAGGGCCTGCCGCCATTCCTCGCCCAGCCCCTCCCACCAGAGCGGCAGCGCCAAGGGCCTCAGGCGGCCTGCTGGAAGTTGCTCATCAGCCGCAGCTTCATGATCGCCTTGGCCTCCAGCTGGCGCACCCGTTCGCGCGACACATTGATCGCGCGGCCGATCTCGGCGAGCGTGAGCGGCTCGGAGCCCTCCAGGCCGAAACGCAGCTTGAGGATCTTCTGCTCCCGCTCATTGAGCTGGGAGAGCCAGGCGCCCAGGTGCTCCTTCTGCAGGCTGCGGTCCATGTGGTCCATGGGCTCGTGGCTGGCCGGATCGGCGATCAGCTCACCCAGGGTGCTGCGGTCTTCCTCACCGCGGGCGTGGGCGTCGAGGGAGGCACAGGGAGCGCTCTGGGCGATCAGCTCCTCCAGCTCGCGGGGCTCCATGCCCATGGCATGGGCCAGCTCCAGCCGGTTGGGCTGGCGGCCGAAGCGGTGCGACAGCTCGCGGGTGATGCGCCGCATTTTCGAGAGCTTCTCGGAGATGTGGATCGGCAGCCGGATCGTGCGGGCGCTGTTGTCGATCGCCCGGGTCATGCCCTGGCGGATCCACCAATAGGCATAGGTGGAGAACTTGTAGCCCATGGCCGGATCGAACTTGTCGACGGCGCGCTCCAGCCCGATCGCCCCTTCCTGCACCAGATCGAGCAGCTCGAGGCCCTGGTTCTGGTACTTCTTGGCGACGCTCACCACCAGCCGCAGGTTGGCGGCCATCATGCGGTCGCGGGCACGGGTGCCCATGCGGATCTGGTGCCGCTGCCGCACGGTGAGACTCTCGGGAGGCAATTCGAGCAGGCGTTTCATCCCCTGCACGTGATGCGCCAGTTCAATCTCTTCAGCCGCCGTAAGAAGTGGTACACGGCCGATGTTGCTGAGATACCAGCCGATCGAATCGACGCTCAAGCGCCCACTGGACCGCTGTTGACCCACCCGCGGCGGTGGCTTGATGCCGCCGCCCGCAGCCGAAGCTGCAGATGTGGATCGCGGAGGTGTCCCCATCACCCCGGCCTCCTGCTAGTTGTGGCCGGAACATAGCAGAGGCATACCGATGAAAGGGTAATGAATCGGTTACTTTTGCCACAAATAAGTCGTCACATCTTTGTTTCTCAATTATTCGCGTGCGGCGTGCCTGTTGTGGTGGCCTGTGTTTCGCCACGTTGAGCGTCGGCCGCCCGCCAGGGGCAGCGGCCGCCGCTGTGCGCAGACCCTGATCCGGGCTCAGGCGTTTGCTGCGGGTTGCAGCGAAGTGCGCCAGCCGTTGATCAGATCCAGCTGGGCGCAATGCTCCTCCCCTTCCGCCTGCCGTTGGATGAAGGTGCCGTCGGGTTGCATGTCCCAGGCGGCGACATTGTCATTGAGATACGTATCGAGCAGCCGATCCAGCACTAAGTGCTGGGCCGGATCCTTGATCGGTGCCACCGCTTCCACCCGCCGATCCAGGTTGCGGGGCATCCAGTCGGCGCTGCCGAAATACATTTCCGGTTCGCCGCCATTGCCGAAGCGGAACAGGCGGGAGTGCTCCAGGAAGCGCCCGATCACGCTCACCACCTTGATGTTGTCGCTCACGCCGGGCACGCCCGGCCGCAGGCTGCACATGCCCCGGATCACCAGCTCAACAGTGACCCCGGCCTGGGAGGCCGCATAGAGCAGGGCGATGATCGGCGGATCCACCAGCGAATTCATTTTTGCCCGGATCGAGCCGCCGAGGCCGGCGCGGGCATGGTCGATCTCACGCTGGATCAGCCCCTCCATGCCCTTGCGCAGCGTGACCGGCGCCACCAGCAGGCGGCGGAAGCTCTGCTGCTTGGAGAAGCCGGTGAGGTAGTTGAACAACTCCACCAGATCCTTGCCCAGGTCCTCGTTCGCCGAGAGCAGGCCGATGTCGGTGTAGAGGCTGGAGGTTTTGGAGTTGTAGTTGCCGGTGCCGATGTGCACGTAGCTGCGCAACCGCTCCTTCTCCTTGCGCACCACCAGCATGATCTTGGTGTGGGTCTTGAGGCCGAGCACCCCGTACACCACATGGACCCCGGAGCGCTCCAGCTGGCGGGCCCACTGGATGTTGTTGTCCTCGTCGAAGCGAGCCTTCAGCTCCACCAACGCCATCACCTGCTTGCCGTTCTCGGCCGCCCGGATCAGCGCCGAAATGATCGGCGAATTCTTGGAGGTGCGGTAGAGGGTCATCTTGATCGCCATGACCGAGGGGTCATCGGCGGCCTGGTTGATGAATTCCTCCACCGAGGTGGCGAACAGGTCGTAGGGGTGGTGCAGCAGAACGTCGTTGCGGCGCAGCACCGCGAAGATGCTCTGGAAGTCTTCGGCCTTGAGTGAGCCATCCTCCAGGCGGCTCTTCTGGGTGCGTGCCAGGGCCACGTTGGTGCGGCCGATGTGCGGTTTGTCCTTGAGCTGCGGCAGGGGAATGGCCAGCAGGCTCATCAGGTCGTCGAGGCCCAGGGGGCCATTGATCCGGTAGAGGTCTTCCGGCTCCACATCGGTGGCTTCCACCAGCTGCTCCACCACCTCCTCGGGCATCTCATCGGCCACCTCCAGGCGCACCACCTCGCCGCCCCGCCGCCTCTTGCGCAGGCCTTCCTGCAGCGCCTCCATCAGATCGTCCGCCTCCAGATCCCGCAGTTCCAGGTCGGCGTCGCGAGTGATGCGGAAGAAGTAGTGCCCCTCGATCGTCATGCCGGGGAACAGCAGCTGCAGGTTGAAGGCCACCACCTGCTCGAGCGGCACGGCGCAGTACACCACGTCCTTGGCGTTGCGGCCGCTGAGCTCGGTGGGGATTTCCACGAAGCGCGGCAGGTTCTTCTGCGGCACCTTCACCCGAGCGAACTGCTGCTGGCCAGTGTCCGGATCGCGGATCAACGCCGCCACGTTCAGGCTGAGGTTGCTCATGAACGGAAACGGGTGCGCCGGATCCACAGCCAGCGGGGTGAGTACCGGAAAGATCGCCGTCTTGAAGTAGTCGTCGGCCCACTGTTTCTGGGCCTTGTTGAGCCGCTGGTAGTCGAGCAGGTGCACGCCGTGCTCCGCCAGGCTGCGTTTCATGTGGCCGCGATAGTGCGCCTGCTGCTGCTCCAGCAGCGGCCGCAGCCGCTCATGAATCGCCTGCAGCTGCTGCTTCGGGGTGAGACCGTCGTCGCTGAGGGTGTCCACACCCGCCTCCAGCTGCGACTTCAGCGAGGCCACCCTCACCATGAAGAATTCATCGAGGTTGTTGCTGAAAATGGCGCTGAATTTCGCCTGTTCGAGCAACGGCGTGCGGGGATCGAGTGCCTGGGCCAGCACACGGCTGTTGAAGGCGATCCAGCTCAGCTCCCGGTTGATGTAGAGCTCCGGGGCCACCACTGGTTCACGCATCACCCACTGCCCTCAGGACCTGTGCCGGCACCAACGTAGCCAGCAACCTGCATCACTTCTGTACAGCGGTTGCTTGCCTTTGCGCCCCGGCTTGGGGTAACCCAAAGGCGATCAGCACCGCCACGCCCGCCAGCAGCACGATGCTCAACCAGAACGGGCTCTTTTCGCCGATCAGTTCATAGGCCACCCCGGCCAGCGGCGGGCCGATGAAGCTGCCCAGGCTCTGCAGGCCCTGCAGGCTGCCGAGGGCAGCGCCCTGGCCGCCGCTGTCGAGCCGCCGCGACACCAGGCTGCGCAGGCTGGGGGTGACCAGACCGGTGCCCGCCGCCAGCACCGCCACCGCGACGAACACCAGCGGCTGGGCGGTGGCGGGGGTGGCCAGCGGCACCAGCAGCGTGCCGGCGATCACCATGCCCAGCCCCGCCATCGTGAGCCGCCATTCGCCGAACCGCTTCACCAGCGGCCCGATCAGGCCCCCCTGCACCAGCGTGGCCACCACGCCCACCACCAGGAAGGCCGCAGCCGACAGGCCCGGCCCCCAGCCGAACATCTCCTTGAAATAGAGCACCAGCACGGCGGTGAAGCCGTTGAAGGCCAGGAAGAACAGGAAGAAGGCCAGGCACAGGCGCCGCACCTGCGGGTTGCTGAACACCTTGCCCAGCTGGCTGAGCGGGTTGAGTTCGCGCTTGCGCGGCAGCGCCTGGCGTGCTTCCGGCGGATGGGTTTCCGGCAGGGCGGTGAGCACCAGCACCAGGTTCACCGCCGCCACGGCCACGGCCACCAGCAACGGCAGGGTGAGGCTGATCTCCGCCAGCAGCCCCCCCAGGGCAGGGCCGAGCATGAAGCCCACGCCGAAGGCCACGCCGATCAGGCCGAAGGCCTTGGCCCGCTTCTCCGGTGGGCTGATGTCGGCCAGCACGGCACCGGCGGTGGCGGCCGTGCCGCCGCTTACGCCATCGATCAGCCGCGCCACGAACAGCAGCGGCAGCGGCCAGGCACTGCCCGCCGGCCAGGGCACCGCCAGGGTGAGCGCAAAGCCGCCCAGGCCGAGCACCGAGCCGGCCACACAGCCGGCGATCACGGGCCGCCGCCCGAAGCGGTCGCTGAGGGCGCCGATCAGCGGCGTGAACAGGAATTGGGCCAGGGCGTAACTGCCTGCCAGCAGCCCCAGCGTGCGGCCATCGCTGGTGAAGCTGGCCAGCAGAAAGGGCAGCAGCGGAAACACGATGCTCTCGCCCAGCCTGTCGTTCAGCAGGGTGAGGAAGACGCAGAAGCGGGTGGAAGGGCGCGGCCAACCCATGGCATCAACGCGCGGCAGTGCCCATACCTTCCCATGGGAGCCCTTAGCCGCGGCGCCAGCTGTGGAAGCGTTGCAGCAGCGCCAGGGTGCGTTGCGGGGCGTGGGCCCGTTTCCAGGCCCCGGCGGCGTACTTGCTGGCTTCCGAGAAGGTGGGGTAGGCGTGGATGGTGGAGAGGATGCGGCCGAGCCCGAGCTGCCAGCGCATCGCCAGCACGAATTCCGCCAGCAGTTCGCCGGCCTGCTCCGCCACGATCGTCACCCCCAGGATCCTGTCGCTGCCGGGCGGGGTGAGCACCTTCACGAAGCCGGTTTCGGCGCTCTCCACGATCGCCCGATCCAGCTCCTGCAGCGGAAAGCGGGTGATCTCCACCGCCACTCCCTGCCGGGCGGCCTCCGCTTCATTCAGCCCCACCCCGGCCACTTCCGGATCGGTGAAGGTGGTGCGCGGAATCACCCGCCCGTCGACTTGAAAGCGGCGGAACGGGGCGAACAGGGCGTTGACGCTGGCGTACCAGGCCTGGTGGGCCGCGCTATGGGTGAACTGCCAGGGGCCGGCCACATCGCCGGCGGCGTAGATGTTCGGGAAGAGGGTCTGCAGCGCGCCGTTGGTGTCGATCGTGCGGCCGGTGGGAATGCCCAGCTCCTCCAGGCCATAGCCGCTCAGCCGCGCCTGCCGGCCGATGGCGCAGAGCACCTCATCGCACCGCCGTTCGCTGTGCACGGGCGCCTCGGCAGGGCCGGTGCTGATCAGCACCACCTTCTCTCCGCCGTCAGCCTGCCCGCCGTCAGCGTCTTGTGGCCGCCGCTCGAAGCCACGCACCGTGCAGCCGGTGAGCACCTCCACCCCGTCGGCTTCCAGGGCCTGGAGCACCAGCGCGGCGGCGTCGGGGTCTTCGCGGCTGAGCAGCTGCGGGCCCCGCTGCAGCAGGGTGACCCGGGCGCCCAGGCGGGCCAGAGCCTGGGCCAGTTCACAACCCACCGGTCCGCCCCCCATCACCACGAGGCGCGGCGACGCCAGTGGACAGTCGCGCAGGGCCTGCCAGAGGGTTTCGCTGGTGAGCAGACCCACCGCCTCGGCGCCCGGCAGATCCGGCAGCACCGGGCTGGCGCCGGTGGCCAGCACAATCGCCGGCGCCGTGAGCCGCTGCTCCTCGCTGCCGTCGCCCCTGCGAATCGCCACGGTCCAGGGGTCGATCAGGCGGCCATGGCCGCGCAGCACCTCCACCCCCAGCCCTTCGTAGCGTTCGGCGCTGTCGTGGGGGGCCACCGCCGCCACCTTGGCGAATACCCGCTCCAGCACCAGCGGCAGTGACACACTGGGGTTGTGGGGGGTGAGGCCGTAGCGATCCGCCCGGCGCATGCGCGCCGCCTGGCGGGCCGTGGCCATCAGGGCCTTGCTGGGCACGCAGCCGGTGTTGAGGCAGTCGCCGCCCATGCGATCGGCTTCGATCAGGGTCACCTTCGCCTTCACGGCGGCGGCGATGTAAGCCGTGACCAACCCCGCCGCGCCGGCGCCGATCACGATCAGGTTGCGATCGAAGCGGGCCGGCCGCCTCCAGGGTCGGTAGAGCCTCCAGCGCTCCCAGCCTGCCAGCGCCAGCCGCGCCAGCCAGGGGAAGGCCCCCAGCAGCACGAGCGACAGCAGCAGCGGCGGCGTGAGGATCCCCTCGAGGCCGCGCAGCTGCGCCAGCTGGGTGCCGGCATTCACGTAGACGAGGGTGCCGGGCAGCATGCCGATCTGGCTGGCGAGGTAAAAGGTGCGGACGGGCAGCGGCGTGAGCCCCATCACCAGGTTCACCAGAACGAAGGGAACCACGGGCACCAGCCGCAGGCTGAGCAGGTAGAGCACCCCGTCGCGGCGCAGGCCCGCCTCGATCGGCGCCAGCCGCGCGCTGAAACGCTGCTGCACTGGCTGGCGCAGCAGAGTGCGGGCCAGCAGGAAGGCGATCGTGGCGCCGGCGCTGGAGGCGAACGACACCAGCAGGGTGCCGAGCCCCAGCCCGAACACCGCCCCTCCGGCCAGGGTCAGCACGGCGGCGCCCGGCAGGGAGAGCCCGGTGATCAGCACATAGGCGAGGGCGTAGGCGGCGGCGGCGCTGAGCGGGGCCCGCTGGCGCCAGGCCAGCAGGCCGGTGCGGGCGTCACGCAGGCCCTCGACGCTGAGCACCTGGGGCAGGTCCAGCAGGAAGAACAGCGCCACCAGCACAGCCAGCGCCAGCAGCAGCAGCCAGCGCCAGGCGCCGCCCGCAGCGGCGGTGCGCGTCAAGCCGCCAGCGCCCCGCCGCAGCTGGAGCCGCTGCCGGCGGTGCAGCCAAAGCAGTGGTCGGCCACCTGGATCGGGTCGCCGCTGGGGTCACGCTGCAGCAGATCACGCAGGTGGGGGCGACCGGCGGGATCCGCCGCGGCGGCCGCATCGCCCGCGAGCCTCAGGCCCAGCTGCTGGTTGAAATCACAGTCGTAGAGGTGGCCCTGCCAGTCGACGCTGATCAACTGGCGGCACATCACCTGCTCCAGGTTGGCGTCGCGGTGGCTGCGGCGCAGCAGCTCCAGGTAGCCCTCCAGCTGCCCCTGGGCGCTCAGCACCGCCGCGAACCGCTGCACCGGCATGTTCGCCAGGGCATAGAGGCGGTTGAACACCACGCCGTGGTCGGCCGCCAGCACGCGCCGGTAGTCGGCCTCCAGCGGCTCCTGCTCCGGCGGCAGCACCGGCCCCTGGGGGTTGAACACCAGGTTCAGCTCCAGGCCTGTGCCCGGCTGGCCGTAGCCGAGGGCATTGAGCTGGCGCAGGCCGTCGATGCTGCGCCGGAACACGCCGGAGCCCCGCTGGCGCTCCACGTTGGCCTGCAGGTAGCAAGGCAGTGATGCCACCACCGTGACCCCCTCGGCGGCCAGAAAGGCGGCCAGATCCTCCTGGCCCGGCTCCTGCAGGATCGTCAGGTTGCAGCGGTCGATCACCTCCACCCCCAGGGCGCGGGCGCGGCGCACCAGGTCCCGGAACTGGGGGTGCAGCTCCGGTGCGCCGCCGGTGAGATCGAGGCAACGCACGGCGCGGGCCGCCAGCACCGGCGGGATCAGCGCCAGGGTGTCCGCCGTCATGCTTTCGGTGCGGCTGGGCCCAGCGTTCACATGGCAGTGCACGCAGGCCTGGTTGCAGCGGTAGGTGAGGTTCACCTGCAGGGTGTCGAGCCCCTGGCGGTGCAGCGCGGGGAAGGCGGTGGCGGCCATGGCGGGCCGGATCGGGCTGGGGGACGGGGCAGACATCGCGCGGCTGGGGTCAGATCGTGTCGCCGAGCACCTGGCGGCCTGCGGGCCTGGCGCCGTGGCCACCGAGCGGCTCGACGCTGACCGACACGCTGCTGGCCTGGCTGGTGGGGGAGGTGGGAATCGGCATCGCCACATGGCCCCTGGCGTCGGGCACGAAGGGCACACAGCCCACCAGGCGGCCGTTCACCTTGGCCCACAGCCGGTAGGTGTGATCAGGCGGCGGCGGCGCCAACCCGTCCACCAGCAGCATGTTGTGGCTGGGGTTGCCGGTGACGATCACCGTGCCGCTGGCGGCGCCCGCGCCTGCGCCCGCCATGGCCCGCAGCGGCATCTGCCGGCTGACTGCGCTGAGCGGCGCAGCGCTGGTGGCCAGTTGCTGCTGCAGCTGAGCCAGTTGGGTCTGGGTGCGGTGCAGCTGCACGCCCACCGCCAGCAGACCGAGGCCGAGCGCGGCGGCGATCAGGCCGGGCAGACGTGGCGTGGCCGGGCGCGCCAGCAGCCGCTGCCGCAGGGCAGCCGGCGGCGTGCTGGTGGCGGGCAGGGCCAGGGGAAGCAGCTCCAGGGTGGTGCTGAATTCATCGAGCCGCTGGCGCAGGGCAGGTTGCTGGCGCAGAAGTTTGGCCAGCTGGCCGCGCTCCGCTTCGTCGAGGTCGCCGAGCGCGTGGCCGGCCAGCAGGGCCTCCACGTCGAGTGGCTCGCCTGCAGCGTCGTGGTGGCTGAGCGGGTGGTCGCTGCTCATGGCTGGGGGTGGAAATCGATCAGCAGCGTCCGCAGGCGGATCAGCCCCTGCCGGGCGCGGGTTTTCACGGTGCCGAGCGGCAACTGCAGCCGTTCGGCGATCGCCGACTGGCTCAGGCCCTCGTAATAGGCCATCTCCAGCACCTGGCGCTGGTTGGCGGGGATCGTCTCCAGGGCGGAGCGCACCCGCCCGGCCAGGTCGTCGGCTTCGGCGCAGTCCTGCGGGTTGCGCACGGCGGCCGGGAACAGCTGGGACGACCAGCGTTGCACCAGCTGCCAGCGGTTCTGGCGTTGCTGGATGCGGTTGAACGCCATCGAACGGGTCATCAGCAGCAGGTAGGCCAGCACCGGGCCCCGCTTCGGGTCATAGCGGCCCTGCTGCCAGTAGCGCACGAACACGTCGTGGCAGAGGTCCTCGGCTTCCTGCGGGGAGCGGCACAGGCGCAGCGCCAGCCGGTAGACCGGCGCGCCGCAGCTGTCGTAAAGGTCAGCCAGATCCTGGTGCTGCCCGCTGCCGGCAGGCAGGGGCGGCGTGGCGGCGGCCTCCGCTTCGGAGCGGCTCACGGGCACGGCGAGGGCGGATCGGAACGGCATGGTGGGGATACCGCCGACCTCCCGGATCGGATGGGGCGGGGCCAGCGGCGTTGGCCAGCGGCGGCCGGCAAACCGCCGTTGCCGGTCACCGGTATCCCCTCCGCACCCTTTGGCCTCGAACGTTCCGTGATCACATTTTCCCTTTCCAGCGTCAGCCGCGCTGCCGCGGCGCTGGTGCTCAGCGGCACCACCATGCTGGCGGCGCAGGCCATGGAGCCCCAGCAGCAACGGGGCACCTTCATCAAGGCCGAAGCACCGGTGAGCGGCGGCTTCGTGATCAAGAACGAGGGTGGCAAGCGGCTGCTGATGCTCAGCAGGGACTTCAAGACCAACGACATGGCCCCCGACCTCAAGGTGGCCTTCAGCCCTTCGGCCACCCCCCTGGCCGGCAGCAAGCCGCCTGCCTACCCGCTCAAGCCCGGCAGCTACACGGTGCTGGCGCCGCTCAAGGCCAGCAAGGGCGGCCAGACCTACGTGATCCCCGCCTCGATCGATCTGAGCAAGCAGAAGTCGGTGCTGATCTGGTGCCGTCAGTTCAACGCCACCATGGCCTGGGCACCGATTCAGCCCGCGAAATAGGCGCCCGGAGGCGCCATGATCGGCGCCATGGATGCGGCCCCGACCCAGCTCAGCCACCTCAACGCCAGCGGTGAGGTGCACATGGTGGAGGTGGGCGACCGTCCCGCCAGCGATCGCCGCGCCGTGGCCGAGGGCTTCATCGCCATGGATCCGGCGGTGCTGGCGCTGGTGCTCGAAGGCCGCGCCGCTAAGGGGGATGTGCTGGCGGTGGCGCGGGTGGCGGCGATCCAGGGCGCCAAGCGCACCTGGGAGCTGATCCCCCTCTGCCACCCGATCGCGCTCACGGGCCTGGAGGTGCGCATCGAGCCCAGCGCCGATGGCCGCGGCCTGCGTCTGGAAGCCGCCGCCCGCACCACCGGCCCCACCGGCGTGGAGATGGAGGCGCTCACTGCCGTGCAGGTGGGCCTGCTCACCCTCTACGACATGGTCAAATCCGCCGATCCGGCCATGACCATCGGCCCGGTGCGGCTGTTGAGCAAGACGGGGGGACGCCACGGCAGCTGGTCCCATCCCGGCGCCGTGCCCTCCTGAGCCGTCACCCCCGATGAGCAGCAGCGCGGCCCCGCTTGAGCCCTACCCCCGCGAAGGCCTGCCGTTGGAGGAGGCCCGCCGCCAGGTGCTGGCCGCGCTCACGCCCCTGGCCGGCAGCGAGACACTGCCGCTGGCGCAGGCTCTGGGCCGCGTGAGTGCGGTGCCGGTGCTGGCGGCTGAAGCGGTGCCGGGCTTCCGCGCCTCGATCATGGATGGCTACGCCCTGGCCGCGGCCAGTGTCCCGCAGGTGGGACACTCCTGGCGCCTGGTGGGACGCTCGGCGCCAGGCGCCCCCTACGCCGCGCCGCTTCTGGAGGGGGAAGCGATCCGCATCCTCACGGGTGCGCCGCTGCCGGAGGGGGCCAGCCGGGTGCTGCCCCAGGAGCTGGTGGAGGCCGATGGCGAGCGCCTGAGCCTGGTGCGAGAGGCGGGCCCCAATCCCTGGATCCGCGCCGCCACCGAAGAGGCCGAACCCGGCCAGGAACTGCTGGCCGCCGGGGTGCGGCTGGGCCCCGCCGATCTGGGCCGGTTGGCCAGCTGCGGTGTGGCGACCCTGGCGCTGCGGCGCCAGCCCCGGCTGGGGCTGCTGATCAGCGGTGATGAGCTGGTGCCGGCCGGCAGCCCGCGCGGGCCGGGTCAGATCTGGGAGAGCAACGGCACCCTGCTGGCGGCGCTGCTGGCGCGCCTGGGGGTGGAGGTGGCCGAGCAGCGGGTGGTGGCCGATGCGCCCGAGCGCCTGCGCGCCGTCCTGCTGGAACTGGCCGCCAGCTGCGATGTGGTGGTGAGCACCGGCGGCGTGTCGGCGGGCGACAGCGACTGGATCCGGCCGCTGCTGGCGGAGCTGGGGCAGGTGAGCTTCTGGAAGCTGTTTCTCAAGCCCGGCCGCCCGTTCGCCTTCGGGCAGCTGCAGCGGCCCGGCGCAGACGGCACCGTGCCGTTGTTCGGGCTGCCTGGCAATCCGGTGGCCGCGGCGATCACCGCCCTGCAGCTGCTGGTGCCGGCGTTGCAGGTGCTGGAGGGGGCGCCGGTGCAGCCGTTGCCGCGCCTGAAGGTGCGGCTGGCCGCGGAGCTCAAGCGTGGAGCCGGCCGCCCCGAGCTGGCCCGCGCCCGGCTGCAGGTAGGCCCGGAGGGGGAGCTGCTGGCGCTGGTGGAGGGCAGCCAGGCCTCCTCCCGCATCGGTTCGCTCCAGGGCGCCGACCTGCTGCTGGAGATCCCGGCCGAGCTGGGCACGCTGGCGGCCGGCAGCGAGCTGTGGGCCCAGCTGCTGCGCCTGCCGATCTTCTAAGCGCCTAGCTCAGTAGGCCGTGTTTCCGGCCACCCAGGTGCCCACGCCGCCGCTCCACTCCCGCTTCCAGAAGGGGGCCTCGTGCTTGAGCGCTTCAAGCAGCTCCTGGCCGCCGCGCTGGGCCGGGCCGCGGCGGTCGGCGCTCACCGCCACCAACACGATCGTGTCCCCCGGCAGCACCCGCCCCACGCGGTGATCCACCCGTACCGCCCGCAGGCCATGGCGCTCGGCGCAGTCGGCGGCGAGGCGGGCGATCTGCGCTTCGGTCATGCCGGGGTAATGCTCCAGTTCCAGGGCCTCCAGCGGCGCCCCTGCCGCCGTGATGCCCCGCACCCGGCCGATGAAATGGGCTTCGGCAGCGGCGGGCTCGGCGCCGCCGGCCGCCAGGCTCCGCTGCCAGGCGGCGAGCGTGACGAGTGGATCGAAGGGTTCCGGGTGCAGTTGCAGCTGCAGGGCGCCGGTGTCGGGGAGCGGATCAGCCACCGGCTTCAGCCCCCACTGATCGGTGGCAGGAAGGCCACCTCGGCGCCGGGCGCGAGCGGCTGGTGAACCCCGGCGAACACCTGGTTCACGGCCACCCGCACCTGGGCCGGCAGCGTCTCCCCCAGCCCCAGCTGCGGCCACAGGCTCGCCGGGGTGGGGGCCGGGGCGCCGGCGGGCAGCTCCACACGGCGCTCCGCCCAACCGGCCTGCTCCCTGAGCGCGGCGAACAGCCGCACGGTGATCACGGTGGCGTTCACGCTGGCGGTCACGGCCGTGTGGCCACCAGCACCCGGTGGCGATGGTCGGAGGTAACGCGACGCAGCCCCACGAAACCGGCCTCGCTGAGTGCCGCCGGCAGGTCGAGGCGGAAGGAGTCCTCCAGGTTGGGCTCGGTGCTTTTGAGCAGGGTTGCCAGCGGCGGCGGCATGGCGCGGATGGCCTCGGTGTCGGCATGGTGCCAGGCATGGACGCGCCCGCCGGCATCACGCACCCGCGCCACTGCCAGCATCTGGGGGGAGAAATCGAGCCCGCTCACCCGCACGTCGCCATACCCGTGCCGCTCCAGCCAGGCGGCGAGCCAGCAGAGGTTGCCCTCCTGGTAGGCGTGGAAACGGGCGCGGTAGTAGGCGGGGATCTGCGTGGCCGGGTTGGTGCAGGCTTCCAGCAGCGGCTCCGCCTGGCGGCGCAACTCCTCCCGGCGCTGCCGCCAGGGGATGCCCCGGGTTTCGGCGGTGCGGATCATCATGCGCCGCGCCTGCAGAAACAGCAGCTGCCTCAGCGGTTCCACCGCCAGCACCGCCGCAATCAGCCGCCCCAGCGCCGTGCGGTCAACGACCCAGTTGGGGGGAGTGCTGGCTGAGAGGCTCATGCCGGTAGGTCCAGGAACACGGCAGGGCGCAGATCGGCGAGCAAGCGTCCGCAGGCAGTTCGCCACCACGATGGCAGCGGAAGGAGTCCACCGCCTGCGGTCCTCCCATCTCGCTGCTCACCCACGTCCCTCAGCCCGTTCGTCCATAGGCAGCCCGATCTAGATTCAGCCCTGCGATGAATCCAGGTCAGCCTCGATGAGCGGATCCTTTGTTGTCTGCGGAGACGGCTTGCGCCTGCGGATGTTGCCCCTCGTGGGTCTCACCCTGTTGTTGGGCGGCGCGGGCCCGGCGATGGCCAGCAGCACCCCCAGCTCTGCCAAGGACGGGGGCGTGCAGGCCGTGTTTGCCACGCAGCAGGAGGCCGAGGCAGCAGCGCCTCGCTTCGGTTGCAAGGGGGCCCACCGCATGGGCAACGTCTGGATGGCCTGCGCCAGCCACCCTCCCGCCGGCGGCAGCCAGAAAGGCGGGCAACAGAGTGGCGGCCAGCACGGCGGTCACTCGCATTGATGGACGACTCCGCGTGCGGCGCCAAGCCGAAGCTGGTGGCCATCGGCATCGCCCCCCTGGGGATCATTTCGATCGGCATCGTGCCGATGGGGGTGGTGAGCATCGGTGTGGTGCCGATGGGGGTGATCAGCCTCGGGGCCGTGGGCATGGGGGTGATCAACCTCTGCGTGGTGGGGATGGGGGTGGTCGTGGCCGGCGTCAATGTGATGGGCGTGTGGTGGACGGGCCTTGAGGGCATGGGGCCGTTCCGGCAGGGGCCGATCCCGGCGCGCGTGCACCATCACCACGGCGCCGCGCCGCCGCCCGCGGCCCTGATGGCCTACCCCAGCAGGGAAACGGCGCTGCAGAAGGCGAAGGAACTCGGCTGCGAAGGCGTCCATGCCATGGGCGAGATGTGGATGCCCTGCAGCGAACATCCCGGCGGCCACGGCGCGCACTAGCGGCCTCAGCCTTTGGCGCCTGCCCGCAGAAAGGCTTCGGTCTGGGCTTCGTTCCAGCTGATGCCGCCGAGCCAGCGGCCGATGGAGGCGGCGATCGCCGCGGCGGTGAGCAGCCAGGGCAGCACGGCGGCATTGCCCTGCAGCGTGAACACGAACAGGCCGCAGAACAGCGGGGTGCGGCAGGCGCCGCTGAACGCCGCGGCGGCGGCGACCGCGGCCAGCGCCGCTTGCTGCTCCGCCGGCAACTGCTGCAGCCAGGGGCCCACCAGCACCGCCCCCAGGCTCATCGAGTCGTGCATCAGGCCGCCCGGTGCACCGATCGCGATGCTCAGCAGGGGCCCCAGCAGCCGCGGCAGCGGCGCCCACCAGGGGCTGTCGGCCGTGCCGGCCAGGGCCGTGCCGAGCGCCAGCGAGCCGTCGTTGAGGCTGATGCCAGTGCTGGCCACCGCCAGCAGGGTGAACAGCGCCGCGATCGCCACCGCCGCTGGCAGCCGCCTGGAGCGCAGCCAGGGGCCGAGCCACTGGGCCAGCGGCACCAGCAGGCGTACCAGAACCACCCCCACCAGCGCCGCCAGCACGGTGATCAGCAGGGCCAGCGGCAGCAGCTCCGGCGCCATTGCCACCGCCGTTCCTTCTGCCAGGCGGGCGGGCTGGCCCAGTCCCGTGGTGAACAGGGTGCCGATGCCGGCCAGCACCAGGGTGGGCATCACCAGGTTGAAGCCCGACACCGCGCTGAGCTCTTCGAGCGCGTAGGCGGCGCCCAGCAGCGGGGAGCGGAAGGCGGCCCCGAGACCGGCACCACCGCCGATCGCCGCGGTGAGCGCCAGCGGTAGCTGCTGCAGCGGCACCAGCCGGCGCCGCAGCGCCAGCAGCAGGGCTGCACCGAGGGCGGCGGAGGGCGATTCGGTGCCCACGCTCAGCCCGGCCAGGTGGGTGAGGGCCAACAGGGGCAGGCGGGCCAGCTGGTGGCGCAGCGAAAGGGGGGCCAGGGCGCGCTCGCGCTCGGCGTCGCTGCGGGCTGTCTGCAGCGCCATCACACCGGTGAGCCCACCACCCCGGCCCGCCGCCAGCGGCCCCCAGGCCAGCAGCACGAACAGCAGCGTGGCCCCAGCCGTCGCGAGCACCAGCAGGGGATCCAGCGCCCCGTCGCCGCCGAGTGGCCAGAGCCGCTGCAGCTGGAAGCCCAGCTCCGACAGCCATTGGTAGGGCAGTTCCGCCAGGCCGATCAGCGCACCGGCCAGCAACAGGCAGAGCGGGAAGGCGAAGCGGTTCATGCCGGGGTGAGGCGGGTGTAGGAGCGGACCAGCAGCCCCAGCACCAGCGCCAGGGCGAGCAGCGTGAGCGCCAGCGGCAGCTGGGAGCTGGCGGGCAGCACGGTGGCGATCAGCACCAGCAGCCCCGTGCCCTCCTGCTGCAGGAAGCCGGTGAGCGCGGAGGCCTGCCCGGCCTGGGCGGGAAAGGATTGCATCGGCATCGCCAGCCCGATCGGCACGAGCACACTGGCGCCGAAGGTGATCACGAGCATCGGCAGGAACAGGGAGAGAGTGTCGAACCAGCCGCCCAGCCCCAGCCCCACCATCAGCAGCCCACCGAGCAGCATTGCCCCCAGCCCGAAGCGCAGCAGCCACGGCTGCCCCCTGGCCACCACGAACCGCACCACCATCAGCGCCCCGGCGATGTAGGCCACGGTGAGCCCGAGCGAGAGGGAGCCGAAGCCCGCAGCGTCGAAACCGAAGCGCGTCTCATAGATGAAGGGGCTGGCGGCGTCGTACAGGGCGATCATGCCGGTGGCGACGGTGGCGATCAGCGACGGCAGCAGGAAACGGGCATCCACGGCGAGCCGCAGGTAGCCGCGGCCAATCGCCGCCACGGATGGACGGGTGGCGGCCGCCGCCAGCTCCCGGCTGAGCGACTCGGGCAGGGCGCGGGCCAGGTAGAGGGCGGTGGCGAGCCCCAGCGCCGCCACCAGCAGGAAATCCACCCGCCAGCTGGTGGCGCGCCCGATCAGACCGCCCACGAAGGGGGCGAAGCCGAGCGCCAGCGCGAAGCTGATGCTGGCGAAGGACATCGCCCGCGCCAGCTCCCGGTTGCTCAGCACATCCCGCAGCGCCGCCCGCGACACCGAGGTGCCGCAGCCGGCCCCGATCCCCTGCACCACCCGCAGCAGCCGGAACGGCTCGAAGCCCGGCACCACGGCCAGCAGCAGGCTGGCGGTGATGAACATCCAGAGCCCGGCCAGGGCGATCGGTCGGCGACCGTGCCGATCGGAGAGCGGCCCCCAGATCAGTTGGGAGGCGCCGTAGCCGAGTGCATAGGCGGTGACGGTGGTTTGCGTGGCGGCGGCATCGACGCCGAAGTCACCGGCCAGCTGCGGCAGGGAGGGCAGATCGATGAACAGGCCGGTCTGGCCGAGCGCCGCACCCAGACACACGTACAGAATCACCGCCAGGTTGCTCATCCGGCCTCACCCGCTGAGGGTTGCGCTGCATGCCCCACGAGGATCCCGCCGTCACTGTCGATGTGCTGCAGCGGGTGAAGCCTGGCCGCACGGAAGCTTTCGAGGCGGCCCTGAGCGAGCTGGTGGCCGCCGCCCGCTGCTGTGAGGGCCATCTGGGCGTGAATGTGTACCGCCCGGTGGATGAACACGATTCCACTTACCGGATCGTGTTCAAGTTCGCGCGCCTCAGCCAGCTGCGCCGCTGGGAGGTGTCGCCGCAGCGCCAGGCCCTGCTGGCGCGCGTGGCGGAGCACACGCAGGTGCCACCGCAGATCTCCGTGCTGAGCGGGCTGGAAACCTGGTTCACCCTGCCCCGGCAGCCGGGGGTGCCGCCGCCGCCCCGTTACAAGATGGTGGTGATCACCACCCTGACGATTTTCCTGCTGATCAACCTGATCAGCCTGGTGCTTTCGCCCCTGGTGCGGGAGCTGAACCCCCTGCTGCGCACCCTGCTGGTCACCGCCTCGACGGTGACCCTGATGACCTACGTGGTGATGCCAAGGGTGACGCGGCTGTTCCGCCGCTGGCTCTACCCGCGCGCCTGAGCTCACACCTGCCGCCGCAGCTGTTCATAGGCCTGGCAGAACGGTTCGCCCAGTGCCTGCCGCAGCACCCGGTCGGCGGCGAAGGCCTCCAGCGCCTCCTCCACGCTGCCCGGCAGAGGCCGCGCCCGGCCGATCGGCGGATCGGTGTAGGCGTTGGCATCCTCGCGGGGGCCGGGATCGAGGTTGCGCTCGATGCCATCGAGGCCGGCGGCCAGCACCGCCGCCGGCAGCAGGTAGGGGTTGGCGGCGCCATCGGCGAGGCGCAGCTCGAGCCGCTGGTCGTCGGGAATGCGCACCATGTGGGTGCGGTTGTTGCCGCCGTAGCTGATCCAGCCCGGTGACCAGGTGGAGCCGGAGGTGGTGTGCAGACCGCCGAGCCGTTGGTAGCTCTCGGCCACCGGGTTGGTGAGTGCGCAAAGCGCTGGCGCATGCTCCAGCAACCCGCCCAGAAACTTGTAGGCCAGCGCCGACAGGCCCAGCGGCCCGCGTGGATCGTGGAACAGGTTGTGGCCGTCGGCGTTCCAGAGCGAATGGTGCAGATGGGCGCCGTTGCCGGTGAGGGAGGCGAATGGCTTGGGCGAAAAGCTCACCCGCGCGCCGTGCTGCTCGGCCATCGCCTGCGCCATCACCCGGAAGAAGGCATGGCGGTCGGCGGTGACCAGGGCGTCGGCGTAGGTCCAGTTGAGCTCGAACTGACCGTTGGCATCCTCGTGATCGGCCTGGTAGGGCCCCCAGCCCAGGTCGCCCATGCCATCGAGCAGGCTGCCGATCAGCGGGTACTGCCGCATCAGCGACAGCTGGTCGTAGCAGGGCTTGCTCTGGCTGTCGTCGCCATCGGCGATCGCGCCGCCGCCGGGCTGCAGCAGGAAGAATTCCGCCTCCACACCGGTGCGGAAGTGGTAGCCCAGCCGCACGGCCCGCTCCAGCTGGCACTTCAGCACCCAGCGCGGCGACTGCTCCAGCGGCAGGCCGCCCACCTGCAGGTCGGTGGCCACCCAGGCCACATCCCGCTGCCACGGCAGCACCATCAGGCTGGAGGTGTCCGGCAGGCCCAGCACGTCGGGGTCGGCGGGGGTCATGGCCAGCCAGGCGGCGAAGCCGGCGAAACCGGCACCGGCGGCCGCCACCTCCTGCACCGCCGCCACCGGCACGAGCTTGGCCCGTTGCACCCCGAACAGATCGGTGAACGAGAAGAGCACGTGGCGGATGCCGCGATCGGTCGCGAAGCGGGCCAGGTCGGTCATCGAAGCGGTGGGGGGAAAGGGATGGGGGGTCAGGGCCGGCGTCAGTCGTCGCAGAGCCGCTCCAGGGCACTGCGGATGAAGGCCTGTTCGGCTGGCGCGTCGCGGGGGTTGCCAGCGCGATGGCCCAGCACCGAATCGATCACCGCGAAGTGGGCGCCGGCAATCTGACGGGCTTCGGCGGCGCAGTCGTCGGGGGGGAAATAGAGGTCGTGGCTGCCGGCGAGCACGGTGGTGCGGGCGCGGATGGCGCTCAACGGTGCCGGCAGGGCGTTGGCCAGCCAGGCATCGAGCATGGCGATCAGGTCGTGGGGATCATGGCGCCGGTAGGCCGGCAGCCAGCTGCGCTCCACCGCCTCCTCCACGCTGGCGATGCCCTGCACCAGGTGCCGCCCTTCCTTGTAATAGGCCTGGCTGGCGGCCCAGCTGGCGTAGATCAGCGCGAAGGTGCGCAGACCCTGCTCGGGCCTGGCGCGGAAGCGGTGGCCGTCCCAGGCCGGATCGGCGGTGAGGGCCTGGCGCAGGCTCAGCAGGAACAGGCGGTTATGGGGGGTGGTGTGGGCCGTGCCGCAGAGGCAGAACAGCCGTTCCACCGCCGCCGGGGCCAGGGCGCCCCAGTGGTAGGCCTGCTGCGCCCCCATCGACCAGCCGTACACGAGCGCCAGCCGCTCCACCCCGAACAGCCCCTGGATCAGCTGCTGCTGGGCGCGCAGGTTGTCGCTGTGGTGGATCACCCAGCCGTCTTCCGCCAGTCCCATGGCGCTGTTGCTGGGGCTGCTGGAGCGGCCGTTGCCGAACTGGCTCACCAGCACCACGCACCAGCGCTCCGGGTCGAGGATCGGGCCCACCACCCAGTCGATGTCCTCCGGCCAGGCCCCGTAGGAACTGGGGTAGAGCACCAGGTTGGAGCGCTGCGGGTTGAGCGTGCCGTACACCCGGTACGACAGCCAGGCGTCCGGCAGCGCCTGGCCGCAGTGGAAGCGGAACGGCCCCAGCGGGAAGTGGCGGTCGCCGCTGGACGCCGGGGCGCTCAAACCGGCTGCGGCTGGAGGGTGGGGGCGGCGGGCAGCTCCAGCAGCGACGGATCGGCCAGGAAGCGGCGATGCACCGCCAGGTAGCCCGGATCCAGATGACGCAGCTGGGGTGCCAGCCACTGGTGGGCCGCCGGCAGGGCATGGAACGGTACCGAGGCGAACAGGTGGTGCTCGGCGTGGAACGGCATGTTCCACATCAGCCAGCGCAGCGGCGCCAGGGTGCTGGTGGTGCGGGTGTTGCTCAGGCCGTTGGTGCCGGTGTCGCAGCCGCCGTGCTCAGCCAGCAGCACGAAACGCAGCAGCGGTTGCCCCAGCGCCAGCGGCAGCAGCCAGTGCCAGAGCAGAAAGCCGTTGCCCCCCGGCACCGACAGCAGCAGCAGCACGCCGTACACAGCCGCCTGCTTCAACAGGGAGCTGCGCACCGCTGGCGCCGCATCGGCGGGGATGTAGGGGTTGGCGCTGAACTCACCGCGCAGGCCGCGAAGATGGCCGCGCAGCTTGGCGTTCCACCAGGGCAGGCCGCTGAGTTCAAGCAGGTAGGCCCAGCGGCTGGTCGGCGGTTGGTCTTCCAGTTCGGGATCAAGACCCGGCTGGTGGGTGTAGCGGTGGTGCCACTGGTGGTAGCGGCGGTAGAAGTCGGCGTTGTAGAAGCTCAGCACCCCCGCCCACCAGGCCACGGCGTCGTTGACGGCGCGGCTGGCGAAGGCGGTGCGGTGGCCGCATTCGTGCATGGCGCAGAAGGCGAAGGCCAGGCCCCAGCCGCACAGCAGCAGGGCCGGCAGGCGCAGCAGCAGGCTGAGCCGCTCGTCGCCCCACACCCAGCCCGTCGCCAGGATCAGCGCCGCATGGGAGAGGGTCTGCAGCCAGCCGGCCCGATCGGAGCGGCCATTGAGCTCGCGCAGCTCAGCGGCGGGGATCAGGGCGCTGGCGTTGGTTGATGGGGTCGCCCCTGGATGGTCGTCCACGGAAGGGGTCGCCGCTGGATGGTCCACAGCCGTCATGAGCCGAGCAGTGCCGTGCATTCCAGCGGCTCCGTCCGGCTGCCGCGAGGCTGCAGCTGCTGCTGGATCCGTTGGGCGAGGTGATCGGCGTCGCCGCCGATGCCGCAGAAACGGCCCGAGCCCCAGGTGTGCAGCCACGGCAGGCCGATGAAATAGAGCCCCTCGGCCTGGGTGATGCCCCGGTGGTGCACCGGTTCGCCGCTGCCATCGAACACCGGCACTTCCACCCAGCTGAAATCGGAGCGATAACCCGTGCACCAGATCACGGCGGCCAGCGGCTCCTTGTAGAGGTCGATCAAGCTGAGCTCGCGGCTCGGGGCAGGACGCCAGCAGGGCTGGTACGGCGGCTCCAGCGGCGCGTCGAGGCCGTTGGCGGCGATGTAGGCGTCGATGCTGGTGCGGATGCGGGTGTACACGGCATCGGCCGCATCCAGGTTGGCGGCCAGGTTGTCGGCAAAGCTCAGGCCCGCCGCGGTGATCCGCTCCAGCCGGCCATGCAGCACCATGCCTTCGCTGGCCCGCTGGCGCAGGTCGATTTCGCGGCCGCCGTCCCGGCCGGTGAGGTAGTGGTTCGTCTTGTGGCGGACGGCGCGGGGATCGGCATGGGCGTCGATCGGGGTGTCGTAGACCCCCATCCGCTCCAGCCACTCCACCACGTCGCGGCCGCGGTACCGGCGCGGCGAACGGGGCGCCGAACCCACACTGAGGTGCACGCGACGCCCGGCCAGGAAGAGATCTTCGGCGATCTGGCAGCCCGACTGACCGCTTCCCACCACCAGCACCGGGCCCTCCGGCAGCTGATCGGGATGGCGGTAGTCACGGGCATCGAGCTGGAGCACCTTGCCGGGCAGCCGCTCGGCCATCGGGTGGCGGCGCGGGTGGTGGTAGGCGCCGGTGGCGATCACCACCTGCTCGGTGTCGATCACGCCGGCGCTGGTGAGCAGGCGGTAGCCATTGCTGCTGGGCACCAGCCGTTCCACGCTCACCCCCTCCCGCACGGTGATGGCTGAACGTTCGGCGAAGCGGCGCACGTAGTCGACGATCGCCTCACGGCCCATGAAGCCGTCGGGATCATCGCCGTCGTAGGGGAAGCCGGGCAGGCGGCACTGCCAGTTGGGGGTGACCAGGCAGAAGGAATCCCAGCGCTGCTGCTCCCAGGCGTGGGCGACCCGGTGGCGCTCCAGCACGAGCGCCTCGATGCCCCGTTGCTGCAGGCAGCTCGCCACCGACAGCCCCGCCTGGCCACCGCCGATCACCACCACCGGCGCCGTGACGGGGGCGGCAGCGCCGTCGGTTGCCGCGCCCTGCGCAGGTATGCCACCGGGAGATGCAGCGATGGTCTCAGCGGCAGAAGCGGCGGGTGAGGTGGAGGCTGACCCCACGGGCAGGCGGCGAAGGGTAGGGAGAGAAGGAGAGGAAGACAGTGGCGCGGCCAGGCCATCGCCCTCCTCATCGTGAGTTGCCGTGAGGGGCGGCCCGGTAGCAATCAAGACCAAATCGCAGGCCAGCACGGGCTCTGCCGTTTGGTGCCTGCTGCTACGTAAGTTCACACAGGCCTGGTGCATGGTCGTGACGCTGTTTCTTTCGCAGGTCGCCGGTTCATGCCTGAGGTCACCCGCCCCGCCAATCAACCTGGCGATTTCCTCGTGGATTACGAGGAGAAGGTGTTCCCCGATGTGAAGGCGGAACCGGGCGAAAAGGCGCTCATCACCTTTCACACCGTGGCGTTCGAAGGCTCGATCGGCCTGGTGAACCTGCTGCAGGCCAGCCGCCTGATCAACAAGGGCTTCGAGACTTCGATCCTGCTCTACGGGCCCGGCGTCACCCTCGGGGTGCAGCGCGGCTTCCCCAAGCTCGGTGATGCCGCCTTCGACGGCCACCTCAACTTCAACGCCCGCCTGCAGAAGTTCATGGACCAGGGCGGCAAGGTGTACGCCTGCCGCTTCGCCCTTCAGGCCCTCTACGGCCATGGCGAGGGGGCGCTGATGGCGGGCATCACCCCGGTGAATCCGCTCGATGTGCTCGACATCGTGCTGATGCACCGCAAGGAAGGCGCTTTCATCCTCGACACCTGGACGCTCTGACGATGAACGGCCCGATCGTCGTGGCCGCCGCCCAGATCCGTCCGGTGCTGCACAGCCTGGAGGGGTCTGTGGAGCGGGTGCTGGCAGCGATCACGGAGGCGGCCGGCCAGGGGGTGCAGCTGATCGTGTTTCCCGAAACCTTTCTTCCCTATTACCCCTACTTCTCCTTCGTGGAGCCGCCGGCGCTGATGGGGCGCTCCCATCTGCGCCTCTATGAGCAGGCGGTGACGGTGCCGGGCCCGGCGCTCCGCCGCATCGCGGCCGCCGCCCACGAGCACGCCATGCACGTGCTGCTGGGCATCAACGAACGGGAGGGCGGCAGCCTCTACAACGCCCAGCTGCTGATCGACGCCAACGGCGTGCTGCTGCTGAAGCGGCGCAAGCTCACCCCCACTTATCACGAGCGCATGGTGTGGGGCCAGGGCGATGGCGCCGGCCTCACGGTGGTGCCCACGGCGCTGGGGCGCATCGGTGCCCTGGCCTGCTGGGAGCACTACAACCCGCTGGCCCGCTTCAGCCTGATGGCCCAGGGGGAGGAGATCCACTGCGCCCAGTTCCCCGGTTCGCTGGTGGGCCCGATCTTCAGTGAGCAGACGGCCGTCACCCTGCGGCACCACGCGCTGGAGGCGGGCTGCTTCGTGGTGAGTTCCACCGCCTGGCTCGATCCCGCCGACCTCGATCAGATCACCTCGGATCCGGCCCTGCAGAAGGCCTGCCAGGGGGGCTGCCACACCGCCGTGATCAGCCCGGAGGGTCGCTACCTGGCAGGTCCGCTGCCGGAAGGGGAAGGGCTGGCGATCGCCGAGCTCGACCCGGCCCTGATCACCAAGCGCAAACGGATGATGGACAGCGTGGGCCACTACAGCCGCCCCGACCTGCTCGGTCTGCGTCTCGATCGCACGCCGGCGCGCCAGGTGCAGGAGTGGGACGGGGGCAACGCGACGGCGGCCGGTGGCGGCGCTGGTCCTGCCATGCCTGCTGACCTGCCCGTACTGCTGGAGCCCTTGCCGGAGGCTGTGCCCCATGGCTGACTCCAGGGATGCCGCCGCGCTGGCGCGGCTCGTCACCGACCTGCAGGTGCAGGGCCTGGTGGAGCCCGGTGTTCCCGGCAACCAGGGCCGCCGCGGCGGGGCCGGCCCCTCCGACCACCGCGCCCTCACCCTGGATGGCACCACGGTGATGGTGCCCGTGTACAGCAGCGCCGCCCAGCGCTCCCCCTTCCGCCTGGCGGCCGGTGGCGCCGGGCTGGAGCTGCAGCGGGAGTCCGCCACGCCGCTGGCGGTGGTGGAGGCTCCGCCGGAGCCGCGCTTTTACGGCCTGCACACCGCCGATGGCACGCCGTACCGCTCGATCGCGCTGCTGCACAGCCGCGATGTGCTCGCCACCACGTTGCTGCAGACCTGCATCCGCTTCCGCGACCGCAGCCAGTCGTGCCAGTTCTGCGCCATCGAGCAATCGCTCGACGACGACCGCACCCTGGTGCGCAAGACACCGGCCCAGGTGGCGGAGGTGGCGGAGGCGGCGGTGCGGCTCGATGGGGTGCGCCAGCTGGTGATGACCACCGGCACCCCCAACAGCGACGACCGCGGCGCCCGCCTGCTGGCCGAGACGGCGGCGGCCGTGAAGGCGCGGGTGAACCTGCCGATCCAGGCCCAGTGCGAGCCGCCGGAGGATCCGATCTGGTTCCAGCGGATGAAGGACGCCGGCGTCGACAGCCTCGGCATGCACCTGGAGGTGGTGGAACCCGAGGTGCGGCGCCGCATCCTGCCGGGCAAGGCGGAGCTGAGCCTGGAGCGCTACTTCGAGGCGTTCGAGCAGGCGGTGGCGGTGTTCGGCCGCGGCGAGGTGTCCACCTATCTGCTGGCGGGGCTGGGCGACAGCGCCGCCGCGATCGTGGCCTGCAGCGAGCGCCTGATCGCCGCCGGTGTGTACCCGTTCGTGGTGCCGTTCGTGCCGATCAGCGGCACACCGCTGGAACACCATCCCGCGCCCAGCGCCGCCTTCATGGTGGAGATCTACACGGCCGTGGCCCAGCAGCTGGCGGCATCGGATCTGCGCGCTGCCGCGATGTCGGCGGGCTGCGCCAAGTGCGGCGCCTGCTCGGCCCTGTCGCTGTTCGAGCAGGCGGCCACCACGAGCGAGGCCCCATCGGCCCCAACTCCGACGGGCTGCGGCCCCTCCAGCTCCTGATGTTCTTCATTGATCCCTCCAGCCACGACATCGGCCGCAGCCCCACATCGGCGCCGGCCGCCTTCACCCCGTCGGTGCGCTGGGGCCTGGGCATCGACGCCGAGGATTTCCGCCTCTCGCCCTCGGCCTGCTCCGAGCGCTTCTCTTTCCATCTGCTGCGGCCCGGCACGCCGCTGCTGGCCGGGTATTGGGATCTGCGTCGCCGCATCTTCTGCCAGGAGCAGCATCTGTTCGAAGCCTCCGACCGCGACACCCGCGATGCGGAGGCCACCCCGATCGCGGCGATCGCCCATGGGGCCAACCGGGCGGGCGCCAGCCCGGGCAGCGGCGGGCCGGTGGTGGGGGTGGTGCGGATCCTGGAGCAGGAGCCAAGGCTCTGGTACGGCGGCCGGCTCGGCGTGGACGCCGCCTTCCGCCGCCACAACCAGATCGGCAAGGGCCTGATCTGGAAGGCCGTGACCACCGCGAACGGCTGGGGCTGCGACCGCTTCCTGGCGACTGTGCAGGAGCAGAACGTGCGCTTCTTCCAGCGCCTGCACTGGCACTCGGTGGACACCCTGGAGCTCAAGGGGCTGCCCCATCACCTGATGGAGGCCGACCTCCGTTACTACACCCCGTCGCGGGAACGCCGGCCGGTGGCATGAGCGGCATCGACCTGGTGCCGCTGGCGGCGCGGCTGCGCGCCCTGGCCGGCCTGCACGGCAAGACCGCCATTCAGCGCCCCGCCGCCCATTTCCCCCACCAGCCCTTCGCCGCCCTCGGCCCGGCCGCCCTGCTCGGCGATGACGCCGCCCTGCTGCCGGCCTGCAGCGGCCGTCTCCTGCTGGCCAGCGAAGGGATGGATCCGGGCCTGCTGGCCAAGGATCCCTGGTTCGCCGGTTGGTGCGGCGTGCTGGTGAACCTCAGCGACATCGCCGCGATGGGTGGCCGGCCTTTGGCGCTGGTGAACAGCCTCTGGTGCCGCGGCGCGGAGCGGGCCGAGCCGGTGCTGGCGGGCCTGCAGGCGGCGGCGGCGCGCTTCGCGGTGCCGGTGGTGGGCGGCCACACCAACCTCAACAGCCCCTACGACGCGCTGGCCGTGGCGGTGCTGGGCAGCGCCGCTGGTGCGGTGCTGTCGGCCCGTTTCGCCCGCCCCGGCGACCGTTGCTTCCTGCTGGTGAATGGCGCCGGCCGCATGCGCCATCCGGATCGCTTCTGGGATGCGGCCACACAGGCGGCGCCGGAGCTGCTGCGCCGCCAGCTGGCCCTGCCGGCGCAGCTGGCGGAAAACGGGGTGGTGCATGCCGCCAAGGACATCAGCATGGGCGGCCTGGTGGGCACGGCGGTGATGTTCTGCGAGAGCGCCGGCTGCGGCCTGACGCTCGAGCTCGAGGCGATCACGCCGCCGGCGGGCGTGGCGCTGGACGACTGGCTGGCCTGCTTCCCCAGCTTCGGCTTCCTGCTGGCGGTGACGCCGCAGCAGGAGCCGGCCCTGCGCGCGGCCGTCGCGGCGGAGGGCAGCGAACCGGCACTCATCTGCCAGCCGATCGGCCGCTTCACGGCGGAGCCGGGCGTGCGCCTACGGGCCGGTGGCGGCGAGGAAACCGTGTGGAGCGGCGCCGAGGCGCTCACCGGCTTCGGCCCGGTGCCGTCGGGGTAGGGGGCGCAGCGCTCAGCCTCGCTGGCCTGGTTCCGCTGCAGCGTTCACTGTCACCTTTCGCTTTCCTGCCATGCCCGAAGTCTTGCTGCAGCTCGAATGGCCCGATGGCCGCCAGACCACGCTCTATTCGCCCTCGACGGTGATCCTGCAGCACCTCCAACCCGGTGAGCGGCTGCCGGTGGCGGAGCTGCAGCAGCGCGCCGAGCGTGCGCTGGCTGAGGCGTCCGAGCGGGTGCGGGCCCGCTATGGCTTCGCCTGCACGCGCACCGAGGAGGAGCGCAGCAAGTTGCGCCACACCGCCACCGCCTACGCCGCCGACCAGTTCGTTCAGATCAGCGCCCCATGAATTCCTCCTTCTTCGCCAAGTTCCGCGGTGACCGGGCGCCGCTTCCTCCCCGACCCGCCCGCCGGGCCATCGCCCTGGCCTGGCTGGGCGGCTTCCTGGCGATCGCCGCCGTGGCCCTGCTGCAGCTCGGCCTCAGTGCCCCCTTCGTGCTCGGCTCCTTCGGCGCCACCTGCGTGCTGGCCTTCGGCTACCCCGACGTTCCCTTCTCCCAGCCGCGCAACATCGTGCTGGGCCACACCTTCAGCACCGCCGTGGGCCTGCTGTTCCTCAGCCTGTTCGGCCCGCAGTGGTGGGCCATGGCCGCCGCCCTGGCCACCGCGATCGCCCTGATGATGGCCACCGGCACCGTGCACCCTCCTGCCGGCTCCAACCCGGTGATCGTGTTCCTGCTGCAGCCTGGCTGGAGCTTCCTGCTCTTCCCCACCGTGCTGGGCGCCGTGATCGTGACGGCGGTGGCGCTGTTTTATAACAACGCCGTGAGAGCTGGCAGGTATCCGAAGTATTGGTGAGGGGCTTGATGCGGTTGGGGTGGAGCGAGTTGAGTCGAGATAAACGCAGCTGTGTGACGGCTGTGCCAGCGCGTCTTCATGGCATTGTCGTTTTCGACTTCAGGCTCGATCTGCCGTTGGCGCTGAGCTCTGTCTGTGTTCTGCTGAGCGGCGCCAGGACGGTTGTGTGACTCGACCGTCTCTTCACCTGAAGTCATCCTGCTGCCCACGGGCGGCCTCGCCGCTCACCTCCGGCCACAGCGCATGAATCTCCTCAGTCTGATGGTGGGCGGCGAACCGCTCCCACGCAATGCCGTTGACATCCGTATCGGTTGTGAAGGCGCTGGCTGATGGATCTTCCCAACCCAGATGGCGCAGAGAGCCTGGCGGAACGGCGGAATCCTTCCGGACGGAAATATTCAACGTGTCGGTCCGCCACAACGCATACTCCCCGGGAATGGTTGTGCAGGGCGGGCTGCCCAGGCGTCTGGAATAGTCGTCAATGGTGGCTTCGATGTTGTCTGTTGCGAGTGCGATGTGAAGCCTTCTCATCCCGTTCCTGCCGAAGGATTGCCATACCCATGCTGCAGGAACTGCCTGCCTGGTGCCCGCTTCACGCCTGATGCACCACCTGCTGCGGGAAGGGCATCTCGATGCCTTCCTCCGCAAAGCGCTTCCACACAGCAATGCTCACTTCGCTCTTGATGCTGCCGTTGTTCATCGGATCTTCGATCCAGTAGTAAAGCCCGTAGTTGATGCCGGAATCGCCGTAGCTCAGCAGCATCGCTTTGGGTGGGGGCTGGTTGAGCACGCGGGGCGAGTGGTGGGCCACATCCTCCAGCAGAGGGATCACCTGGGCGGGGTCGTGGCGGTAGGCGGCAGCCACGGATACCTGGCTGCGGCGCAGGCGGTCGGTGCCCGTATAGGTGACGGTGGTGGTGGTGAAGAAGTCCTGGTTGGGGATCACCAGTTCGGCATTGTCGCGGTCGCGCCAGAGCACGGCCGCCCGCAGGCCGAGGCTGCGCACCTCGCAGGGATCGCCATCGGTGAACAGGATCTCGCCGGGCCGCACCGATCCTTCGAACAGCAACCACAGGCCGCTGATGAAGTTGGAGAACACCTCCTTGATGCCGAAGCCGATGCCCACCGACAGCCCGCCGGCGATGGCGGCGATCGCGTTGGTGTTGAGGCCCACCCGGTGCATCAGCCACAGCACCCCGGCACCGATCAGCACATACCGCAGCACCAGCGTGGTGGCTTCGCGGGTGCCGTCGCTGAAGTGCAGCAGCCCCTGCAGCAGGCGCGCCAGCCAGCTCACCGGATAGGCCGACACCGCCACCAGGAAATAGGGAATCGTCAGCAGCAGGAATAGATTGCCGGTGGTGATCGTGTCACCGAACACCGGCAGCAAGGGGATGCCGGCCACATCCTCGAGCGAATCGAGCTGGTTCACCAGCGATCCCGCCACCAGCAGCACGTACAGCGGCCGGATCAGCTGGTTGAACAGGCGATCCACCCCGCGCACGGGGAAGCGCAGCAGCAGGGCTTCGTGCACAAAGGCCAGGAACAGCCAGATCGCATACATGCGCATGAAGTAGAGCGCCAGGCCGGCCGGTTGCCCCAGCCACTCCAGCAGCGCCGCATTGAGCCGCAACGCCAGCAGCAACCCCACCGTTCCCACCAGCGCCAGCCGGCGGCCCCCCTGGCGCAGCCGCGGTCGCACCACCAGCTGAAACACCGCCAGCAGCGCAGCGGCACTCAGGCATTGCACCAACACCACCGGCCGGCTCAGGTAGCCCACCCAGCCGGTGAATTCAAACAACAGGCTGTTCATCGGCCGCCCTTCACGGTGCCAGCGCCGCAGCGGGGCGGTTGGAGAGCAGCATGGCGGTGGCCTCGGCCGGCGTGAGCTCTCCCTGGACCGTGCGTTGCAGCACGAAATCCATCGCCCGGGCGGCCGCCACGGTCTGATCCGGGTCGCTGAAGTTCAGCATGTGGGAGTTCTCCAGGCTCGTGACCAGGGCCGCCAGGCGATGCGAACTCTTGGTGGGAACCAGCACATCCGGATTCACCGGCAGCGTGCCGGGTGCGGAGAGCATCATCTCCCGCTGGTTCACCTTGTTGAGGCTGAACAACACAAAGGCCTCCGCCAATTTCCGTTGGCGGCCCGTGGAATGGCGCCCGAAACTCCACACCCGCAGGGCGGTGATCGGTTTCGCCGGACGGCCCGCCGCCCCCGGCAGCACCGACATGCCCAGGTTGTTGCCCAGCTTGCGGCTGAGTGGCTCCAGCCAGTTGCCGTTGCAGCTGATCCAGTCCCGTTCGCCTCGTTCCAGCTGGCCCACCAGCTCGGCCTCGTCTTCCGCGAAGGACACATTGGTCTGCAGGTTGGTGGCGGCCAGCCAGGTCAGCCATTCCTCCAGTTGCCTGCGGTCGTCTGCTGACACCAGCACAGGGGTGGATGTCTTCTGGCTCGGGGGGTGCTCCAGCAGCTGCAGCAGGGTGTCGTCGGCGTCGAAGCTGCTGGCGGTCCACAGCAGGGCGGCGAGCTGCAGCGGCAGGCCCACCTGCAGCCCCTTGGCACTGAGTTCCAGCAGCTCCGTGAGCGTGGTGGGTGGATCGCTCACGCGGCGGCGATCGAAGCAGGCCACCTGCGGCTTGGCCAGCAGCGGGATGGCCAGGTAGCGGGTGCCGATGCGGAAGTCGTTGCGGAAGCGGGGCGCCAGGCGATCGAGCTGCACGGGGTTCAACGCCACCGCTTCGGTGAGCCCCCTCTCGTGCAGCCGCAGCGCCGTGACCACCGGGCTCACCACCAGATCGGGCCCCAGGCCGCGCGACTGGCGAAAGTCCATGGCCTCCACGATCCGATCGGCCGCAAAGTGGTTGACGTGGATGTCGACGTTGGGGTTGAGCTTGCGAAAGCCCTCAATCAGCGCTTGCGACTGGCTGGCCGTGCCGTCGTTTTCGCCGGGGTTGCCGATCGAGCCCCCGGCCTTCTCCACGTAGATGTAGAGCGGCTCCCGGCCCAGCAGGTTCGCCATGCCGCCCTCACAGCCGCTCAGCGCCAGCAGCACCGCCACCGCAGCGCCGAGCGGCCCCAAGCGCTTCATCGGCCGATCCCCGTGAGCGTTTCGCTCACCTCCCAGAGCTGCCGCCGCTGGGCGGCCTCCAGCGCCGCCGGCGCGATCCGCACCTGGGTGGGCCAGCCGCGCATGCCGCCCCATTGATTGGGCCCGTAGTGCTCGCCGCCCTTGGCACTGGGGGCCGTGGCGGCATGGAGCTGGGGCAGGGCGCCCATGGCGGCGCTCTGGAACAGCGGATCCATCAGCCGGTAGCTGAGCGCTTCCAGCTTCGAGCCGTTGGCGGCCACCGAGGCGGGCTGCAGGTTGGTGCGCGCCAGGCCGGGATGGGCCGCCAGCGAGGCCACGCCGCTGCCGTCGGCGGCCAGCCGCTCCTGCAGTTCGAGCGCGAACATCACATTGGCCAGCTTGCTCTGGCTGTAGGCCGCCCAGCGGTCGTAGCGCTGCTCCGCCGCCAGGTCGTCGAAGGCGATCCGGCCGAAATACTGGGCGCCGGAGGTGACCGTCACCACCCGCGCCTCGCTGCGGCCCCGCAGCAGCGGCAGCAGCAGCAGGGTGAGTGCGAAGTGGCCCAGGTGGTTGGTGCCGAACTGCAGCTCAAAGCCATCGCGGGTGAGCGTGCGCGGCGGCGCCATCACGCCGGCGTTGTTGATCAGCAGATCCAGCCGGCCGTACTGGTCGGCCAGCCACTGGCTGGCGCGGCGGATGCTCTGCAGATCAGCCAGATCCAGCTCCAGCACCTCCAGGCCGCCGCCGCCCCGCACGCTGGCGAGCAGTTCGCTGCGGGCCGCCTCGCCCTTGCGCCGGCTGCGGCAGGCCAGCACCACGGTGGCGCCATGGGCCGCCAACGCCCGGGCCGATTCCAGCCCCAGGCCACTGTTGGCTCCGGTGATCAAAGCGATCCGACCGCTCTGGTCGGGGATGGCGTCAGCGGTCCAGGGCATGGGGGGAGCGGCTGGGCGGCGGGCATTCACGCGTTCCACTGTGTCGCCTGGAGCTCCAGCACGGTGGGCGCCACCCACAGCGCGCCACTCTGCCGGTGGGCGGCATTGATCTCGGCGGCCACCAGCGCCTCCTCCTCGGTGCTCCAGCGGCCCTGGCGGATCAGCTCCTGCCCGTAGATGACCACGAAGCGCTCCAGCCAGCGCGCCACCGCATCGCCTGGCCGCCCCACCAGGGCCAGCGGTTGCAAGGCGTCGATCTGAAAGCCGCGCGCCGCCAGCAGTGCCGGCAGCCGCCGGTTCACATCCGGATCACCGCCGGCCGCCTCGAAGCTGGCGTAGGCGGCCTCGGCGAAACGGGCCACGGCCGCTCCGTTCGGGTACAGCCCGAAGCTGCGCCAGTGCACGTATTCATGCAGCACCACCCGCCCGCCTGCGGCCATGCAGCGGGACAGCCCGTCCAGCAGCGGCTCCAGCGTGGGCAGGAACATCGCCACCCAGCGGCACCAGGCCAGCTGGAAGCCCTCCGCCGGCAGTGGATCACGGCTGAGGTTGTGGGCGCGCAGCTCCAGTTGCGGCAGCCCGGCGGCCTGGGCCGCCGCGCGGGCCACTTCCAGATACGTGGGGCTCAGCTCCAGGCCGAGCACCCGCCCGCCGGGCCCCACCAGCCGCGCCAGCTCCAGGCTGGAGAAGCCTGGCCCGGCGCCCAGATCCAGCACCGCCTGGCCCGGCTGCAGCCCGGCGCGCTGCCAGGCGGCACGGGCGGAAGGCAGCCACAGCGCGTGCTGCAGCCGCAACCGCTCGATCTCCGCGTCGGAGCTGCCGAGCACGTAGCGGTCGGGGGCCATCGCTGCGGCTCAGTCCTCCGGGAACAGCAGGCTGGCCAGTTCGTCGGGGTCCACGTCGTAGACGCGGGCGAGGCTGGTTTCGATCGCGGAGGTCACCTCGCCGGAGAGAAAGCGCATGGCGTTGAGGGCGTCCTCGGCGATGTCGTCGGTGAGCAGGGTTTCTTCGCCGCCCAGCTTTTCGTCGTTGATCACCGCCATCACCCAGCTCTGGTAGGCGTACACGAGGTCGGAGAACTCAAGCTCCGGGTCATTGAGATCCAGGGCCATGGAGGTGTCGGGCGCAGTCGTGAGCAGTTTGGCCCCCGGCGGTGACGCCTGGCACGATTCGCTGGTCGGCGTCGCGACCCGGCTCAGTAGCCGGAAGAGCCCGGCGGCGGTGCGCTGGCCGGCTGGCGCCGCAGGTGAGCCGCCACCGCGACCGGCTGGTTCTGGGCATAGCCCACCGGCAGCCACAGGTCGCCAGCGGCGGCGGCGTAGTGGATTTCCCAGTGGTAGAGGCCGATCAGGGCGCGGGGGTCCTCCTGGATCAACGACGCGTAGGCCAGCACGGCGCGGCCGTAGTTGTCGCTGTTGTTGTAGCCCCACAGGCCCTTGCGGATGTCCTTGAGGCCACCGCGTCGCACCAGGTAGCGGGCGGCGGCCTGGATGGCGTCGTGGGGATCACGGATGTTCCCCTTGCCCACACCGGGCTGGGCCCAAGTGGTGGGCAGGAACTGCATCGGCCCCTGGGCGTTCGCCACCGACACGCCATCGATGCGCCCCATGCCGCTCTCCACCAGGTTCACGGCCGCCAGCACCTCCCAGTCGATGCCGGTGGCCTGCTCCGCCTGCTTGTAGGAGCGCACCAGCTGCTCCAGCGGCGGTGGCGGCAGGATGCGCCAGCTGGGCAGGCTGGTGGGCCGCCGGTCGCTGCGGTGCATGGCCAGGAAGGAGCGCCGCGCCAGCAGGTGCCGGTCGTAGACACTGAGCCAGCGGGGCGGCAGCGAACGGCGCACCTCGGCGGCGAGCGGTTGCCGGTGCGCCAGCACCCGGTAGATCACCTGCTGCTGATGGCCGAGGGCCGGCAGCGCCTCTGCGGGGGTGGCCTCGTCACGCGTGGCCTCCTCCACCGCCGCCAGCAGCGCGGCCAGCTGCTGCGGATCCGCCGGCACCAATGGGTAGTGGCGCCCGTCGGCGTGGGTGGGCAGGGCCGGATCGGTGGGCAGCTGCGGCAGGCGCGGCCCCACCGCCAGGCTGTCTGCCGCTGCGGGGTCCGGCGGGGTGGCTGGCGTGCTGGCCGGGTCGGTGCCGGCGGCGCGCGAGGCCTCCAGGGCAGGGCGCAGCAGCAGGCCGCCGCCCAGCAGCGCCGCCGCGACGCCCATGCCGATCAGCAGCTGAGGCGGGGAAAGCCTGGGCACGGCGGGGCAGCGGCAGGGTTTTCGGCGCCAACGCTAGGGGTGAACGCCACCGGCTCGTATGGGGCGCAGCACCAGCAGGGCGGTGAGCAGCAGGGCGCCGCCGCCCGCGAGGAACACCGCCGTGAGCGACACATCCAGCAGCAGGCCCGCCAGGGCCTGGGAGAGCGGATCGAAGGCCACCCCCGCCACCATCGCCAACGCCATCACGCGGCCCTGCAGCGCTGCCGGTGTTTCCCGCTGCAGCCACACCGTGGCCATCACCCCCACCAGGCCCCCGCCCACCCCCATCGCCGCCAGCACGGCAGCGGCCACCCAGGCGTCGCCGGCGGCGGCCAGCCCCAGCAGGCCCAGCCCCAGGGCGGCGGAGAGCCAGCCCAGCGCCGACGAGGGCTGATCCAGCCGGAAGCGGTCGAGCCGGCCGGCCAGCGCCACCCCCACCAGGGCACCCACGCCGTAGGCGGCCTGCAGCGCGCCGAAGGTGGTGGCTCCTCCCCCGTAACGCAGGCTCACCAGCTCCACCACGCCGATCACCACCGGGCCGAGCACGGCCAGGTTGATCATCGCGATCAGCCCCAGACCGGTGCGGATCGCCCCGTGGCGCCAGGCGAACACACAGCCTTCGCGCAGTCCCCGCAGCAGCCCGCCCGCGCCGTCCCGGTGCCAGAGGGCCGGCCGGGGTCGGAGTTGAACGAAGAAGCAGGCGGCCAGCAGCAGCACGCCGGCATCGAGGGCGAGCGCGGCTGTGGCGCCGCCGATGGCCAGCGCCACGCCTGCCAGAGCCGGACCCACCACATTGCTGATCTGCTCGCTGCCCTGCAGCCAGGCATGCGCCCGGTTCAGCAGCCGTGGCTGCACCAGCTGGGGCAGCAGGGCCATCGCGGCGGGGTAGACGCAGGCCTCGGCGGCGCCGAACAGGGCCGCCAGCGTCATCACCGGCGCCAGTGCCAGTGCCCCGTGGGCGGCCAGCAGGGTGAGCACGGCGGTGCAGAGCACCAGCACCGCGCTGGCCCGCACCGCCAGGGCACGGGGCGGATGGTGATCGCTGAGGGCACCCCCCACCAGCATCAGCAGCCCCCGCGGCAGCGCTGCCGCCATCAGCACCAGCGCCACGGCGCTGCCCGAGCCGGTGCGCTGCAGCATCAGCCAGGTGATGGCCACGAACCAGAACTGCACGCCGCAGAACAGCACCGTCTGGCCCAGCCAGAGCCAGCGGAAACGCTGATGCCGCAGCAGGAGGAAGGTCATGGCTGCCCGGCCCCCAGCGGCAGGGGGGCGGTGGTGCTGCCGGCGCTGGGCGGCGCGGCGGCGGCCCACTCCTGCACGGGCGTGAGGTTCAGCTCCTGGCGCCACTGCTGCAGGGGCTTCGCCCAGCCCTCCTCCCAACGCTGGGCGAACAGGGGCCGGGCCTGCTGGCCCATCCGCAGCCCGGTGTGGATGGCCAGCACCAGTGCCGGCAGCTGTTCGGGTTCGAACAGCGTGATCGACTGCAGCGCCTGGGCCGTGAGCATGGCGCCGAGGGGATAGGGGAACTGGCCGAGGTGAAAGGCCTGCAGGCCGATCTCGCCAAGCAGCGAGGTGTCGAAGCCGGTGAGCACATGCCAGAGGTCGTGGGTCTGGCTGAGCCGCACCTCCACGTAGGTCGCCTCGCTGCCGGCCTCCATGCCGGCGTGCAGGTCGGGGTCGTAGCCGAGCCGGGTGAGGCTGGCGGCGTAGGCATGGCCGAGCGAGCCCACCGGCAGGGCCGCCAGCCGATCGAGGTCATGCGGACCCGGCACCCAGCGGGCGTCGATGAGGGCGGCGCAGCCGGGATCGTGGCGCAGGTGCTGCGCCGCCAGTGCGTAGGAGGGGGTGTCGAGCAGCCCGTCGGTGAGCACGCCCACCAGCTCCAGGCTGGTGTCACCGCCGCTCATCGCGAGCATGGTGCCGAGGATGCGGAAGAGGGGGTCGGGGGCGACCGGGGCCGGGGCAGCAGCGGTGTGAGCGGTGGACTGCCAGAGGGTGGTGGCCATGGAAGGGCGAGCGGAGGGTCAGTGCGGGCAGTGAGCTCTGAACATGAGGAGTGCTCACATCAGTGAAAATATGAGTGTCCCTCGCCTTTGTCAAGGAGAATGCGAGGATTGCTCGTCTTGCCTGTCTGCGCCTGTGCCCCAGCTCGCGCCTCTGCCTGAGCCCTCTTCTGCCTCCCTGTCTGGGTTCCCGCTCGTGCCTCTCTTCGTGCCGGCCTGCTCCTGGCTGCGGCCATGACGCAGCGCTCCACCCCCGCGCCGGTCTCCACCACCGGCCTGCGCCGCCAGCCCCGCCAGGCCCGCAGCCAGGAGCGGGTGCGGCGGATCCTGGAGGCGGCCGAGGCCTTGTTCGTGGCCGAGGGCGTGGCCAGCACCACCACCAACGCGATCGCGGCGCACGCCGGCGTGCCGATCGGCTCCCTCTATCAGTTCTTCCCCGACAAGGCGGCGATCCTGCGCAGCCTGGCCCGCGGCTACGGCGAGCAGCTGCACAGGGAGCTGGCCGCCTTTGAGCAGAGCGAAGCCTCTGCGCTGCCGCTCGACGCCTACATCGAAGCGATGGTGTCGCTCACCGATCGCTTCTTTACCAGCCATCCCGGCTATCAGGCGATCTTCAATGAGGCGCAGAGCGCCACCGCCGATCTGCTGGCGATCGAGGAGGAGGCTGATGTGCGCCTGGTGGCGGATTGGTCGGCGGCCCTGATCGCCCGCGTGGGCGCTGAAGGCTGTGTGCTCAGCGAGGACGACGCACGCACGATGGCCTACGTGCTGGTGAAGACGGTGGGCAATCTGCTTTGGCTGTCACTGGCGAAGGCGCCCCCGTTCCGCGCGCAGTTGCTGCAGGAAACGGTGCAGTTGGCGGTGGCTTACCTGCGCCGCCGCATGACCACCGGCCGCGGCCCAGGTGAGGCGGCCTCAGGCTGAACCCGCAGTGGCGGGTTGCGCGCCGGTGGGCCCCATGTCGCCAGGCAGCGCCTGCACGTGGAGTTCCAGGTAGCCGGTGGTGGCGTCGTGAAGGCGGCGCAGCTGCCAGCCTTCGGAGCGGACCGTCAGGATTTCGGCTGTGGTGCGCACGCGGCTGCCGTAGCAGAGGTGGCCGCCGATCACCTGCCCCTGGCCATCGGCCACGGCGATGTGCAGATGGGCGCCTTCTGCGGTGATCGACCCTGAGAGCGACAGGATTTCGAACGGCCCTTCGAGCTGGGTTTCCGCTTCAGCGGCGGCGAAGCGGAGCCTGGGGTGCCAGAGGCTGCCGATGCCTGAAACAACGAATGAACCGCTGCCTGGTGCCGTGGCTGTGGCTTCCAGGGCATGGCGAAGATCCTCCCCGGGATGCAGCCGCAGCGGCAGGTAGGACACGGTTGATTGGGGGGTGGGTTGGGTTCAGCCTGGTTTTCCATCGTTGTAGGAAACGGTGCAATCTCTGCCTTGTCGCTTGGCCAGGTAAAGAAGATCATCGGCTCGCTTGAGAATCTCCTCAAGGCTGATCTCGGCAGAGGGCACCATGGAAACCAGGCCGATGCTCGCTGAATAGCGAATGGAGGATTGTTCATAGGCCACCAGAGACTCCCGGATCGCCTGATGCAGCCGCTCTGAGAGTGCGAGCGCAGCCTCCTCTGAGGTATTGGGAAGAAAGATGATGAATTCTTCGCCGCCGATGCGGCCGAGATAGTCGCTCTTGCGCAGCACCGCTTTCACCGTGATGGCAAAGCTCTTGAGCACTTCATCGCCGCCAGCATGGCCGTGGGTGTCGTTGATGTCCTTGAAACGATCGAGATCCAACGCAAGCAAGGAAACATGGCGCTGCTCGCGCTCGGCCAGGTGCATCACTTGCTGGATCTGATCAAAGATGGCCTGCCGCGTCAGCAATCCCGTCAGCTGGTCGAAGGTGGCCATCGCGCGCATTTCCTTCTCGAGGCTATCGATCTGCATCACCAGGTCCACCAGCGGCCAGGTAGCCAGCGGCGCGACCATCGCAGGAATGGCGATGGCAGTGGCAACGGCGATCCGCGGGGCCTCACATTGCTCGAAGAAGCAGAGAGTTGAGGTGAGCGCTACGGAGCAAACAACCGAAAAGGTGGTCACGATCAGCACCGTGGGAAAGGTGCCGAGGCTCTGGATCAGCTGCCTCATGGAAACCTTCATGCCCCAACGCCCGTGGCATGGGGCTCGGCCTGTTGCCGTGCGGGGCCATGACATTGCGTGCCCGGAAGGCCGCTCACGCAACGTGTGACTTGGAAAGGGCCAACGACGTTGGCGTGGACAGGCCCACTTGCGGGAAAATCAACGGCACGCATGGGTCTCTCCCTTTGCATCCGTTGAAAAACGATGGGGGAAACGCAGGAGTCAGTGCACTGCATTTTGTATTGGCTGTCACTGTTTTCGCGCTCGGAGGGCGGTGGCTCCATTCGCCACCTCCAGCTAGCTCGCCGCCATCGTAAGACTCTGCTCTCCATCATCGAGTGGATGAACCTGAGGCCACAGCCATGACAAGTCCGAATGGAAAGCAATACCTTCATTTAAGGATGGCAATTGCGGGCGTCAATCAACGGGAGCGCGTTTACATCTGTACAAGCCAGCACCACTGCTGTTCCCTCTGGTGCTCGGTGGCCACCCGCAGGCGCACCGCTGCTCCCGGCCCAGGCCTCCGGCACGGGTTGACGCGTTTCTTCCCTGTGGTCATGGTGAAGGCATCGCCCCTGTTGCCATGACACTGCTGCCATGACATTGCTCTCATTCACGGCCCGCCGGGTGAAAACGGCCCTGCTGGCACCCTTGGCCGTGTCTGCCCTGATCGCCGCCAGCTCCTCCGCCTCCCTGGCCCAGTGGCGCGTGCCGATCGAGGAGGTGCGGGCCATCAACTTCGCCCGCACCTATGCGGTGGAACTCAACGGCGGCCTCCAGGCCTACCGGCCGGCGCCGTGCATGTTCGTCACCGCCTCCACCGACAACCCCTGCCTGGTGAAGCGCAGCCCCGATGGCTTTCTGTTCCGCTTCCTCGGCGGCCCCCCCGCCTGGGTGGAACGCCAGCAGCCCGCCACCCTCGAAACCGAGGTGTTGATCTCGCCGGACGGCCGCAACCTGGTGAAACTGATGTTCAACGGCCCGCCCCGCCGACTTGCGTCACCGGCGCCTGCCCCAGCCAGCTGAGGCGGCGCCTGCAGCCCATAGCCTTGGCGGGCAGCTGAGGCTTTCGGTGCATCCATGGACCTGACCCTTTACCAGGCGTCCGTGCCGCCGCTGCGGCGCGCCCTCACCAACCTGATCCACCTGCTGGAGAAGGCCCTGGCCCACGCCCGGGTGCAGGGGTTCGACTCCGCCGTGCTGCTCACCAGCCGTCTCTACCCCGACATGTTCCCCCTGGCGCGCCAGGTGCAGATCGCCAGCGACGTGGCCCGCCGCGGCGTGGCCCGGCTGGCCGGTCTGGAGGCGCCGCCGATGGCGGACAATGAGGAGAGCCTGGAGGCGCTGATCGAACGCCTGCGGGAATCGATCGCCTATCTCGACGGCTTCAGCGCCGAGCAGATCGATGGGGGCGAAGAGCGCCCGATCACCGTGCCGATCGGCAAGGGTGAAACGATCACGATGGCGGGCTGGCCGTTCCTTTCAGCCTTTGTTCTGCCCAACGTCTACTTCCACACCACCACCACGTACGCGATCCTGCGCCACAACGGCGTGGTGATCGGCAAGCGCGATTTCCTCGGGGCCCCCTGAGCGCCGGCTGCCCCCTTCCATCCTTCCGCCATGACGAGCACCTCGCCCACCATCGTCAGCACCCACTTCGGCCAGCAGCCCTGGTGGGTGGAGCAGTGGATGGAACTGATCAACTCCTACCGCTACAAGAAACGGCTGGAGCGTGCCTGGGCCTACGCCCGCTCCGGCAACGTGCTGTCGATCCTGTTTGAAGGGAAGCGGGTGAAAGCCCTGGTGCAGGGCACCGAAGCCGAGCCCTACAAGGTGAAGCTCTGGCTCGACACCCTCTCCGATGAAGACTGGGGCTATGTGCTGGAGGCGCTCGGTCAGAAGGCGCGCTGGTCGGCGCAGCTGCTGGCTGGGGTGATGCCGCAGGACATCGAGCGGGCCTTCGCCGCCAGCGGCAAACGGCTGTTCCCCTTCAAGCTGCAGGAGGTGCGCTGCGATTGCAGCTGCCCCGACAAGGCCGCCCCCTGCAAACACGTCAGCGCTGTCTATTACCTGATGGGGGATCGCTTCAGCGAAGACCCCTTCGTGCTGTTCCAGATGCGCGGCCGCAGCCGCAGCCAGCTGCTTGCTGATCTGGCCACCCAACGCCGCCGGCAGCTGGCGGCGTCTGCCACTGAAGCGGCGCCTGCCGCCGCACCCCACCCGGTCCATCCGGCCGTGCTCGATCCCACCCGCTGGTGGAGCTACACCGCCGCCCTCGACCCCGATCTGGTGGTGATCACCCCGGCGATGGAGGGGGACATGGGCCTCGATGAGGCCGGTGAACTGCCGCTGGCCGCCGAGCCCCGCTTCCCCGACTCCAACCGCCTGTTCACCGAGCGGTTGCGCAGCCAGGGCATCGCCATCGGCCAGCAGGCCATGGCCCGCGCCATGAGCGCCGGGGCCGGCGATGGCGCCAGCAGCGGTGGCTGAGGCCGCACGGCCTGCGGAGGCCCCCTGGCTGACGCCGGCGTGTCAGGCCCGGGCCGCCCTGCTGCTCGCCTCCCATCAGCTGGCCTTCGGGCGTCCGCTGCTGGCGCTGGTGGCCGGCCCGACCCAGCTGGCGGCGGCCGGTGATGCACGCCATCAGGCGCAGGAGTTGTTCGCTGCCCCCCTGGTGGTGCTCGCCCACGACGATGGCCTGGCCGGTGGCACCACGGCGCCGGCCGATCCCCGCCTGATCTACGCCAATGCCGCCGCGTTGCGGCTGTGGCGCCGGCCCTGGGCGGCGATGGTGGGTCTGCCGTCGCGGCTCACGGCCGAACCGTCCGAGCGTGAAGGGCGGGAGCGGTTGCTGGCGCTGGCGCGGCACCGCCAGGCGATCAGCGGCTACCGCGGCGTGCGCATCGACAGCCACGGCCGCCGCTTCGTGATCGATGGCGCCCGCCTCTGGACCCTGCGGGATGCCGATGGCTGCGACCACGGCCAGGCGGCGGCCTTCAGCCACTGGTGGTGGCTCTGAGCAGCGCTGTTGGCGCCTTGATCGGTTCTCACCACCGCGCGGTGGGGCCCACCGAATGAGGGGAGGAGCGCCGTACCAAAAGGGCCGGTTCTTTCGTCTCACCGTTTCATTCGAGCTGGCGAAAGTAGCTGCACGGGCGAAGCGATTCCCCGTTCTTCACCATCACAGGTGCCTGCGAATCGCAGAACCTGAATGCCATCACCTCAGCCAACCTGTGGAGGACATCCCCATGCTGACCCTGCGCCAATCCCCCTTTGATCTGTTCGAGCGGCTGGAGCAGCAAGTGCTGCAGGCTGAGCGCGTGCCTGCCGTCGAAGTGCATGAGAACGATCAGGCTTACACCATCGTTCTTGAGCTGCCGGGTGTCGACAAAGGCTCGATCGATGTCAAAGCCACCGACCGCACCCTGCTGATCAGCGCTGAGCGTCGCAGCGATCGCCAAGCCCCCGCACGCGCCCAGGCCGATGCCAATAGCCTCAACCCGGACGCGGCGGCCGCGCCTGCTGCAGCCACGCCTTCAGCAGCCTCGTCCCCAGCCGCCAAGGCGTCCGCCCGCCTGGCTCCGCTGCACAGCGAGTTCCGCTACGGCACCTGGAGCCGCAGCTTCACCTTCCCCGGCGGCCTGCAACGGGAAGGCCTCGAAGCCCACTACCGCGATGGTCTGCTCACGATCACCGCGCCGAAGGCCCAGACGGTCACCACGGTGAACGTCAAGGTGGAAGGCTGATTCTCGGCAGAGGGGGCGGGTAGTGCCGCCTCTTAGGGCCCGTCGCATTGTGTCCCCGCGCCCCGGCCTTGGCCGGGGCTTTTTCATGACGGGCCCTGACCATCGGGCCCCGAGCTGTTCACTCCGTGTCGTCGTGGGCGAAGCGGCTGTAGAGGAAATCGAGCGCCTGATTGCGCAGGTCGTAATAAAGAGGATCCTCCATGATTTCCTCACGGTTGCGGGGCCTTGGAAAGTTGATCTCCATGATCTCGCCGATCTTGGCGGCCGGGCCGTTGGTCATCATCACGAGGCGATCAGCGAGGAACAGGGCTTCGTCGATATCGTGGGTGATCATCAGCACCGTGCACTTCTGGGTGTTCCAGATCGTGAGCAGCTCCTCCTGCAACTCTTCTTTGGTGATCGCATCGAGGGCGCCGAACGGTTCATCGAGAATCAGCACTTCCGGGCGGATCGACAGGGCCCGGGCGATCGCCACCCGCTGCTTCATGCCGCCCGAGAGCTGGGTGATCTTCTTCTCGGCCGCCTCGCTGAGCCCCACCATGGCCAGGTGCTCGCGGGTGATCTCGCGCTTCTCGCGCTCCGGCAGTTCCGGCTTCACCGACTCCACCGCCAGGTAGACATTGTCATAGGCCGTCATCCAGGGCAGCAGGGCATAACCCTGGAACACCACCATCCGATCCGGGCCGGGTCTGGTGATCGTGTTGCCGTGCAGCACCACGCGGCCATCACTGGGGGTGGCGAAGCCCGACACCATGTTGAGCAGGGTGGACTTGCCACACCCGGAGTGGCCGATCACGCACATGAACTCGCCCTGGTTGATGCCCAGATCGATGCCATCCAGCACCGGATAGGGCCCCTTGGCGGTGGGGTACACCTTGCTGACATTCTCGAAGCGCAGGAAGGCCTCGGCCGGTGGGCGTGACACTCCCGACAGGGGCGACTGGATCAGGGTGGACATGAGGAATCTCGCGAAGGGTGGTGTGAGAGGTGATCAACGGGAGCCGGCAGTGAATGAAAGCCGGCAGCCAATGAATTCGGGAGCCAATGAGAACCGAGAGCCAAGAACCAGCGGCAGCCCATGCGTCAGCTCTGGAGATGGCGCCACAGCTGAGCTGGAGCCCGACCTCAGCTGCGCCGCGGCGGCGCGAGAGGGATTTCGGCGATACTGAAATCGCGCTTGATCGTCTGGGCGTTGAGGTAGCTGATCGGGTCGTCGGCGTTGAAGGGCTGGCCGTCGAACAGCGCGATGTCATGCCGCTGGTAGCTGATCGCTTCGAGGCCCAGTTCGCGGGCGGCGGTGCTGAACACCCCCACCTGGCACACCCGCTCGAGGATCTCCACCCAGTTGCGCGGCAGCGGGATGTCCCCCCAGCGGGCCATCTGGGTCATCATCCAGAGGTGCTCGGTGCGGCTCGGCCGGTTCACCCCTGCGCCGGAGAACAGGTGATGCGGCGTGGCCTCCTGGCACTCGGGCCCTGAACGATCGACCCCCTCGCTGGTTTCGCTGAAGCGGATCAGCTCCGGCTTGATGCCCAGGTAGCGGCGATCACTCAGCAGCTCGCTGAGCTCACCCCAGTGGGCCGGCTCGGCGCAGTACTGGCAAGCCTCCAGCAGCGCCTTGACCAGGGCAATGTGGGTGTTCGGATAGGCCGTGGCCCAGTCTTCGCGCACCCCCAGCACCTTGCCGGGATGGCCGGGCCAGATCGCCAGATCGCCGGCCACCTGGAAGCCGTGGCCGCCCTGGATCGCCCGGTCCAGCCAGGGAGCCCCCACGCAGTAACCATCGAGGCTGCCGTCCTTGAGGTCGGCCAGCATCTGGGCAGGCGGCAGGGCCTGCAGGTGCACGTCCCTGTCGGGGTCGATGCCGTTGGCCGCCAGCCAGTAGCGCAGCAGCAGGTTGTGCATCGAGGCTTGGTGCACGATCCCCAGGGTGTGGGGTTCGCGTTCGTGGCTCTTGAGGTAGGCGCGATAGTCCTCCACCGTCTGCACCCCCTGCTCCGCTAGACGGCTGGCCAGGGTGATGCCGTTGCCGTTGCGGCTGAGCGTGAGGGAGGTCACGATCGGAAGCGGTGATCCGCCATGGCCGCCGGCTGTCATCCAGGTGGGCATGCCGGCGGGCATCAGCGAGGCATCGAGCGTGCCGTCCACCAGGCCGTCGACGATGCCGCGCCAGCTGGTTTCACGGATCAGGCTCACCTCGTCGAGGCCGTGCTTGGTGAACAGGCCATGGGCCTCGGCCACCGCCAGCGGCGCGCTGGCCGCCAGGGGCAGAAAGCCCAGATCCAGATTCACCTTCTCGAGGCCGTGGCGGGCCACCACCTGGTGGGGGCGGGCACGCCACTGCTTCACCCGCTTCTGGCGGTTGAGGAAGTAGATGATCTCGGAGCGCAGGCTGTAGTAGCTGGGGTGGTGCACCACTTCCAGCCGTGCCCGGGGCCGGGGAATGTCCACCTCGAGGATGCCGCCGATGTTCGAGCCGGGGCCATTGGTGAGCATCACGATGCGGTCGGAGAGCAGCACCGCCTCGTCCACGTCGTGGGTGACCATCACAGCGGTGAGCTCGTGCTCGTTGCAGATCTGCATCAGCTTTTCCTGCAGATTGCCCCGCGTGAGCGCATCGAGGGCGCCGAAGGGTTCATCCAGCAGCAGCAGCTTGGGGCGGATCGCTAGGGCGCGGGCAATCGATACCCGCTGGCGCATGCCGCCGGAGAGTTGCTGGGGCAACTTGTCGACCGCAGGGCCCAGCCCCACCATCTCGATATGCTCCTGCACCACGGCGTCGCGTTCGGCCCTGGGCAGATCGCCCATCACCTCATCCACCGCCAGAGCGATGTTCTGGCGCACCGTGAGCCAGGGGAGCAGCGAATAGTTCTGGAACACCACCATCTTGTCGGGGCCGGGGCGCTTGACCGCCTCCCCCTCCAGCAGCACCACGCCTTCACTGGGCAGATCCAGGCCGGCGATCATGTTGAGCAGGGTGGATTTGCCGCAGCCGGAGTGGCCGATCAGCGAGATGAATTCCCCCTTGCGGATCTCCAGGTCGATGCCCTGCAGGGCCAGGTAGGTGCCGCCGCCCTTGAGGGCGAAGCTCTTGTCGATGGTGCGCACATCCACCAGGGAGGGCGCCGCTTGGGTGGTCATGGTTGGGGTCTCCTGAGGAAGGGCCTGAAAGGATGGAGCCGGAAGGGGCTGAAGGAACGATGGAGCGAAGGATTGAGCAGAAGGGTGAATGAACGACCCGCGCTCATTGACCAGCCGAAATACGGGTCTGCAGCCAGGCCATCAGTCGATCGAGGACCAGGCCGATCGCACCGATCCAGATCACGCCGAGCACGATCTCGCCCACGTAGTTCTGCTGGTAGGCATCCCAGATGAAGAAGCCGATGCCCACGGTGCCGGGCATCACGATCTCGGCAGCGATGATCGCCAGCCAGGCCAGGCCAATCGAGATGCGCAGGCCGGTGAAGATGTAGGGGAGAGCCGAAGGAATCAGCACCTTGGTGAAGAAGCGCCGGCTCGACATCTGCAGCACCAGGGCGACGTTGCGGTAGTCCTGCGGGATCTGACGCACCCCTTCCGCCGTGTTGATCAGGATCGGCCACACCGCGGTGATGAAGATCACGAAGATGGCGGCCGGTTGGTTCTTCTGAAACAGCACCAGGGCGATCGGCACCCAGGCCAGCGGCGCCACCATGCGCAGGAACTGGAACAGGGGGTCGAAGGCGCGGTTGATGCCGGGCTTCAGGCCGATCGTGATGCCCACGCCGATGCCGACGATGGCCGCCAGGGTGTAACCCTGTGCCACCCGGCCCAGGCTGGCCATGGTCTGCCAGAACAGGCCCTTGTCGAGGCCGCCGCGGTCGTAGAAGGGATAGAGGATCAGGTTGCGGGTGCGTTCCTCGGTGAACAGGCTGGTGGGAGCCGGCAAAGCGATCAGGCCGGTCATCGAGAGGACCTGCCACACCAGCAGGAAACTTCCGACGCCCAGAAAGGGGGGCAACCAGTTGCCCGTGTTGCGTAGCAGCTTGCTGAAGGGACTGGCGCCAGTGCGCTGTCGATTGGGAGTGATCGAAACCATGAATCTTCTCGGGAAATGAGGGGGTGAAAAGGAGTCGTGCAGAGGGAGAGGTGAAGGGCCGCAGGGAGAGCTGTGCACCAGCCGACCCAGGCGGTTGCGTCTTGCCCATGGGCTGACGGGCCCTGTGCTGAGGGGTGGAGGTCGAAGCGCTGATGCCTCCGGCCTCCACCCCTGGTGGATCGATGGCGACGGGTTGCCTACTTCTTGATCTTCAGGCTGTCGAGATAGGCCTGAGGATTCTCCGGGTCATAGGTGATCCCGTCGAAGAAGGTTTCCTTGCCGCGGCTGGAGCTGGTGGGGATTTCTGCGGCAGGGAGCCCCAGCTCCGTGGCGGCCTGGCGCCACAGGTCTTCGCGAACAACCTTGTCGTTGATCGCCTTGGCTTGCTCCACCGTATCCACCGTGCCGGGGTAGAACTTCCAGCGCATCGACTCCAACAGGAACCAGAGCGTGAGGCTCTTGTAGGGGTAAGAGATCACGCCCCGATCGCTGGCCCAGTAGAGCGGCCCCATGGCCGGATCGGTCTCGGGCTTCATGTCAGCGCCGATCTTGTACTGACCCTTGAGTGCCGCCTCCAGGATCGGCGCCGGGATGTTGTACCACTTGCGAGAGCTGAGAATCGTGGCCACCTCGCTGCGGTTTTCGGCCTTGTCCATCCATTGCTGGGCTTCAATCAATCCCTTGATCAAGGCGATGGTGGCCTTGGGATGTTTGTCCACCCAGTCGGCACGAACGGCCAGGTATTCCTCAGGGTGCGTTTTCCACATCTGAGCAGTGGTGGCGGCCAGGTAGCCCTTGCCATCGGTCACGATCCGCGAGGGCCAGGGATCACCGGTGGAGAAGGCCTCCATGGTGCCGTTGGTCATGCCCTGCAGGGTTTCCGTGGCTGGCACGGTGAGCAGCTCCACCTCGGTATCCGGGTTGACGCCACCGGCGGCCAGCCAGTAACGGATCCACAGCTCCTGGTTGGCCTTCGGGAAGGTGTAGGAGGCACGGAATTTCCGTCCTTCCTGTTTGGCGTAGTCCTGGAAGAAGGAACCCGATTGCCTCAGGTCGTAGGTGAGATTGGCCTCCTTGACGCTGTTGGAGGCGGCGATGCCATTCCCCTGGCTCATCAGCATCGCCAGGACATACATCGGTACCTTGCGGCCGTTGGTGATGGCGCCCTCGGTGATCATCTGGGGCATGGGCATCTGCCACTGACCACCGTCGATGCCCCCGCCAGCCGAGCCGAGCACCACGTTGTCGCGGGCGGAGGGCCAGCTGGCCTGCTTGGTGAGCTTCACATCGAGGCCATGCTTGGCGAAGAAACCCTTCTCCACGGCCACCACCAGCGGCGCGGCTTCCAGGATCGGGATGAAGCCGAGGCTGATCGTGTTGGTCTCGAGGTTGGCGTCGGCGATGGCAGTTGCCGGCGTGCTGGCGGTGCCGCCTCCAGGTTCCGGTGGGTTGCCCAGGCAGCCGGCGAGCAGGGCGCTGCCCAGCACGGCACTGCCCATCAGGGCGAGAAAACGGCGTCGTCTCGTCATGGGAATTTTGGTAGGGAGAATGGTGTTGTCGGCTGGACGTCAGGTCCAGGACTGCCAGGCTTCAACAAAGCTGGGCTCAGTAAAGATGCAGGCCATGGGTTGAAGGATGCATGGCCGAATGGGCGGCCCTAGGGATGGAGCATGGGTCACCGTTGCGGCGGTCGAGAGAAGTTAATGCCTGACAGAAACGGCTGGGTGCTTTGGTGCTGAAGGATTGCCAATCGCACCGATCAGCCTGGCCTATGCATCGAAATCCGGCCGCTGGAGCCATGGTTGCCTGGCCAAGTCTGTGGCTAGGTCTTTACTCAATATTCCCCTTCCCAGGAGACCTGCCCCTTCCAGGCTGCATCAACGCAATGGCGCGATTCCAGTGGCCCCTACGCCTGGTCCAACGAGTGCCATGACCCGATGCAAAGTCACTCCGCCCCGCCCTATCGCCTTGCCCCATCGCGGTGCGCTGGCATCAACGCGCCTTCCCCTGCTCTTTCCCCACGACCTGCCCACAACTCCCACGCCATTCGCTCACTGCTCCTCCGGGGGTACAGGCACACGCACAGGCGCGTCTGCAGCTGCCGCTGTCAGTACAGCGTCCGATGGGGATGCGGCAGCAGCAGGTCAACCTCTCCTTGCGCTCCGATCATTCCTGAGGCCTTGTAGTGGCTAAGGGCTTTGGTGATGCTCACACGCGTTGTGCCGCAGATCTCGGCCAGCACGCGATGCGTCAGGTTCATCTCCTGCAACGACAGCAGGATTCCCCGGCTGGTGACGATGCCGAAGCGCTCGCCGATCCAGCGCAGCAGATGCAGAAGCCGGGTGTCGACCGGACGCAACCGACCGATTCTCAGCAGGGTAATCATCTGGGCGATCTGGCTGTGGAGCGAGGCTGTCAATTCCTCCGGCGAAGGTGTCACCTCCACCAACAGGGCTCTTGTCAGGCAGGCCCTTTCGGTGGGTTGCCACTCGGGCCTCGGGGGTGGCAAAAGGTCGCCAGGGCCCGCTAATCCGATGGTGACCACCTCTCCATCCGGCGACCAGGTGTTGGTGCGAACGTACCCATCAGTCACTCTCCAGCAGTGCACCGAAGGCACCAGGCTCCTGGATTCCAGAGTGAGCTTGAGCGTCCGTATGGGTGGCTGGATCGTCATGGTGGGTGGACGGCAGAGGCAAGGAGAGAGTGAAACCATTCGTGCAAGCCCGCTGCATAGGCCCGCCGCATAGGCCCGACGTGCCAGTCCGACTGGCAGGGATGACGCACAAGCGGCACATGTTCACCTGGTTGATGGCAGCCCAGCTGTGGCCGTGCGTTATCCACACGGTTCCGCCCGTGGAGGACTCCGTCATCTGCTTCTCTGGCTAGCTGACTGCCAGAGAAGCTGAAACGTCCGGCCCGGCTTGCGGCTCTGAGACGATCAGCTCAGGGCCTTGGTGCGTGGGCGTGGTCCGCAGGATCAGGAGAGAGCAACCATCGAAACAGGTCCAATCGTCTCCGGAGCTGTAGCGGCAGGGGCGGTTGAATCGAGGCTGGCTGGAGCAGGGTCAGCGCCCCGGTGTGCGTGATGAAGAGTGAGGCGATCTGCTGGAGACCGGGAAAGACTAGGGATCGTGTTCAGGTTTGGGCGGTGCCGAACCACAGAATTCAAAATGCAGGCGATCAGTGCGGTTGATGAAAGCCGCACGGTCCCTCCCATCCCCATCCCCATCCCCATCTCTCTCTCCAACCCAGGGCCATTCCTTCTCCGATCTCTTCACCTGCGTCGGGCGTTCCCCTGGCCGCTCTCGCTGTGGCGGCGTAGTTTGCCCGTGCTGTTGGTTGCAGGAGCGTGAGTGCGTGCGGGCGACGCGTCAGCCTTGCCACCTGCCATGGCAAGGAACGGGTGATGGCCCGGCCGCTGCGCCGGGCCCTCGGCGTGGAGCTGGTGCTCGCCGCCGGCTTTGACACCGACAGCCTCGGCACCTTCTGCGGCGAACGGCCCCGCCCGGCGGATGCCGCCACCACCTGTCGCCTCAAGGCGGAGGCGGGCATGGCGGCCACCGGCCTCGACCTCGGCCTGGCCAGCGAAGGCAGCTTCGGGCCCCATCCGGCGCTGCCTTTCCTGCCCCTGGCCACCGAGTGGATGACCTGGGTGGACCGTCGCCACGATCTGGTGATCACCGAGCGGCTGAGCGGCTGCCGCACAAACTTCGACCATTGCACCGCGGCCCCTGGCACGCCGCTGGAGGCCTGGCTGACCCGCATCGGCTTCCCGCGCCATGCCGTGATCGTGCGTCCCCATCAGCCCGGTGCTGAGCCGTTCCTGCGCAAGGGGGTGTGCGGCGCCGCAGAGCTGACGCAGGCGATCCACCAGGCCAGCACCGCGTCCGCTGATGGCCTGGCGCTGGTGGAAACGGACATGCGTGCCCACTGCAACCCCATCCGCATGGCCGCGATCCGTGCCCTCACCTTCCGGCTGGCGCGGCGCATCGCAACCCCCTGCCCCGCCTGTGGCGCACCCGGCTGGGGGCCGGTGGAGTTCCTGCCTGGACTGCCCTGCGGCTGGTGCGGCAGTCCCACCTCGCTGCTGCGGGCGGAGCGTTTCGGCTGTGTTCGCTGCGAGGCCAGCGAGGAGCATCCGCGCAGGGATGGGCTGTTGCAGGCCGACCCGCAGCACTGCCCTTACTGCAACCCCTGAAGGCGGGGCCCGCCTGGGGTTGATCGTCCTGGCCTGTGGCGGGCATTAGGAGCTCCAATCGAACACACGACCTGCTTCCCCGCCGCTGTTCTTAGGTTGAGCGCCACCGACCCGTTCTCTCCCGAGGCACCAGGCATGACACCCGTCGCCACGGCCGCTGCGCCCCCCGCCCCGCCCCGCCTTTCGTTGCAGTGCGAGCCGATCGGGCCCGACACCACCACGCTTCGCTCGCTCGACTGGGACCGCAGCCGCTTCGACATCGAGTTCGGCCTTCGCAACGGCACCACCTACAACGCCTTCCTGGTGCGGGGGGAACGCACCGCCCTGATCGACACCAGCCACGCCAAGTTCGAGGACACCTGGCTGCCGCTGCTGGAGCAGCAGATCGATCCAGCCGCGATCGATTTCCTGATCGTGTCCCACACCGAACCCGACCACTCCGGCCTGATCGGCGCCCTGCTCGACCGCAACCCGGAGATCGAGATCGTGGCCTCCAAGGTGGCGATCGCCTACCTGGCCGACCAGGTGCACCGCCCCTTCCGCAGCCGCGCGGTGAAAAGCGGCGAGGAGCTCGATCTGGGCACGAACCCCGAGAGCGGTGTGGCGCACCGCTTCGAATTCCTCAGTGCCCCCAACCTGCACTGGCCCGACACGATCTTTTCGTTCGATCACGGCACCCGCATCCTCTACACCTGCGATGCCTTCGGCCTCCATTACTGCGGCAACGACGTCTTCGATAGCGATCCCGGCGCCATCGCTCCCGACTTCCGCTTCTATTACGACTGCCTGATGGGCCCCAACGCCCGCAGCGTGCTGCAGGCGCTCAAGCGCATGGACAGCCTGCCCGAGATCGCCATGATCGCCACCGGCCACGGGCCACTGCTGCGTGAGCACCTGCGCCTCTGGATCGGCGACTACCGCGACTGGAGCAGCCAGCGCAGCGCCGGCGAAACCTATGCGGCCGTCTGTTATGTGAGCCAGTACGGCTTCTGTGACCGGCTCAGCCAGGCGATCGCCCGCGGCATCGGCAAGGCGGAGGCCCAGGTGCAGCTGGTGGATCTGCGCGCCTCCGATCCTCAGGAATTGGCCGCCCTGGTGGGGGAGGCCAGTGCTGTGGTGGTGCCCACCTGGCCCGCCAATCCCGATGGGGACCTGCAGCAATCGATCGGCACGCTGCTGGCGGCGCTCAAGCCCAAGCAGTGGGTGGCCTGCTACGACGCCTTCGGCGGCAACGATCAACCGATCGACAGCGTGGCCAGCCAGCTGCGTGGCCTGGGCCAGAAGGAGGCCTTTGCGCCGCTGCGCATCCGCCAGGCCCCCGATGGCAACGATTACCAGCGGTGCGAAGAGGCCGGCACCGACCTGGGCCAGCTGCTCACCAAGGCGAAAACGATCGCTGCCATGAAGGCGATCGACGCCGATGTGGACAAGGCGCTGGGGCGGCTCAGCGGTGGGCTCTACATCGTGACCGCCCGCCAGGAGGAACGCAGCAGCGCCATGGTGGCCAGCTGGGTGAGCCAGGCCAGCTTCGATCCACCGGGCCTCTCGATTGCCGTGGCCAAGGACCGCGCCATCGAGGCGCTGATGCAGGTGGACGACCGCTTCGTGCTCAACATCCTGCGCGAAGACAACTACCAGTCCCTGCTGCGCCATTTCCTCAAGCGCTTCCCCCCCGGCGCCGACCGCTTCGCCGGGGTACCCACCCTTGAGGGCGCTGCCGCCGGTGGTCCGGTGCTGAGCGATGCCCTCGCCTTCCTGGGCTGCCGGGTGGTGCAGCGCATGGAAACCCCCGACCACTGGATCATCTACGCCGCAGTGGAGGAGGGCACGGTGTCCGACACCGAAGCCGCCACGGCCGTGCATCACCGCAAGGTGGGGAACCATTACTGATGGCTGATCTCGTCCTAGATCCCACCATTGCGGCCGCGGAAGTGATCGACCGCAGCGTCATCGCCATTCCGCTGGAAGACGGCCTGACCTGCCTGCGCTGCCTCAGCCCCAAGCGGCTGCGTTTCGAGGTGGAGTACGGCCTGGAGCGCGGCACCAGCGCCAATGCCTTCCTGTTCGCCGGTGGTGTCAACAATGCCCAGCGGGAGATCCCGCCGGTGCTTGTGCATCCCCCGGGCGCTTCCTTCACGGCGCCGTTCCTGGCCCAGCTGGCCGCCATGGTGCCGGGGCAGGCGCCGCTCAAGGTGGTGGTCGGTCACGTCAACCCCAACCGGGTGGCGCTGCTGCGCGAGCTGGCGGCCGCCTGGCCCGCCCTGATGCTGGTGGCCTCCAACACCGGCGCCCGGCTGGTGGAGGAGCTGTGGCAGCAACGCCGGCCCCCGGCTCCGGGCAGCGAAGCGGAGGAGCCGCCGCTTCCTGCCCTGCCGCCGATCGATGTGGTGAAGCAGGAGGTCAGCCGCGAGCTGGCCAACAGCTTCCGCCTCACCCTGCTGCCAGCCCCCACGCCCCGCTGGCCCGGCGCCCTGATCGCCTTCGAGGAGCGCACCGGCCTGCTGATGAGCGGCAAGTTCTTCGCCGCCCACCTCTGCAGCGAGGCCTATGCCGAGGCCAACCGCGACAGCACCGAGGAAGACCGGCGTCACTTCTACGACTGCCTGATGGCGCCGATGGCCCGCCAGGTGGAAACGGTGGTCGACCGGCTCGATGAGCTGGAGATCCGCACCATCGCGCCCGGCCATGGCCCGGCGATCACCGAGAGCTGGCGCAGCCTGCTGGCCGATTACCGGCGCTGGGGCGAGAACCTCGAGAAAACCCGCCTGTCGGTGGCGCTGCTCTACGCCAGTGCCTACGGCAACACCGCCGCCCTCGCCGATGCCATCGCCCAGGGCGTGGCGCGCACGGGCGTGCGGGTGGAGAGCATCAACTGCGAGTTCGCTCCCCCTGACCAGCTGCTCGAAGCGATCCGCAGCTGCGATGCGGTGCTGATCGGCTCCCCCACCCTGGGCGGCCACGCCCCCACGCCGATCGTTTCGGCGCTCGGCACCCTGCTGGCCGAAGGCGACCGCGCCCGGCCTGTGGGGGTGTTCGGCAGCTTTGGCTGGAGCGGAGAAGCCATCGATCTTCTGGAAACCAAGCTGCGGGATGGCGGCTTCCGCTTCGCCTTCGAGCCGATCCGGGTGAAGTTCAGCCCCGATCCGCCCACGCTCAAGCGCATGGAGGAAACGGGCACGGCCCTGGGGCGGCAGCTGCTCAACCAGCAGAAGCGTCAACGGCGCGTGGTGGCCGGCGGCCTCAGCGAAAGCCGCAGCAACCCGGCGGTGCTGGCCCTCGGGCGCGTGGTGGGATCACTCTGCGTGCTCACCTGCGTGAAGGGAGAAGGGGCGGCCGCCCTGAGCGGCGGCATGGTGGCCAGCTGGGTGAGCCAGGCCAGCTTCACCCCGCCTGGCTTCACGGTGGCGGTGGCCAAGGATCGCGCCGTGGAGAGCCTGCTGCATGTGGGCGACCGCTTCGTGCTCAACGTGCTGGCCGAGGGCCGTGAGAGCGGCCCGATGAAGCGCTTCCTGCAGCCCTACCCCCCCGGCGCCGACCGGCTGGCGGGCCTGGAACTGGAGCACAGTCCGGCGGGCCAGCCGGTGCTGCCCGAAGCGCTGGCCTGGCTGGAGGCCAGCGTGAGCCAGCGGATGGAATGCGGCGATCACTGGCTGGTGTATGCCCAGGTGAGCCATGGCGGCCTGCTGGACGGTACCGGCGTCACCGCTGTGCACCAGCGCCGCAGCGGTGCCAGCTACTGAGCCACTGACTGAGGCAGCGGCACGTTCGGGAGGGGCGAACGGGCCTCGCGGAAACAGGGCGCCTCGAACAGCCGGCGCTGGCTCAGGCTTTGCACCCGAGGGGGAACGCCCGGCTTGGAGTAGCGCAGCACGAAGATCTGGTCGAACTCCATCGCACCGATGGCGGGCATCGTCGCCCAGCCCAGCCCCCGGGCCAGTTCCGGCATGTGGCGGTGCTCCCAGAACAGCACCACGTTGCCGCCCTTGTAGGCCGGCTGGCTGAGGATTTCCTGCCCATCCATGAAGGAATCCTCCAGTGACGACTGGGCAATCGAAATGTTGATGCCGGTGGCCACCCCCAGCGGCACGGCGCTCTGGTAGCTGCGGGCGTTCTTGCTGGATTCGGGGTTGAGGAAGAAGGTGCGGATGTGGGTCGGAGCCCCGAAGCAGGCGGGGAGGAGCCGGCCCAGGTTGATCGAGCGCAGGAAGCCGCGGGCCGAAAGGTTGTAGTTGCCATCGCCGGAGGCCACCTTGTCGCCGTGGCGCAGCAAGATCACCTGCCGGGGCAGCGCCCCCACAGGCGCGGCACCAAGGACGACGGCGGCCACAGCAACAGCGGCGGCCGCAGTGGCGCGGAGCCGCGGTCCGATGGTGGCCGCGGCACGGCGGCGGTGTGAACCCGGGAAGGCCATGGGCGGTGGGCTGTGAGCTGTGGGCTGTGGGTCCGGCCGGAACAGACGCCTGCGGGCGCAGGGTCCCATGGTGGCAGTGCAGCAGGCTCGACCCGCGAGGGTGGCCGTTCCACCACAGCCTCCGAAGCGGCCTCATCCCAGCCTCCCCACAGGCCCGGGGCACCGCGCTGCGCCACCGTCGCCTTGCAACGGCCCACCTCCCATCCCACCGCACGCCGTCTCCATGGACATCGCCAAACCCGGCACCCTCGCCAACCTCGAAGCGGCCTTCGGCGGCGAGAGCATGGCCAACCGCAAGTACCTTTTCTTCGCTGATGTGGCCAAGCAGCTCGGCAACAGCGAGCTGGCCCGCCTCTTCCGCGACACCGCCGCCCAGGAAACCGAGCACGCCTTCGCGCACTTCCGCCTGCTCCACCCCGAGCTGGTGGTGGCCGATCCCGCCGCGCTCTCAGAAGAAGCCAGACAACAGGTGCTGAGCCGCTGCCTGGAGCTGGCGATCGAGGGTGAAACCTACGAGTACACCACCATGTATCCGGAGTTCGCCGCCCAGGCCCGCGCCGATCGCGATGACGGTGCCGTGGCCGAATTCACCGAGCAGATCGCCGAATCCGAGCAGCATGCCGGCCTCTTCCGTCAGGCGGCCAGCAACTTCGGCCGGCTCACCCCGATCGAGCACCACCACGCCGACCGCTACAGCGTGGCCCTCGAAGCCCTTCAGGGCCAGGGCGCGGCCGGAGAAAGCGAGCCCGTGGCCGGCCTGTGGATCTGCAAGGTGTGTTCGGTGATCTACGACCCGGCCCTGGGCGATCCGGACTCAGGCATCGTCGCCGGCACGCCGTTCGAGGCCATCCCCGACAGCTGGGTCTGCCCGCTCTGCGGCACCCGCAAGGCCAATTTCATCCCCTACCGGGAGCCGGTGCTGCTGCCGGCCTGAGCCGCCGCAACCGCTGGAGCGCGCCGCCGCGGCCATCACGACTCCGGTGGCGCCGCCCCCCAGGCGTGCAGGCTCTCCAGCACGGGAATCAGCGACCGGCCGCGCGGGGTGAGGCGGTATTCCACCCGCGGCGGCACCTCGGCAAACACCTCGCGCTCCACCACCCCTGCGGCCTCCAGCTCCCGCAGCTGGCTGGTGAGCACCTTGTGGCTCACGCCCACCAGGGCCCGCTGCAAGCCGGAAAACCGCTGCGTGCCCTCCGCCAGCTCCCGCAGCACGTGCACCTTCCAGCGCCCCCGCATGACGCTCAGCGCCAGCTCGGCAGGGCATTGGGTGTGGTCGTGGGCGTCCAGGAATCCATCCCCGAATCCATCCGCTTGCTCCATGCGCTTGCACCATCCAGTGGCACCAGGGTTACTCACAGGTGAGTGACGCACATGGCGGTGCGTTCTTGTCAGGCAGGCCCCAAGCGATCCACTCTGATCCAAGGGGGAGAGCTGCCGCCCGCTTGATGGGCTGATCCCCATCGCTTCCGCCTGGCCGACCGGTGACGTTGCACACCTGCCAAGCCAGTGGAACGGGGCCATCCTGTGGCGGCAGCCCGTCCCGGTCATCCGTCACTTCCGCCATGACCATCGACCTGTTCACGCCCCTGGCCGTCGGGCCCCTGGAGCTGCCAAACCGGGTGCTGATGGCCCCGCTCACCCGATCCCGCGCTGAAGAGGGTCACATCCCCGGTCCGCTGATGGCGGAGTACTACGGCCAGCGGGCGTCCGCCGGGTTGATCATTGCCGAGGCCACCATGGCGATGGAGGGCCACTCCGCCTTCATCCGCGAACCCGGCATCCATTCGGCGGCCCAGGTGGAGGGCTGGACACGCACCACCGAGGCGGTGCACGCCCGCGGCGGCCGGATCGTGCTGCAGATCTGGCACGGCGGCCGGGCCTGCCATCCCCTGCTCAACAACGGCCTTCAGCCGGTGGCCCCCAGCGCCATCGCCATCAGCGGCGACCAGATCCACACCCCCCAGGGCAAGGTGGATTACGTGGTGCCGCGCGCCCTGTCCGACGACGAGCTGCCGGCGATCGTGGCGGGCTTCCGGTTGGCGGCCCGCCACGCCATCGCTGCCGGTTTCGACGGCGTGGAGGTGCACGGCGCCAATGGCTATCTGCTCGATGAATTCCTGCGCGATGGCAGCAACCAGCGCAGCGGCCCCTATGGCGGCCCGATCGAGAACCGGGCGCGGCTGCTGCTGGAGGTGATCGAGGCGGTGCGCGCCGAAACGGAGCTGGTGGGGCTGCGCCTCTCGCCGCTCAACAGCTACAACGCCATGCGCGACAGCGATCCCGTGGCGCTCGCCAGCTGGCTGGCCGATCACCTCAACGGCACCGGCCTCGCTTACCTGCACCTGATGCGCGGCGACTTCCTCCAGCAGCAACTGGGCGATGTGCTCACGCCGGTGCGCGAGCGCTTCCAGGGGGTGCTGATCGCCAACATGGGCTACACCGCCGCCGAAGCCAACGCCGCCATCGCCGCCGGCGCCATCGATGCGGTGGCCTTCGGCACGGCCTTCCTGGCCAACCCGGATCTGCCGGAGCGGCTGCGCAGCGGCGCACCGCTCAACACGCCGGACCCTGCCAGCTTCTACAGCCCCGGCCCCGCCGGCTACACCGACTACCCCTTCCTGAGCGCCGCTGCCTGATCAACGCTGGCGCAGGCCCCCAGCCTGTGCTGCTCGAGACCCAGTGCCACCCGTTGCCTGCGCCAGGCCCGACCCATCCCCTCCTCACCCACCATCCACTCCCGGGAGCCTCGCCATGACCACCACCAACGCCCAGCGTTCTGCCGCTACCCCGGTGTTCCGCCCCGGCACGGAGCGCTTCCACAGCCAGCTTGACTGGCTGGACAGCTGGCACAGCTTTTCCTTCTCCAGCCACTTCGATCCGGCCTGGATGGGATTCGGTCCGCTGCGGGTGATCAACGACGACACGATCGCCGCCGGCCGCGGCTTCGGCATGCATCCCCACAACGACATGGAGATCGTCACGGTGATGGTGGAAGGGGAACTCACCCACCGCGATTCGATGGGCAACGGTGAGGTGTTGCGCGCCGGTGAAGTGCAGCGCATGACCGCCGGCACCGGTGTGGTGCACAGCGAAATAAACAAAGGGGCGACCCCCTGCCGGTTGCTGCAGATCTGGATCGAACCCTCCAGCACCGGCATCCCGCCCGCCTACGAGCAGAAGCCCTTCGCCGTCGGGGAGGGCTGGACCCTGCTGCTGGACCCCGAGCGGCGGGACGGCGCCATGGCGGTGCACCGACCGGTGCGGCTCTGGCGCGCCCGGCCGGCGGCCGGCACCCGCCTGGAGCTGCCGGCGGCGGCCGGCCACCGGCTGTGGATGCAGCTGATCGACGGCAGCCTCACGCTGGAAGGCGGCCGCCGGCTGGAGCGCGGCGATGGCCTGGGCTTCGAGGTCCCAGGCTCCGCCAGTGGCACTGGCACTCCTCCGGCCAGCACCCCCACCAGCGCCCTCCCCGCCGCCGCCCATGCGGTGCCGCGTGAGCTGGTGACCGGTGAAGCCGGCGGCGACCTGCTGCTGTTTGAGCTGGCCTGAGTTGGGGCGGGTTGGTGCTGGCTGGCCTGGACCCAGGTCGACCTGGGTGTGTCCTAGGCGTCGTTAATTCCTTGCCGAAAGGAAGCGAAAGATGCTGCCGAATGCGAATGAGTTCGCTCAAATGGGGGTGTTCCCGTTACCGCGTTCGGTGATGGCCACAGCCCGCTCTCGCTCTGACGCCAGCCTGCCCACCATTCTTCCGTCTGCCGATGGCAACGGCCGGAGTTGGGTGGTGCGCTACCGCGGTTTCGTGCTCATGCCTCAGCCTGATCTCACCTGGCTGGTTCGCCCGGAGCGCAGCCCCATGGATGTGCTGCCCTTCCGGGCTCCCGCCAGCTCACTGGCGGATGTGAAGGCCTTGGTGGATTGGCGCCTCGGCAAGGCCGCCTGAGACCTTGGCTCAGGCCGCCTGCGGCGGTGTGGGCCCCCCGGCCTGGAAGGGAAGCACCAGGGTGACCCAGGTGTCCGGACGTGCCGGACGGTGCCGGCGGGGTTGACGCACGCCGAAGGGAACACGCACCACGTTGGTGCCCTCCACACGGATTGTTTCGCCGCGGGCGGAGGAATGGGCCAGGGATCCGGGAATCGGCGGCAGTTCGGGGGCGCGCGTCAACGGAGCGGGTTTGTCAGCACGGATCGACAGCTCAGAGAGCGTCGGAGGATTGAAGGGAGGGCCGTCGTTGCCGTTCATTGGGTGGGTCGAGACGTTTGCCGTGGCCTTGGGGGCTGCTGATCCTGTGACTTGTCGCCCGAGCTTGCCTCGTGGGGTGGGATCCAGCAACCGGGAATTCTTTAAACAATCAGTTGATTGTAGCAGTGGCACACATGCCCGTCTGAAACTCCAGTTGCTGCCTGATCAGCTCCCTATCGTGATGGCGTTGATCGTGGGCGGCGTCTGAACGGCTATGCGTGCCGGCTCAGCGCCGATAGAGAGGCGAGGCCCCAGGCCTGCTCGGAGCCGCCCGGCCTGATCGGCACGGCATGGCGGGCGCTCAGATCGCCAGCGCCACCCGCTGCGGCGTGACGGCCACGCTGCTGCTGGCCAGCTCCTCCACTGAGGGGCAGGTGCACACCAGGTTGCGATCGCCATAGGCGTTGTCGATGCGGGCCACCGCCGGCCAGAACTTGGTCTGCCGCTGGCTGTCGCCAGCCGGGAAGGCCGCCTCGCTGCGGCTGTAAGGGCGATCCCAGAGGTCGGCGGTGACGGCCGACAGGGTGTGCGGCGCCCGCTTCAAGGGGTTGTTCTGCGCATCGGCCTGCCCCGCCTCGATCGCAGCCGCCTCGGCGCGGATGGCCACCATGGCGTTGCAGAAGCGGTCGATCTCCGCCAGGGATTCGCTTTCGGTGGGCTCCACCATCACCGTGCCCGCTACAGGCCAGCTCACCGTGGGGGCATGGAAGCCGTAATCCATCAGCCGCTTGGCCAGGTCGTCGACCTCGAGGCCGGCGCTGCGTTTCAGCGGCCGCAGATCCAGGATGCATTCGTGGGCCACACGGCCGCCGCTGCCGCGGAACAGCACCGGGTAGTGGGGCTGGAGCCGCTCGGCGATCACGTTGGCGGAGAGCAGCGCCACCGCGCTGGCCTGCCTCAGGCCGGCGCCACCCATCATGCGGATGTACATCCAGCTGATCGGCAGGATGCCGGCGCTGCCCCAGGGGGCGGCTGACACTGGCCCAATCGCTGCCTGGCCGCCCACGGCCCTCAGCGGGTGGCCCGGCAGGAACGGCACCAGATGGCTGGCGACGGCAATCGGCCCGACCCCCGGCCCGCCACCGCCGTGGGGGATGCAGAAGGTTTTGTGCAGGTTGAGGTGGCACACGTCGGCGCCGTAGTGGCCGGGTTTGGCCAGGCCCACCTGGGCGTTGAGGTTGGCGCCATCGAGGTACACCTGGCCGCCGTGGTGGTGGACCACCTCGCAGAGCCGGCGGATGCCGGTTTCGAACACTCCGTGGGTGGAGGGATAGGTGACCATCACGGCCGCGAGAGCATCCGCGTGGTGGGCCGCTTTCGCCTCCAGGTCATCGAGATCGATGTTGCCGTTGGCATCGCAGGCCACCGGGACCACCTGCAACCCGGCCATCACGGCGCTGGCCGGGTTGGTGCCGTGGGCACTGGTGGGAATCAGGCAGACGTTGCGGTGCGCCTCGCCGCGGCTGTGGTGCCAGGCCCGGATCACCAGCAGCCCCGCATATTCCCCCTGGGAGCCGGCGTTGGGTTGCAGCGACACCCCGGCAAAGCCGGTGATCACCGCCAGCCAGGCCTCCAGATCGGCCACCAGCCGCTGGTAGCCGGCCTGCTGGGCGGCGGGCGCGAAGGGATGCAGTTCGGCGAAGGCGGGCCAGCTCACCGGCGCCAGTTCGGCGGCGGCATTGAGCTTCATCGTGCAGCTGCCGAGCGGGATCATGCCGTGCACCAGCGAGAGATCCTTCGCCACCAGGCGCTGGATGTAGCGCAGCAGTTCCGTCTCGCTGTGGTGCCGCTGGAACACCTCCTGCTGCAGCCAGGGCTCATGGCGCAGAGGCACCCCCGCCAGCAGGGTGGCGTCGTCGGGCAGGGCGGCGAGCAGGGCGGCAGCGGCGGGCAGGGGGCCAGCGTTGTGCTCCGCCCTGTCAGGGCCTTCTAGGCGGCCTGTGCCATCCGGGCCGACAGCGGCGGCGAAGAGGGCGAGCAGGCGGTCGAGCTCGACGCTGTCGGTGCGCTCATCCAGGCTGATCGCCACACCGGTGAGCGCCCCGCCCGGTGCGGTGAGCGGCCGCAGATTGAAGCCGGCGGCATCCGCCCGCTCCAGCAGCTCGCCGGCCCCGGGCAGGGTGAGGCTGAGCGTGTCGAAGGCGGCGCCGGGCTGCACCGCCAGCCCGAGGCCAGCGAGGCCCGCAGTCAGGGCGGCCCGCTGACGCAGCACCCGCCGGGCCATCGCCGTGAGCCCGCCGGGGCCGTGATGCACCGCATAGAAGCTGGCCATCACCGCCAGCAACACCTGGGCGGTGCAGATGTTGCTGGTGGCCTTGTCGCGACGGATGTGCTGCTCGCGGGTCTGCAGGGCCAGGCGCAGGGCGGGGCGGCCTTCCGCATCCAGCGAGCGACCCACCAGCCGGCCAGGAATCTGGCGCTTGTGCGCGTCGGTGGTGGCGAAGAAGGCGGCATGGGGCCCGCCGCCGCCGAGCGGCACGCCGAAGCGCTGGGTGCTGCCCACGGCGATGTCGGCGCCGAGGGCACCCACTGGCTCCAGCAGCACCTGGGCCAGCGGATCCACCGCCGCCGTCACCATCGCCCCGACCGCATGGGCGGCGGCGATCGCCGCGCGCGGATCCCAGAGGCGGCCGCTGGCGCCGGGCAGTTGCAGCAGCAGCCCGAACACCGTGGGGTCGAGGGGAGAGGCCGCATCGCCAGCGGCGAGCGTGGCGGGATCCACCAGCTCCACCACGAGGCCGAGCGGTTCGGCCCGGGTCTGCAGCACGGCCAGGGTCTGGGGGAACACGTCCTGATCCACCAGGAAGCGGCGGGACTCAGGCCGCCGACAGGCGCCGAAGCTGAGCGCCATCGCCTCGGCCGCGGCGGTGCCTTCATCCAGCAGCGAGGCGTTGGCGATCGGCAGGCCGGTGAGTTCGCTGATCAGGGTCTGGAAGTTGAGCAGCGCCTCCAGGCGGCCCTGGGCGATCTCAGCCTGGTAGGGGGTGTAGGCCGTGTACCAGCAGGGGTTTTCCAGCACGTGGCGCTGGATCAGTGCCGGCGTCACGGTGCCGTAGTAGCCGAGGCCAATCAGGCTGCGGCGCACCTGGTTGGTGGCAGCGATGGCGCGCAGCTCGCCCAGCGCCTGGGCTTCGTCCACCCCCAGCGGCAGGTCGGCCGCCGCGGCGCTCGCGTCGATCAGGATGTCGGCCGGCACCACCTCGGCCACGAACGTCTCCAGATCACTGGCGCCCAGCCGTTCGAGCATCGCCTGCAGCTCCTGCGGCGATGGCCCGAGATGCCGCTCCAGGAAAGGAGAGAAGCCGTCGGGGTCAGCGAAGGGTGCGGTCACGGCGCGACGCCCGGCAATAGGGGCGGATCTTAGGGAAATCTGTCGAGACGACGCTCCAACACGCCGCCCAGCCCTTCGCGAGGCCCGCCTTGCAAAGCCCGCCCCTTGTCGCTCAGCTGCCTTCCACCTTCAGGCGGTAAGTGGCGGCATCCATGAGATCAGCGAATTCGGCGGCGTCGCTGGGGCGCACCAGCAGCAGCCAGCCTTCGCCGTGGGGATCGTTCTGCAGTTCCTCCGGGCTGGTCAGCACCGCTTCGTTGCGCAACTCCACCGTGCCGCTGATCGGCGCGTACATCTCCTCCACCGCCTTCACCGATTCCACCGAGCCGAAACTGGAGCCTCGCTCCAGCTGGCTGCCCACCTCCGGCAGCTCCACGAACACGATGTCGCCCAGCTGATCGACGGCGAAGGCGCTCACGCCGATGCGCATCAGCTCCCCATCCGGCCGGGCGTATTCATGGCTGTCCGCATAGCGGCAGTCGTCGGGGAACTGGAGCGCCATCGAAGGCGGAAGCAAAGACGAGGCCAGTCTGACCGGCCTTGGCGCTGCGGGCTCAGCTCAGCCGCTGCGGATTCAGGGCCGTGAGCGCCCGCTCCAGGGCCAGCTCCACGTGGGCGCGGTGGGTGCCTCCCTGGGCGAACAGCACGTAGGGCTCGCGCAGGGGGGCGTCGGCGGAGAACTCACTGGTGCTGCCGTCGATGAAGCTGCCGCCGGCCATCACCAGCTCACTGGCGTATCCCGGCATGGGCGCCGGCACCGGGTCGAGGTAAGCGCCCACCGGCGAACAGGCCTGAAAGGCGCGGCACACCTGGATCAACGGCTCCGGCGCCCCGAAGCGCACTGCCTGGATCACGTCACTGCGCGGGGCCCCCACCAGCGGCTGCACGGCATAGCCGAGTGCGCTGAACACGGAGGCCACCAGTTCGGCGCCGATCAGGGCCTCTGCCACCATCTGAGGGGCCAGGAACAACCCCTGGAACAGCAGCCGATAGAGATCGAAGCCGGTGCCCCCCTCGCTGCCGATGCCCGGCGCCGTGAGCCGGCAGCAGGCCCGTTCCACCCATTCGGCGCCGCCGGCCACGTAGCCGCCGGTGGGGGCAATCGTGCCGCCGGCGTTCTTGATCAGCGAGCCGGCGATCAGGTCGGCGCCCACGGCCGGGGGCTCCAGCCCCTCCACGAATTCGCCATAGCAGTTGTCGACGAAGCAGAGGCAACCGGGCTGCAGCTGCTTCACGCGCTCCACCAGGCGGCCGATCGTGGCCACTTGCAGCGAGGGCCGCCAGCTGTAGCCGCAACTGCGCTGGATCAGCACCAGCCGGGTGGGGGGTGTGAGGGCGGCGGCGAGGCCGTCCTCCTCCACCGTGCCGTCGGCCCGCAGAGCGAGCTCGTCGTAGTGGATGCCGAACTCGGCCAGCGACCCCTGGCCGCTGCCGCGCAGGCCGATCACCTCTTCCAATGTGTCGTAGGGGCGGCCGGTGATCGAGAGCAGGCGGTCGCCCGGCCGCAGCACGCCGAACAGGGCTGCGGCGATGGCGTGGGTGCCGCTGACGAACTGCAGCCGCACCGCCGCCGCCTCCGCCCCCAGCACCCGGGCGAACACCCGGTCCAGCACCTCCCGGCCCAGGTCGCCATGGCCGTAGCCGCTCACCGAGGCGAAGTGATGGGGGCCGAGACGCTCGGCGGCGAAGGCGGCCAGCACCCTCTCCAGTCCAGGCTTCACCGCGGCGGTGTGCCGGGCCGCCAGCGGCGCGATCCGCGCAGCGGCGGCTGCCACCTGCTCGCAGGCCCAGGCCGAGGCGGTTCCTTTCTCGTCCTGCCCGTCCATCCCCGCCACCCAAGCCGGTGGCCATGCTGCCTGCCGGCCTCACCCTCGCCGCTAGATTTCCTGCTGATGTGTTGGCTACAAACGGCCTTCATCACCAGGTTCTGGTGAGCCACTCTCTCCTTCGGGAGCTTCCAGCAGCGGGTTCTGCCCGCTGAGGGCGAACGGGTGAACTCCAGCCTGCGTCACTTTCGCGAGAGTTCATTTGGTCGCCGCTTCAGATGCCCCTTCGACCGCTACCCCGGCGGATCCGCGGGCCCCGTTCAAGCCCCTGCGCAGCCATGGGGGCCACGCTTCCGACCGCCAGGAAGCCCTCATCCGCGCCGGTGTGACGGCCCGACGCCCGCCTCTGCCAAAGGGCCAGCGGACGTACAAGTTCGGCACCACGGCGTTCATGCTCGCCATCCACGTCGGGGCGGTGTTCGCCCTGCTGCCCCGCTTCTGGAGCTGGCAGAGCGTGGTGGCGCTGGCGGTTCTCTACTGGGTCACGGTGCTGGGGGTGACGCTCGGCCTGCACCGCCTGCTGGCCCACCGCAGCTTCGTCGCCCCCCGCTGGGTGGAGCGCACCCTGGTGCTGATGGGCACTCTGGCCTGCCAGAGCGGCCCGATCGAATGGGTGGGGCTGCACCGCCACCACCACAAGTTCTCTGACCAGGCCAACGACCACCACGACGCCGGCCGCGGCCTCTGGTGGAGTCACAGCGACTGGATGCTGCATGAGATCCCTGCCGTGCAGCACGTGGAGAGGTTCACGGGCGACCTGCAGCGCGACCCCTTCTACCGCTGGCTGGATCGCTGGTTCCTGCTGCTGCAGATCCCCCTGGGCGCGGCCCTGTGGTGGTACGGCGAGCGGGCCAATGTGCACGGCGGCGGCCTGGGCATGGTGCTCTGGGCCATCCCCCTGCGGCTGGTGATCGTGTATCACGTCACCTGGCTGGTGAACAGCGCCACCCACGCCTTCGGCTATCGCAACTTCGACAGCCCCGATCTGTCGCGCAACTGCTGGTGGGTGGCGATCCTCTCCTTCGGCGAGGGCTGGCACAACAACCACCATGCCCACCCGGCCAGCGCCCGCCACGGCCTGCGCTGGTTCGAGTTCGACATCACCTGGCAGCACATCAAGCTGCTGCGTTCCCTGGGCCTGGCCAAGCGCATCCGTGAGGCCCGCTACGTGCCCGGTGCGGCCTACGCCCCCAACTCCTGACGGATGGCGGCCCCCAGTTCGCTGCTGGTCGCACCGGCCACCGTGGTGTCAGCCAGCTGAGCCGCCTTGCGTCGCAGCACGGTCAGGAACTGAGCCGTGCTCAGTTCCTGGTCACCGGCAGCACCCAGGCCCGCCAGGGTGCTTTTCAGGTCCAGCAGCTCGCTTTCCAGCTCTGCGGCTTCAAAATCCCGCTGACCGGCCATCACCGCCGCGAAGCGCTCGCGCCGCTGCGCCTTCTCCGGCGGGTACGCCCCCAGGACGGCCTCGCGGCACAGGCGCCAGGGCCTGCCGGCGGTGAGCAGCTCCGCCAAGGCGAAGCTGAGGGCCGGGGCTTCGGCCGAGGCGATGCGCAGGTCGAAAGCGGCCGGCGGCTGACGCTGGCCCACGAAAATTTCCAGAAATCCCCCGGGCCCGAGGGGCCGGCCGTCGTCGTCGTTGAGCAGCGGCACACTGCCGGTCCCCAGCGCTTCGAGCAGTTCCGGGTGGCCGGTCAGGGCGCTGCGGCTGTCGGCGCTGCCGGACGCGGCGATCCACTGGTTGATGCGCCCCAAGGCGAGAAACACCTCCGGGCCCGGGGAGGCCAGCTTGCGGTTGCGCAGCATCGACACCTGGGAACTGTGGAGGCGGCCGAGATCAAGCACCTCGGCTAAACCGGGAAGGATGCGGTGGGACCAGCCGTTGCGCTCATGCCAGGCCCTGATCAGATGCGCAAAGGCTTCGCGGCCTGATCCGATTTCTTCCTGATATCCCACTCAATCCGAATCCGAACTGCTACTATTCTAAAAGACCGATCAGGAACCAGCTTCTATGACCGTCACGCCCCAGCGCCGTGCCCCATGGGCGGCCGTCTCAGAAAGGATGGCCGAGGCCGTAGCCACCAAGCCCGCCGGTGTGGCAAGCCTTGCCTCGGCTGCCGACTCCCTGCCCCGGGCTCGGGCGCTGCATCGCCCCCGCCGCGGTGAACCGATCCCCTCCTCGCCGCCGGGTCGTCGCTGGGGCACGATCGGCTTCATGATCGTGATCCACCTGCTGGCCGTGCTGGCCCTGCTGCCCCAGTTCTGGAGCGTGCCGGCCGTCACCTCCATGCTGGTGCTCTATTGGGTCACCGGCTGCCTGGGCGTCACGCTCGGCTACCACCGCCTGCTGGCCCACCGGGCCCTGCGGGTGCCCCATTGGCTGGAGCGCTTCTTCGCCACCTGCGGCGCGCTCAGCTGCCAGCACGGTCCGATCGACTGGGCCGGCCTGCACCGCCACCACCACAAGTTCTCCGACACTGACGCCGACCACCACAACAGCCACAAGGGCTTCTGGTGGAGCCACATGGGCTGGATGATGGAAGAGATCCCGGCGATGGCCGCCGTGCCCCGGCTCACCGGTGATCTGGCCCGCGACCCCTACTACCGCTGGCTGAACACCAACTTCCTGCTGCTGCAGGTGCCCCTGGGCCTGCTGCTGTTCTGGATCGGCACGGTCACAGGTGCCGGCGGCTGGGCCCTGGTTCTGTGGGGCATCCCGTTGCGCCTGGTGGTGCTCTACCACTGCACCTGGCTGGTGAACAGCGCCACTCACTGCTGGGGCAGCATCGCCCACGTCAGCGGCGACAAGTCACGCAACAACCCCTGGGTGGCGGCGCTCACCTTCGGTGAGGGCTGGCACAACAACCACCACGCCTTCCCCCACTCGGCCCGCCACGGCTTCGGTCCCCGTCAGTTCGACCTCACCTGGCAGCACATCCGGCTGCTGAAGGCCCTGGGCCTGGCCACCCAGGTGCGCCTGCCGAAGTCTGCGGCCAGCCACTGAGGCGGCAGCCCTCTGACTTAAGCTGTCGGATTGCCTGAGCGGCACGCCACCCCGGCGGTGGCCCCCGCTCATCGATCCGCCCAGCGGCACTCCCTGTTTCCCTAACCCGATCCCATGGCCAAGCGTGTATCCGTTGTCCTCAGCGAGGACATTCTCAGCCTCGGCAAGGACGGTGAGCTGGTGGAAGTGGCGCCCGGCTACGCCCGCAACTTCCTGCTCCCCCAGGGCAAAGCCGTTCCCGTCACCCCGGCGGTGCTGCGCCAGGTGGAGCACCGCCGCGCCAAGGAGGCCGAGCGCCAGGCCGTGCTGCTGCAGGAGGCGGAAGCCTTCCGCACGGCCTTGAACACCATCGGCCGCTTCACGGTCAAGAAGCAGACCGGCGGTGACGACGTCCTCTTCGGCACCGTCACCAACGGCGATGTGGCCGAGGCCATCGAAGCGGCCACCAAGAAAGAGGTCGACCGCCGCCATATCGAGGTGCCCGAGATCCACCGCACCGGCTCCTACAAGGTGCAGATCAAGCTCCACCACGACGTGGTGGCCGAGATCAACCTGGAAGTGGTCAGCCACTGAGTGCCAGGCGGCCTCGCCGCCCGCTCCTTTCTCTGCCCAGCCGCCAGGCCCCTGAGGGTTCTGGCGGTCTTTTTTGTGTGCCCGTGCGGCGGCTGCAACGGCCCAGCCGCCGCCCGCGTGGGGCACCAACGCACACCGGAGCGTCGGCCCGGAACCCTTAGCCTGCCGCCATGGTGAGCGTCCCTTTTCCAGCTGCGGACGGCCCCGGTGCCGCGCCCACGACCGCGCCAGGCGGGGCGGCGGGCGGTGCCGGGCCGTTCCGGCGGCGTGGGCGCGAGCAGGACGAAGCCCGCTTCGAGGCCCTGCCCGACCAGCTGCCTCCCCAGAACCTGGAGGCGGAGGAGGCGGTGCTGGGCGGCATCCTGCTCGACCCCGACGCCATGGGCCGCATCGCCGACGTGCTGCGTCCGGAGGCCTTCTATCTCACGGCCCACCGGGAGGTGTACCGCACCGCCCTGATGCTGCACAGCCAGGGCAAGCCCACCGACCTCACCGCCATGGCCGCCTGGTTGGCCGATACGGGCCAGCTGGAGAAGGTGGGCGGCACCAACCGGCTGGTGGAGCTGGTGGAGCGCACGCTCAGCACCGCCTCGATCGACCAGGTCGCCCGCCTGGTGATGGACAAATACCTGCGCCGTCAGCTGATCCGCTCCGGCAACGAGGTGATCCGGCTGGGTTTCGACCAGTCGAAGCCGATGGAGCAGGTGCTCGATGAGGCGGAGCAGCAGATCTTCGCGATCAGCCAGGAGAAGCCGTCGGTGGGGCTCACCCCCACCGCCGAAATCCTCACCAGCACCTTCAACGAGATCGAAAGCCGCTCCGTCGGCACGTCGATGGCTGGCATCGCGGTCAACTTCTACGACCTCGACGCCATCACCCAGGGCCTGCAGCGCAGCGATCTGATCATCGTGGCGGGCCGGCCGGCGATGGGCAAAACCTCGATCGTGCTCAACATCGCCAAGAACGTGGCCCAGCTCCACCAGCTGCCGGTGTGCGTGTTTTCGCTGGAGATGAGCAAGGAGCAGCTCACCTACCGGCTGCTTTCGATGGAGGTGGGGATCGAGAGCGGCCGGCTGCGCACCGGGCGCCTGCAGCAGGAGGAATGGCCGCTACTGGGCCAGGGCATCAACACCCTGGGCCAGCTGCCCCTGTTCATCGACGACAAGCCGAATGCGGGCGTGCTGGAGATGCGCTCGCTCTGCCGGCGGCTCATGGCCGAGCAGGGCAAGGAGCTGGGCCTGATCGTGATCGATTATCTGCAGCTGATGGAGGGCTCCACCCCCGACAACCGCGTGCAGGAGCTGTCGCGCATCACCCGGGGCCTCAAGGGCATGGCCCGCGAGCTGAACGTGCCGGTGATCGCCCTTTCCCAGCTCAGTCGCGGCGTGGAGAGCCGCACCAACAAGCGGCCGATGCTGAGCGATCTGCGTGAATCGGGCTCCATCGAGCAGGACGCCGACCTGGTGCTGATGATCTACCGCGACGAGTACTACAACCCGGACACGGCCGATCGCGGCATCACCGAAGTGATCGTGACCAAGCACCGCAACGGCCCGGTCGGCACGGTGAAGCTGCTGTTCGAGCCGCAGTTCACCCGCTTCCGCAATCTGGCGAGCCCATCCGGCGGCTGAGCAGCTGCGCCGGCAGGCTGAGGGCGATCAACCCGGCGGCGATCAGGCTGTTGGTGCTGTCGCCGATGGCGGCGCTGATCAGAAAGGCCAGCGAGCCCAGCCAAACCACCGCCGCGCTGAGCGGGTAGCCCCAGGCCCGCACCGGGCGCTCCAGCTCCGGTTCCCGCCAGCGCAGCAGAAACAGCGACGTGATGCCGGTGAAATAGAGCAGCACATAGAAAAAGACGGACACACCCAGCAGCAGCTGGAAATCGCCGCAGAGGATCAGGGTCGCCGTCACGGCGGTGGTGAGCAGCAGGGCCGCATCGGGGGTGCCGCCCGCATTCACCCGCGCGAAGACGGGCAGGAACAGGCCATCGCGGCTCAGGCCGAACAGGATGCGCGGCGCACACATGATCACCGTGTTGACCAGTCCGATCGAGGACAGCAGCGCAAGGGCGGTGATCAGCTGGGCGCTGAACGGCCCGAACAGGCGGGCGGCAGCGTCGGCCAGCGGCAGGGTGGAGGCGGCCATCGCCTCCAGCGGCAGCACCTTGAGCAGGGCCACGTTCACCAGCAGGTAAACCCCCGTGACGGCGACCACGCCGCCGATCAGGGAGCGGGGCAGGTCGGTGGCCGGCGCGGTGAACTCCTCGGCGAAGTAGATCGGGCTCTGCCAGCCGTCGTAGGTGGTGATCACAGCCTGAAGCGCGAACACCCCGGCGGTGGCCAGGGCCAGCGGGGTGCCGCTCGGGGCCATCAGCGGTGCGCTCGTGCTGGCGGCAGGCGGGGCCACCAGCAGGCAGGCGCCGATCAAGGCCAGAAAGGCAACGGCCTTGAGCAGGCTGAGGATCTGCTGGCTGAGGCTGCCGGCCCGCAGGCCCAGCCGTTGCAGCAGGGCGAAGCCCACCAGGGTGAGCAGGGCCACCGCTTTGCCGCCGGGGGGCAGCGCCGGTACCAGGCCGCGGGCGAACTCCCCGATCGTGATCGCCACCCAGGCCAGGCCGGCGCAATGGCCGAGCCAGTCGATCCAGCCCACGGCAAAGCCGGCGCGATCGCCGAGGGCGCGGCGGGCGTAGATCGTCCAGCCACCGGCACGGGGCAGGGCCGCCCCCAGTTCCGCCACGGCGAAGGCGCCGCAGAGGGCATAGAGCCCTCCTACCAGCCAGGCCAGCAGGATCAGCGGAGCGCTACCCAGCTGAGCCGCCACCAGCCCCGGGGTGCGCAGGATGCCTGCACCCATCGAGCCGCCCACCGCCCCAGCCAGCCCGAAGCCCAGCCCGAGGATGTGCAGCAGGCCGCCGGCGGCGGCGGGCGCTGGTGGTTCCGGTTCTGGCGTTCTGGCCGTTGGGTTGGGTTCCATCGCAGGCCCCACGGCGGCCCCGCAGCGTAAGGCTGGTGCAGCGGCGCGGTTGCAAGCACCCCGGCGCGGCCGGCCAGCCGACCATTCCGTAGTTGTGGCCACAGTCTTTCCTGGGGCTTCGGTGGACTCTGGGCGCAGCGGAAGAAGCTTCTAGGGTTCCGGTCTGCATCTGTTCGCATCGGCGAGCAGGTTCAGATGTCTGGTCCGAGAGAAGCTCACCGGGGTCACCCGGTTGCACGGAGGGATAAAAGCCCGGGAGACCGCACCCCCCCACCTCCGTGTTCCGCCATGACAGCAACCCCAGGGCCTGAAGAGGCCTTTGACCGCCGCAGTTCCAGCGCAGGCGTCGGCCAGCAGGGCGCCGAGGCGCTCGAGAAGGAGGCCCGCCTGCCGCTCACCGGTTGGCAGCAGGAGGTCGACCAGGGGCTGCGTTACGGCCTCGAAGCGGCCGAAAGCATCGTTGACCGGCGCATCTCCACCTTTTCGCGCGGTGAGCTGCCCCACTACGCGGGCATCAACACCTTCATGAAGGCGCCCTACATCGAAGACGTGAACCGCGTCGGTGAATTCGATGTGGCGATCGTGGGCATCCCGCACGATTGCGGCACCACCTACCGCCCCGGCACCCGCTTCGGCCCCCAGGGCATCCGCCGCATCTCGGCGCTCTACACCCCCTACAACTACGAAATGGGGGTGGATCTGCGCGAATCGATCAGCCTCTGCGATGTGGGCGACATCTTCACGATTCCCGCCAACAACGAGAAGAGCTTCGACCAGATCTCCAAGGGGGTGGCGCATGTGTTCGCCAGCGGCGCCTTCCCGATTCTGCTCGGCGGTGATCACTCGATCGGCTTCCCCACCGTGCGGGGCGTCTGCCGCCACCTCGGCGACAAGAAGGTGGGCATCATCCACTTCGACCGCCATGTGGACACCCAGGAAATCGACCTGGATGAACGCATGCACACCTGCCCCTGGTTCCATGCCACCAACATGGCCAACGCGCCGGCCGAGAACCTGGTGCAGCTCGGCATCGGCGGCTGGCAGGTGCCGCGCGAAGGGGTGAAGGTGTGCCGCGAGCGGGGCACCAACGTGCTCACCGTCACGGACATCTGCGACATGGGCCTGGAGGCGGCCGCGAAGTATGCGATCGAGCGTGCCACCGATGGCACCGACTGCGTCTACATCTCCTTCGACATCGACTGCATCGACGCCGGCTTCGTGCCCGGCACCGGCTGGCCGGAACCGGGCGGCCTGCTGCCACGGGAAGCCCTCAAGCTGCTGGAGCTGATCGTGCGCAACGTGCCGGTGTGTGGCCTTGAGGTGGTGGAAGTTTCCCCCCCTTATGACATCAGCGACATGACGTCCCTGATGGCCACGCGGGTGATCTGCGATGTGATGGCCCACCTGGTGGTGAGCGGTCAGCTGCCCCGCAAGCAGAAGCCGGCCTGGCTGCATGAGGCCTGCAACATGAACGTCGATCAGAAATGGAGGTGAGCCATGCATGAAGTGGACATGACCCGCTGCCTGCTGCTTTCGCTCGAAGAGTGGAAGCAGGAGCACCATCCCCACGTTCCCTGCGTGCAGGTCGTGCATCTGCAGGTGGGCACCTTCACCTGCGTGGAACCCGCCGCGCTGGTGTTCACCTACGGGGCCGCGGTGCAGGGCAGTTGGCTGGATGGTTCGGAGCTGCGCATCGAATCGGTGCCGCTGCGGGCGCGCTGTGTGGCCTGCGGCAGCGACTACAGCCCCGACCCTGCCCAGGCCTACCAATCCCCGTGCTGCCACCACCCGATGGAGGAGATCCTCTCGGGCCGTGAGCTGAGGATTCGCAGCATCGATTACACCTCCCCCGCTGTACCCGCAGACCGGGCTTCCATCCTTTCCGCCTGAACGTCATGCACATGCCCCTGGAAGACACACTCGGACGCAACCTGTTGGCGGCCAATCAACACCGTGCCGACCACAACCGCGAGCATTTCGATGCCTGGAAGCTGCTCTGCCTGAATGTGATGAGCAGCCCCGGCGCCGGCAAGACCTCCCTGCTGGAGCGCACGATCACGGCCCTTTCGCCCGAGCTGGCGATGGCGGTGCTGGAGGGCGACATGACCACCCAGCTGGATGCCGACCGGCTGGCAGCGGTGGGGGTGCCGGTGGTGCCGATCACCACCGGCCGGGCCTGCCATCTCGATGCGGCGATGGTGAGCGGCGGCCTCACCCTGCTGCAGCAGCGGCTCGATCCTGCGGCGCTGGATCTGCTGTGGGTGGAGAACGTGGGCAATCTGGTATGCCCGGCGGAATTCGAGGTGGGTGAACACCTCAAGGTGGCGCTGCTGAGTGTCACCGAAGGCGATGACAAGCCGCTCAAGTATCCGGTGATGTTCCGCGAGGCCGATTGTGTGTTGATCACCAAGATTGATCTGCTGCCGTATGTGCCGGTGGATGTGAGCCGCATCGAGGAGCATGTGCGGGCGGTGAATCCCCGCGCCCAGGTGTTCCGCGTGTCGGCCGGCACGGGCCAGGGCATGGGCGAGTGGCACCGCTGGCTGCTGGCCACGGTGCGTGAGCACGCCGCGAGCCAGCCGACGGCCCTGGTGAACGCCTGATGGAGCTGGTAAGCCCATCGGCACCGCTGCCAGCGACGCCATCGGCGCCCCATTCGACGACCGCCAGCGTGGGGGAAGACGTGCAGGTGGATCTGCTCAGCCGCGGCGTGAAGTATGCGCTGGCCAGCTTCGTGGACATCCACGGCAACGGCAAGGCGAAGGCGGTGCCGCTCGATCACTTCGCCTCGATGCTGTCGGGTTCGGAGCTGTTCACCGGGGCGGCGCTTGATGGCGTGCCGCAGGATGTCAGCGACGACGAAGTGGCGGCCATCCCCGATCTGGCCAGCGCCACGGTGTTGCCCTGGCGCCGTGATGTGGTGTGGCTGGCCAGCAGCCTGGAGCTCAACGGCGCCCCGTTCGAGGCCTGCAGCCGCCAGATCCTGACGCGGGTGCGGCAGCAGGCGGCGGCGCTGGGCTACCGCTTCAACCTCGGCATCGAAACCGAATTCTTCGTGCTGCGCCGCCAGGACGATGGAGCCCTGGTGCCGGCCAGCGGCCGCGACACGCTCGATAAACCCTGCTACGACCTGGGCGGCCTGCTCGACAACCTCGACTGGCTCGATGAGCTGGTGCAGAGCATGAATGGCCTGGGCTGGGGCGTGTATTCCTTCGATCACGAAGACGGCAACGGCCAGTTCGAGATCGATTTCGCCTATGCCGAGGCGCTCACCATGGCCGACCGGCTCACCTTCTTCAAGCTGATGGCGAAGGAGATCTGCCGCCGCCATGGGCTGATCGCCAGCTTCATGCCCAAGCCGTTCGCGCACCGCACCGGCAGCGGCGCCCACTTCAACATGTCGCTGGCGGATGTGGAGAGCGGCGCCAATCTGTTCGATCCCGGCAGTGGCGAACCGGGTGCGATCACCCCGCTGGCGGAGCAGTTCATCGCCGGGGTGCTGCGCCATGCCGCCGCGATCTGCGCCGTGATCGCCCCCACGGTGAACAGCTACAAGCGGCTGGTGGCACAGGGAAGCATGAGCGGCTTCACCTGGGCACCGGTGTTCATCTGCCACGGCAACAACAACCGCACCAACATGCTGCGCATTCCTTCCGCTGGCGGGCGGGTGGAGTGCCGCGCCGCCGACAGCTCCTGCAACCCCTACCTGGGGGCGGCGCTGATTCTGGCGGCAGGCCTGGAGGGCATCCGCGAGCAGCTGGTGCCGCCCCCCGCCAACCGGGTGAATGCCTACCGGCTGAGCGCGGCGGAGCGGGCCGAGCGCGGGCTGCACACGCTGCCGCGCCACCTGGGCGAAGCGGTCGAGGCGTTTGCCGCCGATCCGCTCTGCCGTGAGGTGTTCGGGCCCGCAATGTTCGACGCGTTTGTGTCACTGAAGCGGGCGGAATGGGAGGCGTATCACGGCGCGATTTCGGCCTGGGAGCTGGAGCACTACCTGGAGTTCTTCTGACATGCCCGCCCGCGCCAGCCCCAGCACCTGCCGCCTCCTCTAGCCCCCCCGGCTCTGCTCCATTCCCCCACACCCGTTTCTTCATGACCGCACCCTCCCGCTTCCGCTTCCCGCGCCTCAGGCTGCGGCGCACCACCAGCCTGCTGCTCACGGCCCTGCTGGGCGGTGGCCTGCTGGTGGGCTGCCAGCAGCCGCCGGCGGAAACCTCGGCATCGCCGGTGCGCATCGGTTACAGCGCCTGGCCGGGCTGGATCCCCTGGAAGGTGACCGAAGAAAAGGGCTTGTTCGAGGCGGCGGGCGTGCCGGTGACCCTGCAGTGGTTCGACGGTTACCTCGATTCGATCAACGCCCTCAATGCCGGCCAGCTGGATTGCAACAGCCAGACCTTGGGTGACACGATCAGCTCGATCGCCGGTGGCGCCGCCCTCACGGTGGTGCTCACCAACGACAACTCCACCGGCAACGACCAGATCATCGCCGCCGAAGGCATCAAGAGCGTGGCCGATCTGAAGGGCAAGAAGGTGGCGGCGGAAGAAGGCACCGTTGATCACTACCTGTTGCTGCTGGGCCTGAAGAAGGCGGGCCTGAGTGCCTCCGACATCACCTTCGTGCCGCTGGAAACCGGCGCCGCCGCCGCTGCGTTCGTGGCCGGCCAGGTGGATGCAGTGGGTGTGTTCGCGCCCTTCACCACCCAGGCGCTGAAGCGTCCGGGCAGCACCACCTTGTTCTCGTCGAAGGATTTCCCCGGCTCGATCAGCGACCACCTGGTGTGCCGCACCGAATTCGTGGAGAAGAATCCTGAGCAGCTGCAGAAGGTGGTGAACGCCTGGTTCGCCACGCTGGCGGAGATCAAGGCCAACCCGGCCCCGAGCCTGGCGATCCTGGCCGCCCGTGCTGGCGTGAGCGAGGCGGAGTACACCGAGTACGACGCCGGCACCACGATCTTCACGCTGGAGCAGAACCGCCAGGCGATGAAGCCGGGCGAGACGATGGATTCGCTGCCGTTCGCCGCCGCTCAGATCAGCACCTTCCTGCAGGAGGTGGGTCTGGCCAAGACCCCGCCGGATCTCAGCAAGCTGTTTGATCCGCGCTTCGTGGACGCGGCGCAGTGAAGCTGAGCGCGGGCCTGCGGCGACGCCTCGACCATCCGTGGGTGCTGGGTGTGCTCGGCATCCTCACGGTGCTGGTGGTGTGGCAGCTGATTGCGGCGAGTGGCAGCGTCGACAAGCTGTTTCTGCCCAGCCCGGCGGCGGTGCTGGCGGCGGGCTCCGCCCAGGCGGAGGCGGGCATCCTGATGGCCGATGCGATCGCCAGCATCGGCCGGGTGCTGGGCGGCTATGCGCTCTCGATGCTGGTGTCACTGCCGCTGGGGATCGCGATGGGCAGCAACCGGATCATCTGCCGGTTGCTGGAGCCGTTGATCGGGCTGATCCGCTACATGCCCGCGCCAGCTTTCATCCCGCTGCTGATCATCTATTTCGGCCTGGGGGAGCTGCCCAAGGTGCTGCTGATCTTCATCGGCACCTTGTTCTTCAACACCTTGATGATCATGGATGCGGTGAAGTTCGTACCGGCCGAACTGCTGGAATCGGCCCTCACCATGGGTGGGCGCCGCTTCCAGATCCTCACCCGCGTGGTGACCCCCTTCATCGCTCCCCAGGTGCTGGATGCGTACCGCATCAACATGGCCGCCGCCTGGAACCTGGTGATCGTGGCGGAGCTGGTGGCCGCCAACGAGGGGCTGGGCAAGCGCATCAGCCTGGCCCAGCGCTTCCTGCGCACCGATGAGATCTTCGCGTACCTGATCGTGATCGGGTTGATCGGTCTGGTGATCGATCTGCTGTTCCGATTGGTGTTGCGCCGCACCTGCCGCTGGGCCATCTGACATGCATCTTTCGCTCACATCGGTGTGCAAATCCTTCGGGCAGGGCCGTGCTGCCAAGCAGGTGCTCGACACGATCAGCTTCGACATCAAGTCGGGGGAATTCGTGGCGCTGGTGGGCAGCTCCGGATCGGGCAAGAGCACGGTGATGCGCCTGATCGCCGGGCTCGATCGGCCCACCAGCGGCACGATCCTGATGGACGGCCGTCCGATCACCGGCCCCGGCCACGACCGCGGCATGGTGTTCCAGAAATACAGCCTCTATCCGTGGATGACGGCGGCCGACAACGTGGCCTTCGGCATGAAGCTGCAGGGGCGGCCGGCAAGGGAGGTGCGTGAGCGCACCGGCTATTTCCTGGAAGTGGTGGGCTTGCAGGATGCGGCAGGGCGTCTGCCACGGGAGCTGTCCGGCGGGATGCAGCAACGGGTGGCGATCGCCCGCGCCCTGGCGGCCGATCCGAAGGTGATGCTCCTGGATGAACCGTTCGGCGCCCTCGACCTGCAGATCCGCGAATCGATGCAGGAGTTTCTCTATCAGCTGTGGAACCGCACCGGGCTCACCGCCCTGCTGATCACCCACGACCTGGAGGAGGCGCTGCTGATGGCCCAGCGGGTGCACATCATGGCGCCGCATCCGGGCCGGATCGTGCGGACGGTGGAAGCCGAGCTCGACCGCAGCGATCTGGGCGCTCTGCGGGTGGACCGCCGTTTTCTGGAGGTGCGCGAAGACCTGGCCCGCTGCCTGCGGGGGTTGAGTCAGGAGGCGGTGACGCCGCTGCCGCCGGTGTGATCGCTGCCGCCATGCAGCAGGGCGGGCTGGATGCCGAGATACACGGCCTCGCGGTAGAGCGCCTGCTTGGCGCTCACGTTGCCGGTGTGCATGGCGGCCCGGTAGCGGCGCTGCAGCGACACGAGCATGGCGTGGTGGTGAGGATCGCGAAGGGTGCGGGGCATGGCCTCTGCTGAGCGGATTCGACGCTCAGTGTCTGTTCATTGTGAACAGATTCTATGGCTGTGACGGGCGTTCTGGGGGTCAGCCGCGTTTGCGGGCCACGTGAAAGGCGGAGTGGCCGGTGAGCTCCACGCTGCCGCCGGCCTCGGTGTCGATGATGCGGCGCAGCTCGGCGAAGAGAGCCTCGCGTGGGCCGGGCTCCAGGCGCAGGTAGGGGGAATAGGTGCTGAGCAGGGCCAGGTAGTGCTCCGCCGTGTAGCGCAGCTGCACCTGCACGCGCCCGCCCTGCGGGGTGGTGAACAGGGCGGGATCCACCAGCTGCCGCACCAGCGCCTCCAGGACCGCCTGCTGCTCAGCGTCGCTCTCGCGGCGGTGCAGGTGGGGGGCGAAGCGGGCGTAGCTGGACGCGAAGCGTTCGTGCAGGGCGAGCGAGGGCTGCAGCTCCTTGTTCCAGAGCAGGATCAGGGCGCCTGAGGGCTTGAGCGCCCGGGCGGCGGTGCGCGAGCCGAGGCCGGCGGGGATCCAGTGAAAGGAGCTGGCGGCGAGCACGGCGTCGAAGGCCTGCTCCTGCACCGGCCACTGCTCGCAGGCCAGCGGCTCGATGCGCACGCGCCCGAAGCCGGCGCAACGCTCGCGCGCCAGCGCCACGAAGGCGGGGTTGGGCTCCAGGGCGGTGATGGCGCAGCCGAGCCGCGCGAACGCCACGGTGGCGGTGCCCGGCCCGCAGCCCAGCTCCAGCAGCGCTGAACCGTCGCCCACCCCAGCCAGGGCCGCCACCTGCTCGATCACCGCCGCCGGATAGCCGGGTCGCACGGCGTCGTAGGCGGCTGCGGCCGGCACATACCAGTCGGCCCGCTGCTGCAGCGGCAGGGCAGCGGTACTGCTCACAATCCGCTGCTGCTCGTTGCCGGCGGGGGCTTCAGGCTCTGCACCCGGAATTGCCGCCGCCACCGGCTTCCAGCGCTCCAGCGCCGCCTGCAGCGCGCCCGCCAGGGCGGCGGCTTCGCGGGCACCGCCGAGGCCCTGCAGCTGGACGGGTGGACGGCGCTCGCTCCAGAGCAGCACCTGGGGCTCGGGCTGATCGAGCGGCAGCGCGGCCACCACCGCGCGGGTGGGCAGGTGAACGGCGGCATGGCCGGTGCGCCACACGCCCACGTGTTCGGCATCGATGCGCAGCTCCTGCCGGCTCCAGTGGCGGTAGCTGCCGAAGCCGGCGGCACCAAGCGCCGCCACCACCAGCAGCGCCTGGATCACGCTTCCTTCCGGCAGGGCGAGCGAGAGCAGGCCGGGCAGGGAGAGATCGAGCACGAGGGTGGTGGGGGCGGTGAGGCCCAGCCGCGGACCCAGCATCCACACCAGAAAACCGCCGTACTTCACCATCACGGTGTTGAGCACGGCGAGAAACAGCAGGTAGCCGCCCTGGTGCACAAACGCCCGCCACCACTGCGAGGCGCTCATGGTGCTGCGGTCGCGGAAGATCCGGGTGGCGCCGTCTTCCTCCACCACCGCCCACACGCTCGCCGGCGGCCCCGCTTCCTCGTCCTCCTGGCTGTCCGCCGCCCCATCCGCCTCCGCCAGCCGCAGCGGCAACGCCAGCTTGCGGGCGAGGGCAAAGGCGCGCTGCCAGGCGAGCGCGAGCGTGGGCTGACGGTCCACCAGCAGCTCGCGGGCAGGATCCTGCACCGCGAGCAGCACATCCCAGCCCTGCGGTCGGGCTTCACCGAGCGGCAGGGCGAGCGGCGCGGCGCGGATCAGCACGGCGGACAGGGCGCTGTGCTGCAGCTCCAGCTGCTCGTGGCTGCCGGCGGAATCACAGCGCCAGGAGAGCCGATCCCCCCAGCGCTCCAGCAGGATCCGGCACTCCGGCCGCCAGGAATGGCCGAGCTGGTTGGCGAGCAGCTCCAGGGGCAGCAGGAACAGCAGCAGGCCGATCACATACGGAACGACCCCTTCCAGGGTGGCCCAGAGGCAGAAGGCGGAGAAGAGCAGAAAGGCGAGCAGGTTGCCGAGCTGGCTGTCGAGCGGCTGATTGGCGATCAGCTCCTGCCACAGCAGGCTTTCGAGCGTGCGGCCGAGCAATTGCACGTAGCGGCGCAGCACCAGCAGGGGAAACAGCAGCAGGCCGAGGCCGTTGCGTTCGAGGCGGCGAATCGTGGCGCGCCACTGCATGAACGAACCGGCCGGTGGAGGGGCTGCGCGCTCCATTGTGAAGCCGGCGGTTTCTAGGGTTGGCGCCCTTTGCACCTGGTGGGGTCTGCCCATGGCTGCCACGCGCCGCCTGCTGCTCACCGGCGGCAACTCCGGCATCGGCTTCGAGGCGGCGGTGCGGCTATGCCAGGCCGGCCATTCGCTCACGCTGCTGTGCCGCGATGCGGCAACGGCCGAGACGGCCCAGCGGCAGCTGGCTGAACGGGCCGGTGGTGGCACGGCGCCGGCCGTGGCTGTGTGTGACCTGGGTGATCTGGAGAGCGTGCGCTCCTGCGGGCAGGCGTTGCTGGCGCAGGGGCAGCCGATCGACACGTTGGTGCTGAATGCGGGCCTGCAATACGCCGGCGCCAAAACGCCACGCCTGACGCCCCAGGGCCATGAACTCACCATCGCGGTGAACCACCTGGGCCATTTCCTGCTGGCCAAGCAACTCACGCCGCTGCTGCTGGCGGGCCAGACGCCGCGGCTGGTGGTCACGGCGTCGGAAGTGCACGACCCGCTCACCGCTGGCGGCAAGGTGGGCTCACCGGCGGGGCTTGGCGATCTGGCCGGCCTGCAGGCGGGGCAGCCGGTGCTGATGCTGGATGGCAGCGACTTCGATGCCGACAAGGCCTACAAGGACAGCAAGCTCTGCAATGTGCTGTTCGCCCGTGAGTTCGCGCGCCGCATGGAGGAGGCAGGCACGCCGCTGCCGGTGCTCAGCTGGAGCCCGGGCCTGGTGATCCCGCCCACCAGCGAGGGCGGCTTCTGGCGCTACAGCCGCCAGAGCAACGAACTGGGCCAACGCCTGTTCGCCTTCGCGGCCCGCTCCGTGCTGCGCCTCACCGAAAGCGTGGAAACCGCCGGCGCCCTGCTGGCCGCCCTCTGCTGCGACCCCGCCTACGCCGCCAACGGCTTCAGCTTTCACCGCAACCGCGTGGTCGGCCCCGGCCGGCGCGTGTTCGAGGCGAGCGCCACCAGCGCGGAAGGGCAGGACCTGGAGCTGGCGAGGAGGTTATGGGTGGCGAGTGAGGGGCTGGTGGGGTGAAGGGCTGACGATGGCCGCTGCCCGGACTGGCGATGACCGCTCCCATGGTCGTCCGTTGAACAGGAAGGCATTGAATTGATCTGATCGGGTTCCTGCACGGCGAACGGCACGCATGCAAGACCCTTGGCTCATCCATGCCCTGCGCCGCGCCGGCCACGTGGTGGGCTACCTGGGCGATGGCATCAACGATGCCCCGGCTCTGCATGTCGCCGATGTGGGGCTGTCAGTGCAGAGGGCGGTGGATGTGGCCAAGGAAGCCGCCGACATCGTGCTGCTCGCGCCCGACCTGGCGGTGCTGCTGGCGGGCATCCGCGAAGGCCGCCGCACCTTCGCCAACACGCTCAAGTACGTGTTCATGGCCACCAGCGCCAACTTCGGCAACATGTTTTCGATGGCGGCCGCGTCGCTGCTGTTGCCCTTCCTGCCGCTGCTGCCCAAGCAGATCCTGCTCACAAACCTGCTCACCGATCTACCGGAGATGACCATCGCCACCGACCGGGTGGACCCCGACTGGATTGCGCAGCCGCACCGCTGGAGCCTTCCCTTCATCCAGCGGTTCATGGTCGTGTTCGGGCTGGTGAGTTCCGTCTTCGACGTCATCACTTTCGCGGTGCTGCTGCTGCCCCTCCACGCCGACGCCGCCCAGTTCCGCAGCGGTTGGTTCCTGGAATCGGTGATCTCCGCCGCCTCAATCGTGCTGGTGATCCGTACCCACGGCCCCTTGCTGCACAGCCGCCCCTCCCGGCCGCTGCTGGGCGCCACCCTCGCCGTGGTGCTCCTCACCCTGCCCCTGCCCTGGACACCACTGGGGCGCCTCTTCGGCTTTGTGCCCCTGCCGCTGGCGTTCCTGCCGCCGCTGCTGCTGATTCTCCTGTCCTACGTGGCCAGCGCCGAACTCGCCAAGCGCTGGTTCTACCGGCATCTGGCGGCGTGAGGTCAGCGGGTTGGGGGTTGGAGGTTTGCGTGCTGGCTGAAGACAGGTGTGGGGCCCCAGTCGCCGAAAAGGCACCTGATTCGGCCCACGTAACTCCTTGCTTCCAGAACTAAAGCTCTGAATCGAAGCCCAACGCGCCGCTTCTGGCGCGTCGCCTGCAACCGGGGGTTAGGCCCGCCGTTCAATTGCTGTGCGGCGGTTCTAGCGGATTAAGTCTCAGACTCTTCCCAGTGAGCTGGGCGATCCTGTAAGAGGTCGATTTTCCATTCGCGCTGATCTGAAGGATCATTTTGTTGGAGTTAATTGTCCAGGTGCATGGCTTGAAGTGATGGGCATCGTCGGGAGACAGATAGTAGAACTCACAACCTCCGTTCGGAGCGAACTTGTAGGCCATCCTGAATCGGCTCGGCGGAACGTTCATCGACCGGGCGGGGCGGAAGATCTGAACCGTGCCGCCCGGTTGTTCCTCCTCACTGGAGCGAACCCAGTGCTGGAAAAAGTGTTTGATATCGATTTGGCGATGTGTCCCGGTTGTCTGCGTACCAGTCGCCCGTGCCGTGTCCGGTGCGGCGAAAAGCGCTTGTGTGGACAGACATGACCAGAGACTCAGGATCGCAAATGAGCGCAACACGGTTCTGTTCATAATGTGACGGCCTAACGCTGCCCCTGAGTGGCAGGCATGTAGCTATCGCTATTGAAGTCAACTTGTCGGCGGCCTGTCCACTCCAGGGGGTTGTTAGGCCGGACCCTTAACCAGAGTTGCCAAGAAATGCCCTACTCGCAGACCTGCCAACGCCGCTTGCGCGCAGCTCCCACTCTGCGACGTTGGCTGAAGTAGGGTACATGGATTAAGGCTGTTGGGTTCGTCTGCCCGCATCAACCGACGACGCAGGGGTTGCGCCTTGTGCATTGCCTGCTGCTCAAGAGGATCCGCCAGATTTCTTGACCCCTTGTGTTCTACAGTAGTCAACCTGCTCGCCGTTGCTCTTTGCACCTGTGACTACACCTGGTTCCCCTGTGCGGCTCTTGCACGACTTACCCACGTCATCCTTTGTGTAGGCATATGCGCGGCTGAACGTGGAGAATCCAAGTAGAACTACTGCGCATATCAGAACAGCTGATTTTGACATCCTATGCCTCAAAAGTAGGTTGTGAGTAGCACTTCCTGGCAACGCCTGGTAGCAGCCAAGTGTTGACGGTCAATATCAGCCCTATGCCATTCATCGGGCACACTTTGGTGAGGGTAAAATGGTTGAGGCAATTGAGTCAGATTGACCGTTGGTGGTGTAGCAACTGCGAGACATGAGATTGCTGCATTGTAGCAGAGATGCAAGTTCGTACAGCTTGGGCATTTGGTGCTGCCTAACTGGTCATTGGGCGGTTTCGAGAATCACGCCGCAGTCGCCTGCCTTTTCCATGAACCACAGTGTCCGCAACTGATGAGCTGCATCAAAGCCTAGATGCTGCACAGGCATTGGATAGGGAGCCCCATATTCTAGCCGTGGTGCACGCGTCCTATAGTCACCTGTTCGTGAAGATACACAATTCGTGTGGACGTTCTTACGGCCCGCAGATTTCCGTCGCGCCTGGCTATCACCCATGGCTGTTAAAACGACCGCCTAACGCTCAAGATCAGCGGTGGATAGCCTCCATTGCGTTCAAAATGCACCTTTGCTCCCGGCCGCTGGATCTTGATGTTAGACCTCAGAAGGGATCTCCTGATCAACTGTCTGTTGACCCAAAGAATGTTGATGTTGATTCAGCTGATCTTCTCGATATCTCATCCCATCGGCAAGAAATCCAACCATCGAGTCGGCATCTCCGTTTAGAGCCTGGCGAGTAAATTGTGTTGTCTTCTTGCAATAATGCATGTCAATTGTATTCAAAAACGCTTGGGTCAAGCCAAGAAGATCTTGCATCTCACCAACAGTGGCGCCAGGGAGAGGCGAAACTCCATGATTTCGATGAGTTGGGAGATCATTGTGCGCGATCATTTTGTTCCGGTGTTTTCGCGCCTTGGCTTCTGAGCTTCTGGCATTATCTAGTATTGTCTCAAGTTTGCTGGCCAACTCGTTATCATTCATCGACCGAATCGAATCAATAAGATACTCAAGGCAAAGGTTGCTATTGCTGCCCTGCTGCGGCTTGTCGAGAAGTCTGCCAAGCGTTAAAAGTGTGTCAGTAATAAGGGCATCACGGGTCAATTCAAAGAAGACTTTACCTGTCTTTGCAAGCAAGGCACAGCGAGCCTCGCTCTTTCCGAATAGCTGCATAACTAGCTTCCATTTAGCTGTAGCATCAGAAGCTTCGTCTAGTACAACTTCAAATGGCTTTCGAAGATTGTCGGGCATCCCTTCTCTACATATCATCTCAGAGTGAGATTGGGATTGTTCTGAAGCAGGGATGAGCTTAAACTGAATTTGGGACATTGATAATCCTGATGGGACTGGATAAAGGGATTTTTCCGGGCTATGCTTCTCGGCGGTATTGACAAGCTGACTGTCTAACGCTCAAGATCACCGGCACGCAAGGGTAAAGTGGATTGACCAATACATCCTAGGAGGCGTGTCAGGTGGATCTTGATGTTAGGCACTTCCTACGCTGATGCAGCTAAGTCAGAAACCCGAAAACCTTCTGCAGTGATTGAAATGACCTCACCTTTTCGATCTCGCTGTTCAACCAGCCCACCCCGAATTAATTCATCAAGAGCTGATTTCCATTTTGCTACTGATCTGGGATTGTCTGGATCTGTTAAATTCTGTCCATTGGTCTCAATAAAGGTACCTTCATATGTGGTTACGTGTATCACTACTCCATTCGGGTCTTGAGAGGTCTCCAATAGCAGCTTGGTTGCATCGCCTGAAATCGCAGGCTTAGGGATAGGAACAGAATCGATCCGCTGCTCGGACCGCTCTTCAAAGCGATTGTCTTGTGGTGACCCTAGTGGAAACTCACGGATGATCGTCTGAGCAAGTTGCCGAGATAGCTTTTCCTTGAACTCTCCAAGCGACTCATACTCCTCATACAATCCATTATTGCTTTCCTGTATGCTCTTCTTGAAGGTCCGTAAAGATCGAAACTGCTCTTCATCCACGGAGTCTGGACGGACTGGAGCACTTGAGAAGTAAAGCATTGTTGGCTTTCCTGCTGAGATATGCTCTGTGATCTCTTCAACCGTCCCGCTTGCAGCTACTCCCGTAGGGGTTCCGATTCTTGTCCAGAAGATTGCGATTAGAATGTCCGCATCGCCAAGAATCTGTTTGTTGATGGTTGCCTGCGCCCGATCGCCCATTGCAGGGGAAGCATGTGTTTCCCACGAGATGGGAAGCAACACAGTTTCACGATCTAGTGAATGAATGTTATTCCACTCATGGATGACTTTTTTGCTATTCGCCTTTCGCTTGCAACGTCTCCCGGAGACGCAATCATGACTCTAATAACTGATGCATTTCTGGGCATTGCAGATTTGAGGCGCTCTCATTATGTTATCCCATGAGCTCCATTGGTGGGTCTTGTCCAAGGCTCTACTGCACGATTATGGGAGCGAGCATGTCTAACGCTCAAGATCACCTGCACGCAAGAAGTCCGAGCAGACATTATGGTCTTTTAGGAGGCGTGTCAGGTGTATCTTGATGTTATACGGAAACTCAAAGTAGTCCGAGTAATTTCAGTACGAGAGTTGTGCTTGAGATGATTGCGGTCGCGGCCCCCGCACCAAGGCCGAGCCATTTTATCCTGAATTCCTTTGCATCTTTGGCGACTTCCCGCGCGGTAGCCTCTTCCTCTCTCCGACGCTCGAACTGGGCAAGATGAAACTTCGCCAAAGCCTTGAGCACCGGCTCCGGCAATGACTTGATTCCGAGACGTGGCCCTAAATCCGCATCTGACTCTACCCAAGCGTGCAGAGTTGGCTCATCAAGACGAAGAAACAAGGGTTCAAGTGCTCGGATGGCTTCTTGTTCGGCGACCGTTTGCGCCGTCGCCGCAACAGCTTCGTATACCACTGTATTCGTTAAATATCCACGCCACACTGTTTCCTCGAAGACTGGTTCAAGTGCCATGGTCGCCGCGTGTGCGCTGGCTGCATTTCTTGACCAAAGTGCCGCAGATTCCACATCGGCATCCGCGATTGCCTTAGACGCGAGTTGGGCAAATGATCCCAGAAGTAGCGCAAACCATTCGCGAGAGTCACGGTGTTCAGACTTGAGCCTTTCATACACCGCAGCACCTCCTGCTTCTGTCTCTAGATCTAAGTCCTTAAGCAGCGGACTGTTCTCCAAGACTTCATCAGCGAGCTTGCAGTATCCGTCAAGCACTCTAGAGATCTCAGCAGACTCTGTCGGTAAGTCTCCGGCAAACATCCCATTAAGCAGATATCTCAATCCAGGTCGAAACAGCTTGCCTCGAGAAGAGGGATCCAGTGAGATTGATAGCCAACCGGCAGGGATGGTAAACCGATCACCCTTTCGGATCGTTAGCCCGCCGTCAGCTCCTCGTTCCTGAACGAATGTATCCCGGCCGCATGCATTGCAGGTCCGTGCTACGTGGGGCTGGTCAAGTGGCACGACGCTCAACCCACATTGTGAGCAGTATCTCTCAGCCGGAGAATCCATAATGATGCATGAGTGGTTTTGCCGTATAACGCTGATTGGACGGTTCCTGTAACCACCCTGATGGCAGCAGTCTTGACCGTATAAGCACCCCGATCATCTGCGCCTGTATCGCCAAAGCCCTGTGATGGCAAGAGGCTTGCGAAATGCCCGCCTGGCGCTTTCCATTTTATGCGGATCCGCTAACCACATGTGCGCTTCACTACTCAATGGCCATCACTCAACCTTTTCCCGTGCCCTGAATGCAATGGCGATAGGCGCATTCAGATTCACTCCCTAGCCCTGTACAGGCCACACCCGAGAGTCACAACTCCGCCCCAGCCTGCACGCGAGAACTGCGCGCAACCTTTGATACACCATCCTCAATCCCCCACTCCACCCATCACCCAAAACCTCTCCCCAAACACCCCCGTCACCACCAACTCTTCCCCAACCCCCTCCAACTCCTCTGGCCCCAGGTGCACCACCACCCCCCACTGCCCGTCATCGCGCTGAGCGAGCACTTCTTTGGGGCAGGCGCCTTCGCCTTCACGCGGAAAAAACACCGGCGTGCTGCCCCAATCGCCGAAGGGCACCGGCGGTAAGTGGGCGGCCTGCTCGGGTTCGCCGGCGTACACCCACACCTCCTGGCCGTCCACCAACGGGCGGCGCAGCCGTTGGTATTCATTTGGCACGTCTTCCAGTAGATCGAGCCGCGCCAGGCCGGCGGCGTCCACGCGGTAGAGCTCGCCGTGCAGCAGCGGCGGGGGAGTAGTGGCTGAGTCGGGCGCAGGTGCGGGCACCGGCACGGCCATCGGGTAGGGGCCCAGGTTGTGCATCGCCATGCCCTGCAGGCGGGTGCGGCCCAGCGCTTCGGACCCCACCAGCCAGTGGTGATTGGCCTGGCCCCGCTTGAGCGTGCCGTACACGAACACCAGATGGGTGGGGCCGGCGGCGCTCATGGGGCTGGTGCGGGGGTGGGATCGGTGGGTGGCGTGGCGGGCGGGCGCTGGCGGGTGAGGTTGAAGCGGCTGAAGTCGAGCGTGCGGTCGCCGTCGCCCTGGTCGAGCACGATGTCTTCGAAGGTCTCATCGGGCCGCAGCTGCGACGCGGGATAAGACATGCGTGCGAACACCGGGCTCCGCACCGTTTCGTCGATGCCGTGGAACGACACCAGGATTTCGCCATGGCGGGCCTTCAGCTCCTTGATCTCCAGCCCCGCCAGCGGGCTGTGCTCATCGATCAGGTGCATCACCGTCCACATCAGCCGGAAGTGAAAGGCATGGTTGCGCACCAGCTTGAGCGTATGCACGCGGCGCATGCGCTGCCCCTCCGTGCTGTACTCGTCCATGCCCAGGAACACGTTCAGGTGCCCCTCCACCAGGCTGTTGTGGTGCACGTTCGCCATGCGGAAGGTGAGGCAAGGCACCCCGTTCCACGGCTGCACCGTGGCGATCTCGCTGAACAGGATCTCCGCCTTGCTGCGTGAAAAGCGGGCGAACACCAGCCCGGTGGTCACCGCCGTGAAGATCAGGCTCACCAGCGCCTGCAAGGTCACCAGCAGATGCACCGTCAGCGAGCGGGGGTGCAGCACCCCATAACCGATCGTTCCGAGCGTCTGCACGCTGAAGAAAAAGGCCTCGCTGAAGCCGGCCACCGACCCTTCCGGCACGCCGCCGATGCCGGCCGGATCCAGCAGATACAGGCCGGCGAACAGCAGATTGATCGCCAGATACCCGGCCGCGATCAGCAGCAGGAAGCCCCACCATGGGCACGACAGCATCAGCCGGTAGGGCTCGCGCCATAACGAGAAGATCTGATCGATCTCGTCGGTGCGGTACACCCCCTCTTCCCGCTGCAGGTGGATCGCCTTCAGCCGCCGGGGCCTGGCGCTGGGGCGTGAGCGTGGGCGAGAGCGGGCCATGGTGCGGTGCGATGGCGTGCGGCAGGAGGGCGCCAGCTGTAGCCCGCCAGCGGGCAACTTTCAGGCCTCAGCTGTGGGGTTCGATCCCCCAGGCCTCCCGTATCACAGGATGACTGACTTCCCAGGCATGCTCCATCGGTTCGATCGGCGCCGTGCGGTTGCTGGGCTCCAGATCACGCGCCTGCATCACCTCGCGCAGCGCCTGGCGAAAGGCGTTGGTTTCCTGCAGCAACTGATCCACCGCTGTGCTGCCGCCCAACGCCTGGCGCATCGGTTCATGCCCAGACGACAGCCGCAAGCTGGAGAGATGGTCGTCGATCCAGGCCCATTCATACAGCAGCATGGCGTCGCTGCAGGCGTTCAGATGCTGGCGGTAGCTGGCGATGTGTTGCTCGACGGCCCCACTCAGTGCCGGTACCTTGCCGCCTGTGGAACCAGCCGCCAGGGGCTCAGCCGGTGCCGCCTGGCTGCGGCGATCAGCCTCGGCCCGCTCTTTGAGCCGCCCCATGATCTCGCGCAGATAGCTCAAGAGCGTTCCGGCCACTTGCCCTGCAGCGTAAGCCATCTGCCGCTTTCAGCCCTTCAGCCGGGATCCACCGGCAGCCCCTTGGCAGCTAGCGCCAGGCGGCGAGCGAGCAGCAGCGCGGGATAGAGCAGACGGGTGCGATCCGGGTTGCCGAAGATCACCTGCAACAGCCTTAACAAGCCGTCACTGGGCTCCAGTTCACTGCACAGTTTTGCCACTGCGTCAGCGCCGTGCCAGATCCGCTCTCCCTCCATCAACACGGCACCGGTTGCCAGGTTGAATCCCTGTTGCTGGAGTGCATGTCGGAGCTCCGCATCGGCGCGGCCGTCAATGATCGTGAGCCGGGGCACTCCTCCGCGCAGCTCACTTGTGCTGGCGAAATGGCGGCAGAAAGGGCAGCCGCCGTCATACACCAACTGCAACGCTGGAGTGTGGGGATCGGCGATCACTGGGCAACTTCCAACAGGTCCGATCTTAGGAAGCAGGGGAGAGCGGTCGGATTGGGCTGGCTGAAAGGAACCCTCTGGCAAGCGATTGCCTCGTGTGGCTATATTGACCTTGTCTTACACAACAACCCCATGCTCACCGGATCTGATCTCCTGGCGAAAGTCAAGGAGCTTGGTGATGTCGGTAAATCCGAGCTTGTGCGTGCCGCTGGGTACGTCAGCACCAAAAAGGACGGCAGCGAGCGTCTCAACTTCACGGCCTTCTACGAAGCCCTGCTGGAAGCCAAAGGCGTTAGCCTCGGTTCTGCCAGCAGCAATGGCGTTGGTCAGGGCGGGCGAAAGCTCAGCTACGTCACCAAGGTCCAGTTCAATGGCAACCTGCTGATCGGCAAGGCCTACACCGCCATCCTCGGTCTGCAGCCCGGCGATGAGTTCGAAATCAAGCTCGGCAAGAAGCAGATCCGCCTCGTGCCCGTGGGTGGCGAAGAAGCCGACGAATGAGCTCCAAGGGGGTGGCACAACGCCCCTGATTCCGTCGTCGCCCCTGTCGCTCCTTGCGGATCTGGTTCTGGCGCTGGACTATGCGTTGCTTCTAGCCGCGCGTTTTTCCTTCGTCTAGATCTGCACCGGTTTGCTGCCACCCCTGCCGTTCGATTCATTTCTGGCGTTCATGCCTGAAATGTCTCGGGCGGCATTTCCGTTGTCCAGGTCTGAGTTCAGCTTTTGGTGCTGCAGCATCGACACGTTGGTGTGATCTCTGGCCGGCGAGCTCTGAGGATGGCCGCCATGGAACATCCACGCGTTCGGTTCTCCTCCACCCGCGCACCCTGGCTGGCGGCTCTGGCCGCAGCGGCCCTGCTCAGCGGCTGCCAGGGGCAAGGGCCCGAGGCGCCCCGATCCGATGGCCCCCGCCCCAGCTGGGAGGTGCAGACCCTCGCGGATCCGGGCCTGCCGCGGCGCTCCGAGCCCGAGCTGGCCCGCTGCGCCGCCGCCCTCGGCCTGGCGCCGGAACGCAACCAGCCCGCCGATCCCACCAACTTCGGTGAACGCCAGCCCGCTGATGCCTTCGGTCGTGCGGTGCCGGCCGGGCCGGCCCTGATCGTGCTGCACGAAACCGTGATCGATGAAGCGCAGACCCTGGCCCTGTTCCGCACCCCGCACCCCAACGACAATGACCAGGTCAGCTACCACCTGGTGATCAACCCCGCCGGCGATCGGCTGCGCATCGTTCCCGACGCCAATCGCGCCTATGGCGCCGGCATGTCGGCCTTCGGGGATTTCACTGTGCGGATCCGGCCCACTTCGGTGGGCTCGGTCAACAACGTGGCGCTGCACCTCGCCCTCGTGTCACCCGCCGACGGCCGTGGCGACACCCCCGGCCACTCCGGCTACACCGACGCCCAGTACCGTTCCGCCGCCGCCCAGGTGCTGCTGTGGCAGGCGCGTTTCGGCATCCCGCTCAGCCGCCTCACCACCCACGCCGCCGTCGATCGCAGCCACTCCCGCTACGACCCGCGCAGCTTCCGCTGGGACCAGTTCATGGCCCACTACCGCCTGGCCGCCAAGGCCTGTGGCTTCACCGCCTACGACACCGAGCGGGCCACCTACTGATGGCGGCGGCTTCGTAACGAAGTTCAAAGATTTCTGTTACGCTTTGCGAAGCACCTCGCTACCCACCCCATGACCAACAGCACCACCCCTTCCCGCTTCGGTTTCGTTGCCTTCGCCGAAACCTGGAATGGCCGTCTGGCGATGCTCGGCTTCGTGATCGGCCTCGGCACCGAGCTGCTCACCGGCCAGGGCATCCTCTCCCAGATCGGCCTCGGCTGAACCCAGGCCCAGCCACTGCCCACGGCAGGTCGATCGCTTCGGGCGGTCCACCTGCCGTGGGCTTTGCTATTGGGAGCTGAGCCCTGCCTGATCCGGTCGCCCTCGCCCCCTTCTCTCTGCCATGGCCCACGCCCTCTGCTTCGTTCTTCACGGCAGCGCCACCAGCGCCTCCAGCGGGCCGCCCCAGTGGTCAGAGCTGCTGACCCAGCAGCACGCGGCAATCACGGAGGCCCAGTCGCTCAGGATTTTTCGCTGCCCCCCCGGCTGGGACGGCTCCCTCGATGAACTGGTGAGCGCCGGCCGGGCCAACGCCGCCGGCGACGACCCGTTCGAAGCGTTGCCAGACGCTTCCGCCGAGAGCTCGCCGGCCCGGCGGTTGCTCTGCAACGCCACCATTCCTCGCTTCGCGGCTGAGCGTCTCTGGCTCAGCGTCTACGACCTCGAGAGTGAAGAGGCCTCGCCGCAGGCGGAACCCCGCCAGCTGCGGCTGCTCGACAGTTTCCCGCTCGCCGCGGCGGCCAACGAAACCTGCTGGTTCTTCCCCACCGACGACGGCTGCTACCTCTCCTGCGCCACCAATGAACAGGTGCGCTGCCTGCCTGGATTCACCCCCGAGCTGCGCTTCAGCGACACCCCCTTCGCCTATGACCGCGCCGGCATCAAGGTGCTGTGGTCGTTGATGGCCGATGAGGAATGCCTGCGCTGCGTTGGCCTCACCTACGAGCGGCGCCGCGTGGATTTCCCGCTGATCGAGCGCCAGCGCTCCGTGGACACCACCTGGATGGCCTTTCAGGTGGACAGCCAGGCCGAACAACCTCTGCAGGTGACCTCCACGATCACCACGTATCAGGGCTGATCCAGGCCCTGCAGTGTTGGGCTCACTGCATGGTCATGCGCCATCAAAAAACCGGCCGGAGCCGGTTGATGGTTTCAGCTTCGATGTTCTCGATGGCGCGGTTGGGGCCCCGCTCAGCTGGCACGTTCAGCTGGCCTGGTTGTAGAGGCTCTCGAGCCGTTCGCGGCTGAGGTCGACGTACATCACCGAATCGCCTGGTTCTGGGGCTTCGGGATGGGGGCGGGGGGCTGAGGGAGCGGCGCGCCAGTCGGTCTGGCGGAGGTTCTGGCGCATCAACGCAAAGGCACCGCCAGCGATGGCCGCGAAACAGGCGAAGTAGAAGAAGGCAAACAGTGCATCCATGGGGTACATCCTTTTATCCACTCTAGTGTGACGTTCTGTTAAGCGTGGCTCCATTCAGGCCTTGCTGTGCAATCGAGCCCTTTTGGCCGCTGGACGCCTTCGCCCTCTGGCCTCACTGCACGCTTTCGCCCTTCCGGCCGCCCTCGCCCACGCGCAGCGGGCCGCCCAGATGTTCCAGCCAGCCGGAGCGGAACCCGGCCGTCCGCGCCGCCTCCCGCACCTCCCGGTAGCGCTCGGCGCCATCCGGGCTCACCACCGCCACGATGTGATGGCGGCTGGTGCTGTAGGTGCGGATCCAGTCGCGGAAGGCACGGGCGCTCATCACCGAGGCGGGCCGGGGATCCAGCACCAGCTGGCCCTGCTCCGCTGTCACGAAGAAATAGCGCTGCAGCAGGCCTTCACCACCCAGCCCCAGGGGGCGTAGCCCATCGGCGCTCACGAACACGAACAGCGGCTCGGTGCCCACGTCCCGCACCTGCGGCAGCCGCAACTGCACAGGCGGGCGGCGGGGCGGTTGGGTTCTCTGCGGCAGCGGCGGGGCTGGCGCGGCCGCTGCCGGCTCCCGTTGCTCAGGCGCTGACGAGGGCCCGCCTCGCACTGACAGCGCCATCACCACGGCCGTGAGCATCAGCACCCCCAGCACGTTCATGAACACGTCGATCAGGCTGTCGAACGACAGCTCGGTGTGCCCCTGACGGCCGCTGCGTCTCACCGCCATGGCGTGCGCGCTCCCTCGCCGATCGGCTCGTAGCCCAGCTGTGCCCCGGTGCTGCGCAGGGCGCCCACCAGCGGTTGCACCGCTGTGAAGCAACTGCCGGCGACGGCGAGATAGATGTAGTCGGTGCGCACCGCCTCGGCGATCAGCTCCGGCGGCACCAGGCCCAGATCCCAGCGGGCGGTGATGCTGCCGTTGATCGGATCGTGCCGTTCCACCTGGCCGTCGCGGCAGAGCAGGAAGGTGGTGGAGCCGGTGATCGGCACCCCATCAGCGCTGTTGAGCGCCACCAGCGGGGACGACGCGGCGGTGGGCACCTGCATCCACGGATCCGCGATCGGTTTCGCTGCTGCTGCCGCCGGTTTCGCGGCGGGCTTGCTGCGGGGCTCGACCCGGGCCGTGCGGCCGCGGTCCACCCCGAGCGAGAGCGCCAGCACGGAGATCACCAGCAGCACGATCACCATCACGGCGCTGAGGATGTCGAGGAAGCCGATCAGATCGATCGACGCGTGCCTACGGCGCCGGGCTGGTCTCATCACGGCTCAGGCGGGGGAAGAATCCGTCGTTGAGGGCCGTTTCGATTTCACCGGCCAGCTGGTATTCGCTCCGTTCGCTGATGCTCATCAGCACCATGCACAGCACTGCCGTGATGATGCCCAGCAAAGTGGTGTCGAAGGCGGTGGAGAGCCCGCCGGTCACCGCCGTGAGGCTCGACTTCACCTTGTCGAGATCCTCCACATTGGCCAGCAGACCGGAAAAACCACCGATCGAGATCGAGATGCCCAGCACCGTGCCGAGGAATCCGAGCATCGGTAACACCCAGATCATCGTGCGGGTCACGCCGTAGCCATCCTCGATGTCGGCCTGGGTGAGGGCGATGTCGTCCTGATGCAGCTCGCGGGTGGCCCCGCGGGAGCGGGAATCCTGGAAGCAGCGCAGCAGCCGGCAGAGGCGATTGGCGATCAGGCTGCGGCGCTGGCCCAGCAGGATCAACATCGTGCGCACATCGGAATCGGCCGGGCGCAGATCCACCAGCCCGCGGGGCACCCAGTCGCGGCCCACCTGGCGCCGCTCCCGGCGGCACACGATCAGGCGCCGCAGGCAGTAATCCACCACCGTGATCGCGATCGCCAGCGTGATCGGCTGGGTCACGCCCCGCTCCAGCAGGAAGGCGCCCACGGCGCTACCGCGGTAGGGGGTGGCGGCGAATACCAGGGCCAGGGTCAGGATCACCCCCACCACGATCGAGAGCAGGGCGGGGCTGCGGATCCAGCGCCGCGGCGGCAGATCCAGCAGGGCAGGCGCGAGATCCTCGAAGTCGCTGGCGGCCGGCCCGGGCGTGTCGATCATCGGCGGGCCATGGGACTCCGAGGCAGCGGCGGGGGCGACGGCGAATGGTGGCGGGCGCTGGTGCCGGCTTCGACGTTAGGGCGGACTCCCCTGGTGGTTGGCAGCGGCAGGCTGCCGCGCACGGGCCCCAACGCAAGGTCTCGCCCCCGGCCCCTGCACCGATTTTCTTAGCCTCAGTCCATGACGGCCACCGCTCTCACGCTTCTGTACGACGGAGCCTGCCCGCTCTGCCTGCGCGAGGTGGCGTTACTGCGCCGCCGTGATGCCGGCCGGGGCCGGCTGGCGTTCGTCGATATCGACGCCCCCGGCTACGACCCCGCTGCCTACGCCGGCATCAGTTACCGCGACGCGATGGGCCGCATCCATGGCCTCAGCTCCGATGGCACGGTGCTGCGCGATGTGGCGGTGTTCCGCGAGGCCTACCGGCAGGTGGGTCTGGGCTGGATTTATGCCCCCACCACCTGGCCTCTGCTGGGCCCGGCCGCCGATGCCTTCTACCGGCTCTGGGCCGCTTGGCGGCTGCGCCTCACCGGCCGTCCCGACCTTGACACCCTCTGCGCCCGCCGGGCCGCCCACTGATCTCCGCGCCGGGCCGCCCGCTCAGCGCTGCGATGCTCTGCCTCAGCCCGTACCCCCAACCCGTTGCCCCATGACTGATCCCGCCGTCCCGCCCCTTACCGCCGCCTCGCTGCAGGCCCTGTTCACCAAGCCCTATGGACAGCCGGCCCCCACGCCGGAGCAGTGGCGTGCCGTGTATGCCGAGAACGTGCACTTCAGTGATCCCACGCAGGAGGCCACCGGTATCGATGCTTACCTCGCCGCCCAGGAGGGGCTGATGAAGCGCTGCGACGACGTGATGCTGCGCTCCGAAGCGGTGGTCGTCAGCGACCGGACCGCCTTCGTGGAGTGGGTGATGGGCCTGCGGATCAAGGGTGTGGAGTTCGTCTATCCCGGCACCACCCGCCTGCTGCTGGATGAGGCGGGCAGGATCGTTGACCACCGCGACTACTTCGACTTCGTGGGCCCCACCTTCGCCCCGGTGCCCGTGATCGGCCCCTTCGTGCGCTGGATGTACCGCCGCTTCGTGAGCTGAAGCTGCTCACCGGAGCGGTGCGAGCAGGGGAAGGCGGCACAGACAGGCCTGTGGAGGGGGCCCATTGGTGGTGCTGGGCGGCGGCGGCACGACTGCAGCATCGACCGTTGGTCCTGCCTGATCCTCAGCCGTTCAGCTCACGATGGGTGCTCAGCGGATCTTCAGTTGCTGCCTTGGGATTGGCTGTGTGAGTGATCGAGAGGGCAAAGCAGAATGATCAGGGACGGAAAAATTGATAGGCAGGCATGAGTGAACTATTAGAGAGAAGTGAGAAGCTCTTGGCTCATTCTGTGCTTGACCCTTATCTACAAATGAGTAAAACTAGCGCTCATATCAAGCTGCTTCAGATTGCAGCCTTGCCTGGCCATTTTTTGTTCTCTCTGATTCCGGTGGACCAGCACCCAGCTTCAGCCATGGGCCAGGGCTTTGGATCCGTCGACCCGGGTTGCGGACCCCTGACCCCACCCCAGGAGAATCCGCAAACGGGCACTGCGGGCATTGATCTTGCGGCCGCCCCTGCGCCTTCTGGGACAAACCCATACATCCCGGCCCATCGCGATCCTGGCTACGAGGCGCTCGTGTATCGCTGCAAACTCGAACTGCAAGCCGAGCGCAAGAAGGCTGATCAGTTCCTTTCGCCATCCTGTACAGAGACCAGCGGCAACAATCCCGCGTGAACCATCGGCCTGGCCGCCTCAGAAACCTGAGCCGGGGGTCTGCAGGAATGCGAGTTCTTCGCTGCTGGAAACTCGCGCGAGCGAGTCGTTGCGGTGCGGGAAGCGGCCGAAACGGGCGATCACCTCAAGGTGGCGGCGGGCAAAGGCGGCGGTGCGCGCATCGGTGAACTGCTCGAACAACGGGCCGGCCGCCTCTTGAACGGCCAGGTCTTCCGCATGCATCAGGGGCATCAACCAGAACTGCCGCCGGGCCTGGTCGGTTTCGGCCGCTACCCAGCCGTTCGCCACCGCGCTCTGGCTGAGCGCCAGGGCCGCACCATCGCCGCTGAACGCCATGGCGGAGCCCCGCCAGATCTGGCGGGGAAACTGATCGAGCAGCAGCACCAGCGCCAGGCCGGTGTGCGGCTGCCGGCCCCAGGCCGCCAGCTCTCCGGCCACCGCCTGGCGGGTGAGGCCGATGAACTGCTCCCGCACCTGGTGGTCGAAGGCCGGATCCTTGAGGAACCACTGGCTGGGCGACGCGGCTTCAAACCAGAAGGCCAGCACCTCAGCCCCCAGCTCCTCGGCAGCAGCAGCCATCAGCCTTCAGCAGTTGCCCGCATCCTGATCGGCCGGCTGGGGCTGCAGATCCTGCGGCCCCTCAGATGGTGATAGGTCGTTATTCCCACTCTTTACAGTCGGTTTCCGCGAGCAGCTGAGGATCAAGCTCATGCGCCTTGGACTCTGTCTGTCGGGCCTGTTGCTGCCCTCCTGCCTGGTGCTGTTCAGCGGTGATGCCCTGGCCAGGCCCAGCACCGAGTCCGTCGCCCAGTCTTCGGGCCAGCCGAGTGGCCGCACGGCTGGTGTTCCAGCCGCCGCCCCGCCCGCCGATCCGGCGGCAGGCCTGCAGCTGGATCCGGCCGCCTTTCGTGCCGTGATCGGCCAGCCGCCCGCTCCCGCCAGCCAGGCGGAACGCGACGATCTGGCGATCCTGCGCTGGAACCAGCGCACCCGCACGGCAGAGGGAGTGTTGCTCAGCTGGCACTTCCTCAACCGCAATCTCAGCGTGTTTGATGCCGCCATCGGCACCAACCTGCAGGACGCCTCACCGACGCTTTACCAGGGCCTTCCTGCGTTCCTCAGCCGTGCCGACACCCTCAAGAATCAGCTCAAGAACGCCGTTGCCCGGCCGCGCCCCTTTCTGAGCCACCGGGATCTCAGGCCCTGCCTGCCGCTGGAATCGGGTTGGTCGTTCCCCAGTGGCCATGCCACCTGGTTTGCCACGGCGGCCCTGCTGCTGGCCGATGTCGTGCCGGAACGGCGGGAACGGCTGCTGCTGGTGGGCAGCCAGGGGGGCCATGTCCGTGCCTACTGCGGCGTGCATTACCCCAGTGATGTGCTGGCGAGCCAGCGCCTGGCCAAGGCGATCAGCCAACAGGTGATCGCGTCTCCCCAGTGGCAGGTGTTCCGGCAGCAGGTGGCCCAGGATCGCCAGCGGCTGCTGGTGGCCCCGCCCGCCGGTCTGCCGGTGCTCACCTACGCCTCAACAGATAGCGAGGGGCTCTAGCCCTCCGCCGAGCCTCAGCCGTGACACTCGCAGCCGCAGCCGGCGTGGCAGGGTTCACCGTTGGGGTGGCCACTGGCGCAGGCGTCGCTGCAGAACAGCAGGGCGCCGTTGCGGAAGGGGGTGTCGGCCTTCACGTTGCAGTGGCAGCCGGGGCAGGCGCACTGGGTGGTGGTGGCTTTCTCCAGGGTGGCATTCATAGCCTTTCCGCGAGCAGGTTTCTGCCTCCACTCTGCTGCCGCTGCCGCCCAGCTGCTTCATTCTGAAACCGGATGGAGCGGCGCCATCGCCGTGCAGAGGCTGGCGGCGGGCACACAACTTCATGGACGAGTGTGTCTGTGCTTCTCCGCACCTGGCCATTGCGCGGCCCGCAAGCGGTCGCAGCATGACGAAACCGAAGCACCAGGATGTTCCGACCGTGCTGCATACCATTCCGCTCCTGGCCGCCACCTGTCTGGCGGGATTTGCGATGTTGCAACTGCTATTCAGCGCTGGCAATTGGTAGGGGGTGCTGGATTTTCTGGCAAGAGAACGGACAGATTCAAGCCCACCCATGAAGGCGTGGTGCGGAAGTTGGAGAGTGCGCTCTGCATCCCCATCACCGGATCCCCTTCCCATCGCTACGGCTTGCGATGGGCCTCTCCGTCACGCGCGTTACCACCGGCACCTCTGCTCCACGGCCAACGGACACCGCCGCTCCCACCAGCCCGAGTGCTGCCGCCAAACGAAACGCCAACTGCTGCGCCCCCAGAAAGGCCTCGAGCTGGGACCCGCCAAGCCGCGCACCCACCTCCCCCGCCAGTGCTGCTTCTGCCCCTGCTGCGCCGAGGCCGCTGGCGAGCAGTGATGCCGCCAGCGCCGCCCCGATCGCCTGTCCGAAGTTCCGAGCCATCGACAGGAAGCCGTTCGCCACACTGAGGTGCTCGGCAGGAACCGTGTTGAGCGTGGCGCTGTTGTTGGGGGGATGGAAGAGCCCGCCGCCCATGCCCAGCAGGATCAGCGGCCAGACAATGCTGGCGGTGGAGGCGTCGGGACCCAGCCAGGACAATCCGACCAGGCCTGTACTGATGCAGAGCATTCCTGCTGTGCTGAGGGTTCGCGCACCGATCCGATCGCCCTGGCTGCTGACCGTCAGGCTCGTGGCCGTGAGAACCAAGGAGAGCGGCACGATGAGCACACCCGCCATCACGGGCGAGCGTCCCAGCACAAGCTGCGCATACAACGGCAGCAGGAAATAGCACGACACCGCGGCAACGAAGTAGAAGGCGGCAGCCACCGAGCCACAGGTGAAGGCACGCCGTCGCAACAGTTCGAGATTCAGCAGCGGTCTCGGCAGGCGTCGCTCCACCTGCACGAACAGGGCCAATGCCACCACGCCGCCCAGCAGGATCGCCAGGCTGGCTGGTTTCAGTCCAGCCTCGGAGAGTTGTTCAATCACCAGGAAGGGAGCACTGGTGGCCACGACTGCCAGCACGGCACCCGTCCAGTCCATGGCGGTGCGGTCCAGGCTGCGGGGGCGGGCCTTGAGGATCCGGAGGCTGAGGATCAGTCCGGCCAGGCTCACCGTGAGGATCACCAGAAACAGGGAGCGCCAGCCGAACTGGCCGATCAGCAGGCCGCCGAGCACCAGCCCCGTGACCTGAGCCAGCGCCAGGATCGAGGCATTGACGGCCATGGCTTTGCGCCGCTCCTGCTTCGGGAAGACGGCGGTGATCTCGGCCATCACGTTGGCCAGCACCAGGCCGCCGCCCACACCCTGGAGAACGCGGAAGGCGATCAGGGTTTCCACCGTGGGCGCCAGCGCACACAGGACCGACGTCACGACGAGGACGCCCATGCCGATCACGACGATGCGGCGGCGTCCCCAGATGTCGGCCAGGCGGCCGGCCGGCAGCAGGGTGACCGTCACGGTAAGCATGTAGGCGACGATCACCCATTTCAGAACCGATAGGCCAACGCCGAACTCACGCGCCATCGCCGGCAGGGCGAGTGTGACGATGAACCCATCCATATAAACAACGAAGTTGCCGCATTCCACGGCGGCCAGGGTCCACCAGCGATCGGGATTAGGCGGGGGCGTCTCTGTCTGTGTGAGGGCAGCTGGGTTGACTGAGACCATGGCAGTGTGTGCCCTGATAGAGAAGCCTTCGTTGCCTGACTCTAAAGGAACGTGCTGGTCGTGGAAGGCAGCGAGCCGCTGCTGAAGCATTCACAGGGATCGATAGCCAGGGCCCGACTGACCCTATGGTCGAACGATCATGCAGGTGGACGGGATTGGCAGGGACCTCTGTCTGCACGTGGTGATGAGAGCCATCGCCCGTTTCTGTCTTGTCGTTGGGTTGGCAGGATGAAGGAATGTGCCGTTGGCGAATGCTTGACCATCACCTTCGCCTGGGTCCATGCGCCCCATTTTCCATCCCCATTTCTGCCCTGGCCCATGACCGATACCGGAATCCGCCGGCTGCCACGCTTGCTCACTTCCGTCAGGCGCAGGCGCGGCTGAAGCCTGCGGTAACCGTGCAGCTCCAGAAGACCGTCATCCCAGCAATCTCTCATTGCGACGGGCTAAGCCTCGGATCTCTTTTTGCCCTCTGAGCTGAACCGTCTGGTTTTGTTAGCAGTAGGTTGAATCATGACGACCCGTCGTGAATTTGTGGTCACCGCACTGGCCACCGCAGCCGGCACTGCCACCGCCAGTGCCGGCATCTCTTCATGCTCACCGGAGCCCAGTGCTGACAGCTATGAAGCCTCAGTGGATCGCACCTGGCGTCACAGCAAGGCCGCGTCCGGCGACATGCCTTCTCTGCTGCAGGAGCTTGTGCGCTACGCCACTCTGGCGCCGTCCAGCCATAACACGCAGTGCTGGAAGTTCCGCCTCCGCGATGGCGCCATCTCGCTTGAGCCGGATCTTTCACGACGCTGCCCTGCTGTCGACCCGGAGAACCACCATCTGTTCGTTTCCCTTGGCTGTGCCGCCGAGAACCTGAGCCAGGCGGCTTTGGCCCATGGGTGGATGAGCCACTCCGGCTTTGATGCGGCAGGGGGCACTATCTTGCGCTTCGCTTTAACGCCGACAACACCCGTCGCGTCAACACTGTTTCAGGCGATTCCTGAGCGCCAGAGCACACGTGGTGAGTATGACGGCCAACCCCTTGCTCGCGATGAACTGGAACTGTTGGTGAAGGCCGGTACGGGCGTGGGTGTTCAGCTGATTGTCCTGACCGAACGCAAGGCTATGGAGACGCTCCTGGAGTCTGTCGTTGAAGGCAACACGATCCAGTTGAATGATGCCGCCTTCGTGGCTGAATTAAAGCAGTGGATCCGATTCAACGGCCGTGAGGCGGTTCGAACGGGGGATGGACTCTACGCCGCATCGTCTGGCCATCCGTCTGTGCCGACATGGCTGGGACGCCTGCTTTTCAGCCAGCTGCTTTCACCGAAAGGCGAAAACGACACGTACGCCAAGCATGTGCGCAGTTCTGCCGGTATCGCGATCTTCGCCTCGGAATCCCCAACTCCGCAGCAGTGGGTGGAGGTGGGGCGTTGCTATGAGCGCTTTGCCCTGCAATCGGCAGCCTTGGGTATTCGCACTGCGATGCTCAATCAGCCCGTTGAGGTGTCCACGCTGCGCCCGCAGCTTGCTGATGATCTGGCTCTCGGAGGATGGCGGCCCGATCTTGTCGTCAGGTTCGGCCGAGGTCCCAAGCTGCCGTCTTCACTGCGACGGCCACTGCAGGAGGTCCTGATTTGATTCGCACGGCTGCGCTACCACTGATGGATTGATGGATCGTCTCCCCTTTCGAACCATCAAGGCTGGAATCACCTACTTCGTATTGGTGTTCGGTGTTGGCTTTGTGCTGGGTGCGATTCGTGTGACACTGCTTGTGCCGCGCCTTGGTGAACGGACGGCGGAACTCATTGAAATGCCGTTCATGTTCGTGGCCATTGTGGTGTCGGCCCGTCTGATCATCTGGCGTTTTCGTCTTCCCACCAGTTCTATGATCCGCCTGGGGGCTGGATGTCTTGCGCTGGGTCTGTTGGTTGGCGCCGAGGTCTTGCTTGCAGTTGCCATTCAGGAGCGCACGCTTGGCGAGTATGTAGCCAGCCGGGATCCAGTTTCTGGTGGTGTCTATCTGGCCATGCTTGTGCTGTTTGCTGTGATGCCGCTTGTTCTGGCGCGCCTCCCATCGGCTTCCCGTGTGTGAGGTGTCTCCATCATCCAGCCACCTATTGCCTGATGATGCCGCGCCTTGTCGTTGGTTCCCAGCGCCGCACAGACAAGTTGCGAGGAGTGCCCAATCACACCGGCAGCATCGGCAGACAGTATGCCTTGATTCCATGCACTGAATCCATACACAGAATCTATACGCAAAATCTATACACAAAATCCATGCATGGATTCCATACACAGCTTCCCTGCATCAGAGCTTTGCCGCTGAACTCAATGTGTGGGGGCCTCCGGTCTTCCGGTACTGTGAGTTGTCGGCACATCAACCCCACGACCCCAGGCTTTCGCTCAGATCTGTCAATGCCTGTAAGCTACGTTCACCAGCCTCCAATCTGATCAGTGATGGCATCAGCCCGGTTGCTTGCTCTCGCGGCCATCGGCTGCGGCACCCTTGCCTACTTCCCCTGCGGCGCCCATGCGCAGAATATGGAAGATGATCTGATCATGCACTACTGCACCAATGCCGTCAACGCTGAAGTTGCCCTTTCGGGCAAGCCAGCGCCCGCCGGTCTGGCTACGTACACGTGCACCTGTGTCGTTGATCAGGTGCACCAACGTGTGAGCATCAGCAATGCCAAGACAATCTGCAAGCAGCAGGCTGCCACCAAGTTTGGTCTCTGACTTTATGCTGGGATAGGGAAGCAGTGGCGTTTACCATTGTTTAGACATGCTGGCTTTTACAGTGGAAAGCCCTCAAGCGGTTTGTCTTGGGTTTGTTGAGGAACAACGACCCCTCCCCTGTCTCACACCGGGGAAGACTGAATCACCTCCGAACGATCCTCAGGCTGCAGCTGTTTGATTGCTCGGGGGTCGATACTCGACTCTTCTGATGGCTTCATCGGCATTCCCAGCTGCGCCAAGAAGCCAACGCGGATAGAGAGACACCCTGCCAGCTTGTCATTGTCCCTCACCAGTGCAGACAATCAAACTGTTGATTGTTTTGTGGCAGCTAGTTGCTTGTGAATCAGTCCCCATTCATCCTGCTGCTTCTCTTGTGCGACGTTGTCGCTGACAGCATGATCCCCAAGTTGATCATCAAGATATTGCCCCTTCTCTTCTTCGACATACTTGGGATCACTCTTGGGCCGATCAAGGTGAGCTCCACCCATGCGATTGCGATGATGCTGCCAGAGCGTACGGTTGGCTCGAGTCCGATGAATCCTGTCGGCATCGATCACCTCTGGCTGATGACCATGACGGCAGCGACTGACTCTCACTTGATCCTTCAGGCCTGCTCCTTCACTGGAGGGGGCGTGGCTCAACTGATCCACACTGGTGAACCCATCACCCGTGACTGATAGAGAGATCTACCACATGCTGACTCGATTCAGACAAGGGCTTCGAATTCGACATTGAACCTAGCCTCGCAATGAACAGTTGACCTGAGAGAAGCATCTATGAGGTTCACGAATCGATCGGAGCAGCTTCTGCTACCTGAGTGGTAGAGAGTTCTCCGCTGGAGTCCCAGTTTGCTCCTCACCAAGAGCTTTTGGCTCCAGTGTCTTCTTGCAGCCAGCGGCCAGCCACCCTAGTGGATAAGAGCATCAATGCCGGCAAGAATGTGCTCCAGATGGCCGGGCTGCCACTTGAGTGCCTTGCGATCCTTGCGGATGCGAGAACACTTCGTTTCGCCACAGTAAGATATTGCTACCAGCGCATCTTGCATTTCGTGCGTGGCTTCTGATCAAGTACTCCACGAATTCGTGGACCCATCGTCTCATTCAGTTTCTCCATAGCTTCTTTGGCTTCGTTGGGCAGGGATCCATCACTCTGTTGTTCATACCAACAGGTGCGCAGGTGGCGTTCCTCAAGAGTGGTGCTTGGTTGAGTGATGGCGCACGCGTATGATTCCTGCTGCCATGCCCTGTTGAATAAACACCACCTTCACGGTATCCTCATCATCACTGGTACGTTTCCAATCCAATGAAGGACTGAAGATGCGGAGCTCTGTTGATTTGCTTTGCCAACTCTTCGTTTGTGATCACGAGGCGAGCCTTGATGAGCTGGGCACCCAATGCCACTCGAGATAGCTTGGCAGGTGCCCCAATGTCTTTGCAGAACTGGGGCGCATAGTCGTCTTCCAGTTCATCCTAGGAAATGAGCCTTGCGAGCTTGATCTACCATTTGGTGCCAGAGAGCTTGTCACCACGTTGCATGAAGCAGGCCTCTAACGAAAGCCAATGTCGATTCTTACACCGATTCATGTCAGCCAAACTGGATGCTTTTCGGTGTTCTTGTGTCGAACCGAGCGTGTTCTGCAGTCGATAACTAATTTGTTCTATTGCAGCGTAGGCGCACTGTCCCTTTAGGGAGGGTCTACGTGATGCTCTGCAGCAGCACAACGTCTTGTTCCGCTGCTGAGATGAACAGCTTGGTGGTAAGGAACCACCATTGGACGTGGTTAGTGGGCTAGCTCCTGAAGAGGAACTCAGAACGGCGTCACCGTGACGATCAAATCGTTGTAATCCCAGTCAGCGCCACCGGAGCTGAGAAGGTCTTCGAATCCGAAGCTGTTGTCGCCAAACACCTTGAGGTGCTGGCGACCGTCAGCCGCAGTGGTATCTCCTAACGTAAAGAGATTACCTTCGAATGAAACCACGACAGCTGCGTAATAGCCGCTGTCGGATGCACCAACTTCCCATGTCGCAAGACTCTTTGCTTGACCACCAGCCGCTATGCTGAAGTCCACGAGATTGTCGCGTACAGCAGTTCTAAACGCCTCGCCTGCGCTAGCAGAAACTCCGGCGACTTGGCTGAGTGGTTTGCCTGTCACAGGATCTACATCGAGCTTCACGAAGCTTAGGGTGTTGATGTTCTCGGAGTCTGTAACGATCGAGAGGTTCAGTGTTAACTTGCCTTCTTGTAGATTTCTGAGATCGAGAATGCCATCAGAGCTTGTACGCTGCTGACTTGCCAGCGAGACCACCGATTCGAAGGGATCCAAAGGAGTGCTGTCGACATCAACGATCAGATCGTTGAAATCAGAGTCAGGGCTAGGATCTCCATTGTCGTCAAGAGAAACCCGATAGCGTTCGCCGATCTTTTCGATGCGGAGAGCAGGATCGACGTTTTCGTTGTCGTCATTGCTGTTCTGTACGAATCTTAGGGTTTCACCCACGCCCAGGAACAACTCCTTGCCGCCCAGGAAGGTGGCCTGCGCAGTAGCACCGACACTCCCAATCGATGTCTCCTGGCCGTTAGCAAGACGCTTCACAAGATCGAAGCTGTTTTGTAGCGCTGAGTTTGCGATTACGGCATTGAGGTCCAGCCAGAGGCCTGTTCCCTGGCCAGTGCCAGCCACCACTGTGAGCCCTTGACCATCGCTTGAAATCACTAACTTGGGCGGCTCGGCATTCGTGGCCTGGAAGGTAATCACAGCGTCATTGAAGTCCCAGTCCGCAGAGCCACTTGGTAAATCTTCAAAGCCGAAGCTATTGGCCCCAAGCACTTTAATGTGCTGTTTCTGATCGCTGCTCGATGATGCACCAAAGGTGTAGATCGCTCCCGTCGGCGTGATCAATACAGGTGCGTAGACCCCGGCTTGGCTGCCTTGCAGCGCTACGCTAAGCCCAGCAACTGTCTGTTTCCCAGATTGCGTGTAGCTGAAGCTCAGCAGATTCCTGCGAACTGCTTCATCAAAGTCTGCGCCTGCGGATGGGGCCAAGCCACCTACCGTGCCGAGAGGGGTTCCGTTGACGTCAGTGTCAACCTTTACTAGCCCGAATCTGTTGTTAAAGTCACTATCGGTTGTTACATCCATGCTCAGCACGATTCCATTGGCTGAGATCCAGCTGAGATCCAGATAAGCTTGATCGGATGCCTCTTGAAACGTTGCGAGCTTTGTACTTTGAGGGAAGGGGTCGAAGGTTGAGGTTTTTACCTTGAGTACAAGGTCATTAAAGTCGTTGTCGTCGTTGTTGTCGTCAAGTCGCACGATGACACGTTCACCGTCGCTGCTTATAGACAAAGCGGGAGAATCATTGGCTGGCAGATTACCGCTGACTTGGATGAACTGAAGTTGATCACCAACGACAAGCTTTACACGGGTATCTCCTAGAAAGCCGGAATCCGGAGTTGCTCCAATGGAGCCAACTCTGGATTGGCTGCCGTCGGAGGAGATCCGCACGAGATCAAGCCCGTTTTGCTTCCGTGCATTCGCCAGAACGACTGAGAGGTCGACCCAGAGCTCATCCCCCTCCGTTCCGATTACCTCCAATCCCTTGCCATCATTCGTGGGAACGAGGATTGCGGGGCCGCGATCGTCATCTTTGGTAGCGCCTGGATCGGTATTACCGGTGTTGTTATCAGGGTAGATATTGCCGGTGCCGTCATCATTGATGGTGGCAGTGCCAGTGGAGAGTGCACCACCGGTGGGGG